>Ga0209172_10000599_pt1 | contig 96116 bp, 90 predicted proteins | sample LarsenN4metaG_FD_184113 | JGI IMG/M metagenome (GOLD analysis project Ga0209172, IMG submission 184113) | Hot spring sediment bacterial and archeal communities from British Columbia, Canada, to study Microbial Dark Matter (Phase II) - Larsen... ... | reverse complement strand
GGGGAAAAGTTCTGGCCCATGCCGTTGCAGGACGACTACCGTGAGGCCATCAAGAGCGACATCGCCGACATTCGCAATACGGGCAGCGGGCGCGGTGGCGGTGCCGTCACCGCGGCCATGTTCCTGAAGGAGTTTGTGGACGAGATTCCTTGGGTGCATCTCGACATCGCCGGCACGGCCTGGCTGGAGGAGGCCAAGCCGTATCTGGCCAAAGGCCCCACGGGAGTTGCCGTGCGCACGCTCGTGGACTACGTCCTGCGCCTGGGTGCGGCCTGAGAGGTACAATCCAGGAAGGGAGCCGGAGCTGCTGATGCGGATTATCGTGGTCGGATACGGGCGCCTGGGTCGTCAGGTGGTCAACCTTCTGGACACGCAGCAACACGCTGTGACCGTCATCGACAGGCAACGCATCGTCGTCGAACGGCACGACCGTGACCTCCACGCCCGCTTCCTTGCCGGGAATGCAATTGACGAATATGTCCTTCGCTCAGCCGGGGTGGGCAAAGCCGACGTCCTGCTCGCACTCACCCGCGAAGAGAGCACGAATCTGATGGTGGCCCAGATTGCCCGGATTATCTACCAGGTACCGCGCGTGATTGCGGTTGTCTACGACCCGGCCCAGGAAGAAACCTATCGCGCGGCCGGCATTGAAACCTTGCCGCTGACCGTGGCAGGAGCAGAGTACCTCATCGGCCAACTCCAGAAAGCTCCCGCGCGTCCCGCGACGTTTCAGCAGGCCTGGGAACGCGCGCGCGGCCACAGCGTCGAAACCCAGTTGCCGGTTCCGCAACGGCCGGAGGTTTCTCCGGGCAAGCCTTTCTACGTCATTATTGTGGGCGGCGGCCGCGTCGGCTACTTCCTTTCTCGCGCCCTGCTCGAAAACAACCTGGAAGTCTGCATGGTCGAGCAGGACGAAAAAGTTTTCAATCTGGTGTCCCAGCAAGTGGAATGTCCGGTGATTCGGGGGGACGGCTCCTCCACCGCGGTGCTGGAAGAGGCCGGTGCGGCACGGGCGAATGTGTTTGTTGCCGTCACCAATCATGACCAGGACAACCTCATCGCCTGCCAGATTGCCAAGCAGCGCTTCGGCGTGCCGAAAACCATCGCCCGGGTCAAGAACCCCCGCAATGAACTCATCATGCAGCGCCTGGGGGTGGACGTCACCGTAAGCTCGACCGCCATTATCACCTCTGTGATTCAGTCCGAGCTGCCAATGACGCGTATTCGCACCCTCCTGGACCTCCGCACAGGTGGCCTGGAGCTCATCGAGTACACGCTCGACGCCCAGTCGCCCGTCATCGGCAAGCGTCTCCGCGACCTGCCGGTGCCGCCGGACTGCAACATCGTGACCGTTCTGCGAAACAAGCAGGCGGTCGTCGCCCGCGGCGACACCAGCCTGCAGAACGGGGACACGGTGATGGTGCTGGTCAAGACGACGGCGGAGCCTGAAATCCGCAAACTCCTGCTCGGCTGATCCCGGATCGGTTGAAGACCTAGGGGGAACGGCGTGTTTGCTACCGCTTGAACAGGCGTGCCAGCCGCTGGTAGAGGGCGCGTATGCCCTCAAAGAGCGCCTCAATCCCCTCGGTTTCGAAGGTGATCTCCGTTGCGTCCAGATCAACCGCGATGTCGCGCGAGAGTTGGGTCGCTCTGCGAATCCTCTCCTGCGTGAGCAGGGAGAGCACGCCGTAGGCGTCGGCGTGTCTCGCCTGCAGCTCCAACCACTGTTGTACAGCCCAGGCAGTCTGTCGGACGAAGTCTACGGATTCCCGGAACTCCCGTAGCACACGAGCATCCACAGTCCCGACAGATTTCAAGGCTTGCTCAAGCTCGCGAAGCTCAGTGCTGACTTTCACCAAGCGACTGGACAGCTCCTCCGAGGGAATAAGGTCTGGGGTCATCGGCCCTCCTCTCGGTTGCAGCTTGTTCGATACATAGAAGTCAGGTTCCAGCGACCATCAGAGAGGCAATCTTGATGGTGGGTGCGGCGAACTGGTCGCGGAGATCCAGGTCGTTGCCGACCAGCTCCACTCCCGCCAGCATCTGCCGCAGGTTTCCGCTGATCGTGATCTCGTGGACGGGATGCGCAAACTCTCCTCGCTCCAGCCATAAACCGAACGCGCCGCGCGAATAATCTCCTGTCACCAGGTTCACCCCCTGGCCAAGGAGGCGAGTAACGTACAGGCCCCGCTCTACCGATTTAACGATGGCCTCTGCCGAGGTGTCCCCCTGCTCGAGATAGAAGTTGCTGGGGACTTCGCCGTGCCCGGCGCCGTTGCCCGTGGGTGGCAGGCCAAGCTTACGCGCCGAATAGCTGCCGCACAGAAACGTCTCCAGAAAACCCTTGCGGATGACAACCGTGCGGCGGGAAGCGACTCCTTCGCGGTCGAACGGCCGCGTCCCCAGTCCGCCGCGCAGAAGACCGTCGTCCACCACTGTAACTCGCTCCGAGGCCACTTGCTGCCCGCGCGCGTCCTGCAGGAACGACCGCTTCAAGTAGACGGCCTCGCCGCAGACCGCTCCGAAGAGGTCGCTCAGTAGTTCGGCTGCCATCAGGGGTTCGAAGACAACAGGGACTTCCTGTGTTTCCACCTTTCGGGCCCCTAACTGTCTCCGCACCCGCGCCACTGTCTTCCGCGCCACGCTTTCGGGGGATTCGAGTCGATCCCAGCTGCGGGCGGTTGTGTACCAGAAGTCGGTGACTTGGCCGGCATCGGAATCGCTGCGGCCAAGCAGCTCCAGTGTCAGGCTGGCACCGGAGGCACGATAGCTGCCCTGAAACCCTTTCGAGTTGGCTCCCTTCACCACCCCCCGGTTCACGCGAAAGGTTGCGCCCGAGGAATTCTTCACCCGCGGATCAAGTGCCAATCCGATGCGTTCTGTTTCGCGGGCGCAGTCAATTGCTTCGCGCGGCCCAATGCGTTCCAGAGCGGGATCGTAAAGCGCCAGGCCCTCAACGGGCGGCACCGGCAGGGGATCCTCTGGCAAACCGGCGTAGGGGTCTTCACTCGCCAACCGCGCTCGTTCGATCGCACTGCGCGTCAGTGATTCGAGAGTATCCCAGGAAAGGTCGGAAGAACTCCCCCGAGCTGTCCGCGTTCCGACCAGGATGCGGAACGAAAGCGCCCGGGTAGTGGCTTCCGTGAGCGTTTCCACTTGGCCAAAGCGTACCCGGGCCGAGAGCTGGGTTGACTCGGTGAGCCAGGCTTCGCTCTCGTCCGCTCCCAGGCCGCATGCCTTCCGGACAAGCTTTTCCGCCACCGCACCAATGTCCTCGGCGCTCATCAGCGGCCGCCGACCGTTATCTTCGCAATCTTCACCGTAGGCGTGCCGACGCCAACGGGTGCGCCTTGTCCTTCTTTTCCGCACGTCCAGGCGCCGCGGTCAAGCTCGAGGTCGTGGCCCACCATCGTGATATTGTTCAGAACCTCGATTCCGCTGCCGATGAGCGTTGCCCCTTTGACCGGGCGAGTCAACCGCCCCTCTTCAATCAAGTAGGCTTCGTGCATCGAGAAGGTGAACTTGCCCGCCGCCGGTTCTACTTGTCCGCCGGTGAAACTCTTGCAGTAAATGCCGCGTGAAACCGAGTGCAGGATTTCTTCCGGCTGGCTCGTGCCGGCAGCCAGATAGGTATTCGTCATCCGGGGAATCGGAATGCAGGAGTAGTCCTGGCGTCGGCCGTTGCCGGTCGGCGCCAGTTTCATCAGCCGTGCGGAGAGCCGGTCTTGCAGGTAGGCCACGAGCTTTCCTTCTTGAATCAGCAGGGTGGGTCGTTGCGGGATCGTGCCCTCGCCATCGATGTTCAGGGAGCCACGCAGCCCGACCAGCGTGGCGTCGTCTATCACAGTGCAGAGCTCGGAGGCGACCTTTTCTCCCAGCCGACCGCTGAACACGGAAAGCTGCTTGCGATTGAAATCCGCTTCCAAGGGATGGCCCACGCTTTCATGAAGCAGGACGCCGCTGGCACCGGCAGCCAGCACGACCGGCAGCTCGCCCGCGGGAGCCGGCTGCGCTTCCAAGAGCGTTGCTGCTTGCTGCACCGCTTCGCGCGCGAGCCCGACGGCGCGCTCCCGGGTGAAGGCTTCCATCCCCGCACGCATCCCGAGATTCTTCCAACCGACCTGGCGCTGATGGTCACGTTGCGCGACGACGCTGACAGTGAAGGTAAGGAGTGGCTGGATGTCATCCACCCATTCGCCTTCGCTGTTGGCGACGAGGACAAGCCGCAACTCGTCTCCCCAGCCCACCTGAACTTCCTGCACCCGTGCGTCAGCGGCTCGTGCCGCGTGGTTGGCTGCGAACAGGAATTCATTTTTCGTTCGGAGGTCAGCTAATGCCGCTGGCTGCTCGAATTGATAGCGGGAGGGCGGCTCGAGGCTTTCCAGCTTCTCGATTGTCACGCGCGCCGGGCCGGAGGCAATCTGGCCGGCCACGCGTGCTGCCGCGCGCAGCGCCTCCGGAGTCAGGTCATTGGTGTAGGCGTAGCCGGTTTGCTCCCCGGCCAGCACGCGAATCCCCGCGCCAAGGGCTACGTTCTCGCGGGATTCCTTCAGAAGGTTTTCCTCCAGGTGTAGTGAAGTTGCGCGCCGGGCCTCCACATAGATATCCGCAAAGTCGCCGCCGGCCGTGAGCGCTTCCGTTACGACGTTCTGCAGGAGGGCAGCATCGAGTCCGAACAAACGCGCAAAAAGCCGGCCGGGCCGTTCCGTCCATGCTGCTGGTGAAAACAGTCCGCTCAAAGACTACATCCGGTCGGGTATCTCGATCCCGAGCAGTTCCAGCCCGCGGGTGAGCTGTCGCTGCACATAGTCGGTCAGGAGAAGGAGAAAGGCCCGGCGGGCGGGATTCGCTTCGCTCAAGATGTGATGGCGGTGGTAGAAAAGATTGAACTGCTGCGCCAACTGAAAGGTTTTCTTCGCCAGCAGTGCCGGCTCCTGTTGCTCTACTGCCGACTGGGCGAAGGTGCCGACGTCCGCAGCCTCCAGCACGAGTTCCCAGAATTCGTCCCCTTGGGGGCTGGCCAACCAGGAGTCGGCATCGGCGGCCGAGACGCTGCCCGTGAACTGCGTGAGAGTGGCTCCTGGTTCTACTTCAGCGAGCTTCCGGAAAATGTTGCGGGCCCGCACGACAGCATACTGAACGTAGGGACCCGTTTCGCCGTCAAAGTTGAGCGCCTCGCGAAAATCGAAGGCGATGACGACGTTGCGAGTGAACTTGAGCAGGAAGAAGCGCACGGCAGCGCTGGCGATGGTGTGCCCCAGGGCGCGGGCGGATACATCATCGAGCTCCGGATGTCGCGCGCGCACTTCAGCCAGGGCACGCTCCTCCAGGGCATTGAGCAGGTCGTCGGCTTTCACGCCGAGCCCGCGGCGCCCGGAAACCTCCACAAACGGCCGCTGGGCTTCCTCCGCTGTGAGTTCCATCCCCAGCTCCTGGCAGGAACGGGGCGAGAGGCCGACGATTTCATAGGAGAAGTGAATCGAATTCCTGGCTTGCTCGGCATAGCCCAGTGCCTCCACCCCGCGGGCGACAATGTCCTGCAGATAGGATTGCCGCGCATCGATCACGTTGTAGACGCGCGCGCCGTGACCAAACCTCGGGGCTGCAACCTCGCCGTTGCTGGTTGTGATCCAGGCTACGTGGCCATCCGGGTAACGGTGAAACGCCCGATAGCCGAAGTCCCGCTCCAGCAGGCCCAGCTTCCACAACTGGTAGGCGATGTCCTTGCCGACATAGGTGACTGTCCCATTCGAGCGCACGATGATCTTGGCGTCCTCCATCTCTCCCGCATCCGCGCTTCCGCTGGCAACATCGGCCGCCAGGGGCATCACCCAGCAGCCCTGCTGGGGACCGGAGTCCACATAGCGGATGGTCTCGCGTTGCTTGAGGAGTTTGAAGGCCGCCTCCCAGAACTTTAGTTGCAAAATCTCGCTCTCGCGCGGAAGGACATCGTACTGGATGCCCAACCGCCACATGGTGTGCAGGTGCGCCGTGACGATGGCACGGGAAATCTTTTCGGCCAGCTCGGCCGTTTCCCCGCCACCCTGCTCGATCTCCTGCAGCGTCTGCTGGCGCAGCGAGAGACGACCGGGGTCTTCTTCGTAGAACTTCATCACGCGGGCGTAGAGATCCCAGCACAAGTAGTCGAAGGGAGGCTGCTTCGTCTGAATGAGCTTTTCGACTTCCCGCAGGCTTTTTCGCTCGATATGCTGGAAACCGACAACCACGTCGGCCACCTGCACCCCCGTGTTGTCGATATAGTTCTGGACTTCCACCCGGTGACCCGCAGCCCGCAACAGGCGAACAAAGCTGTCTCCAAGCACCGCATTCCGCAAGTGGCCGATGTGGGCTGCCTTGTTGGGATTGATGTTGGTGTGCTCCACGATAATCTTTGCGGCATCGGGGCCTGGTGGCGGAAGGGGTTCCTGTGCCGCCTGATAGCTGGCCCGGAAGAACTCACCCCGCCGTAATCGCAGGTTCAAGTACCCGCCGCCGGCAACACTGACACCGGCAATCCCTTCCAGGGCAGGGAAGGCTTCCGCGAGTTCGGCTGCAATCTGCCGCGGCGGGCGCTTCAACTGGCGGGCCAGCTCAAAGGCAAGCGGAAGCGCGAGGTCACCGAGCTGGACGGAGGGAGGTCGCTCGATGACGACCCGGGCGAGGGAGATTCCGTACTGCGAGGCAACGGCGCTGCGGATGGCGTCCTGGATTCGCGAAAAGAGTTGTTCGAGCACTGCGCGTAACGTTCCTGCAAATTCTAAAGCATCGCATTATAGCGAAAAGCCGCTGACACCGTAGAGCGAAGCCGGCTGTGCTATAGTAGCGGTGTTTGGGCGAGATTTCGGGGATGAATCCCTCTCTTCAGACTGTAGCCGAGTGGATCGCGTCTGCCCGGTCGATTGCGGTGCTGACGGGAGCGGGACTCTCGCAGGAAAGCGGCGTGCCGACATTCCGCGGCGCGGACGGGCTCTGGCAACACTATCGGCCGGAAGAACTGGCAACGCCGGAAGCCTTTGCGCGGGATCCGCGGCTCGTCTGGGAATGGTACGACTGGCGGCGGTCGGTCATCGCACGGGCGCAACCCAACCCCGCTCATTACGCGCTGGCCGAACTCGAAGCGCGAACCGCGGATTTTTCCCTGTTGACACAAAATGTGGACGGCCTGGAAGAAGTTGCGGGCTGCCGCAAGCTCCACCGGCTGCACGGCGACATCTGGCTCTTGCGCTGCGTGCGTTGCGGGCATGAGGAGAAGAATCGCACTGCCCCACTGCCCGAGCTTCCGCCGCGGTGTGCGTGCGGCGGACTGCTGCGGCCGGGCGTGGTCTGGTTCGGAGAGGCTCTGCCGGCTGAGGTATTGCACAGGGCCTTTGAAGCTGCTGAACGTGCGCAGGTCTTCCTAGTCATCGGAACTTCGGCGGTGGTACAGCCGGCGGCTTCCCTGCCGCTTGTCGCTCGGCAAGCCGGTGCGCGGGTTATCGAGATCAACCGCGAAGCAACGCCGCTCTCTTCGGCGGTTGCCGCCAGCCTCGTTGGTCCGGCGGGCGAGATTCTGCCGCAACTCGTCGGAAGCAGCGTGCGTCCATGAAGATTGCTTATCTCGACTGCTTTTCGGGCATCAGCGGCGATATGTTCCTGGCCGCGCTGGCGGATGCTGGTCTCCCGGTGGCGACACTCGAAGCCGAACTAGGCAAACTGAATCTTCCCGAGTGGCGGGTTTCCACCGAGCGGGTTCGGCGCGGGGAATTGCACGCGATGAAGTTGACGTTTGAGACGTCGGGGCGACAACCGCACCGACGCTGGGCTGAGATTCAGAATCTGATCCGGGCGAGCGGGTTGAGCCCGGGGGTAAGGGAGCGAGCGGAGGAAATCTTCGGGCGGCTGGCCGAAGTCGAGGCAACCATCCACCAGGTGCCCAGGGATGCTGTTCATTTCCATGAGTTGGGCGCTACGGACACGATTCTTGACATTGTGGGCGCCAGCATCGCGGTTGAGGCCATGGGAATCGAGGGGCTTGTCTGCTCCGCGCTCAATCTGGGGAGTGGAACGGTGCAAACCGCGCATGGGGTGTTGCCGGTGCCCGCGCCCGCGACGGCTGCGCTGCTTCGAGGGGCTCCCGTGTACTCGAGCCCCGTGCAAGCCGAATTGGTCACGCCCACCGGTGCCGCCATCGTGGCCAGTCTTGCCGTTGAATTCGGGCCCATGCCGCCCATGAAGCTGGAAGCGGTGGGCTACGGCGCGGGCAGCCAGGTCTTGTCCGAGCACGCAAACCTGCTGCGGGTGTTCATCGGTGAGCGTGCCGAGCGCGGTGTGGCAGCGCGTGCGGACACGGTGGCAGTGCTAGAGGCGAATCTGGACGACATGAGCCCGCTGCTGGGAGGCTATTTCGCGGAGAAGGCGCTGGAAGCGGGTGCGCTGGACGTTTACTTCACACCCGTCCAAATGAAAAAGAACCGTCCGGGGCTTCTTCTTTCGGTGTTGTGCCCGCCCGAGCGCGTGGAGGCGTTGGCCGAGTTGGTGTTTCAGCAAACAACCACCATCGGGCTGCGCATTCTGGAGGCACGTCGGCGAACGCTCGAACGAGAGACAGTACGGGTCGAAACGCCCTTGGGGAGTGTGCGGATGAAGCTGGCGCGGTTGGATGGTCGCGTGCTGAATGCGGCGCCGGAATACGAGGACTGTCAACGGATCGCGCGCGAGCGCAACCTGCCGTTGAAGGAGGTGCTGGCGGAAGCGCACTACTATTTCCGCAAATCGCAGGGTGAACAAAGCTAGGATGCCGAAGTTCTACCTCACCACACCTCTCTACTATGTCAACGCGCGTCCCCACGTCGGCCACACCTACAGCACGATCGTCGCCGATACCATTGCCCGCTACAAGCGGATGATGGGCTATGAGGTCTGTTTCCTGACCGGCACGGACGAACATGGCGAACACGTGGGCCGGGCGGCGCGCGGGGCGGGGCGCGATCCGCAAAGCTTCGTGGATGAAATTGCGCAGGACTACAAGAGAGTGTGGGACCGTCTGGATCTGCGCTATGACCAATTCATCCGCACGACGGAGTCCCGGCACAAGGCGGCGGTGCGCAAGATTTTTCGCGCCGTGCAGAAGGCAGGCTACATCTACGAAGGGACGTATATAGGCCAGTATTGCGTCAACTGTGAACTCTACGTCACCGATCCCACAGCGGAAGGCAATTGCCCCAACTGTGGACGTCCGCCGGAGTCCGTCGAGGAAGAAAACTATTTCTTCAAGTTGTCTGCTTTCCAGGAGCCTCTGCTCGAGCACTACCGGACGCACCCGGAGTTCATCCAGCCGGAAGGTCGCCGCAACGAGGTGGAAGCCTTCGTGCGCGGCGGATTACGCGACCTTTCGATTTCGCGCACGCGCTTTCGCTGGGGCATCCCGGTTCCGGAGGCCGAAGACCACGTTTTTTATGTGTGGTTCGACGCGCTCACGGGCTATATAAGCGGAATTGGCTACGGGAGCGTGGATGCCGAGGCGGCGGCGTTCGACCGCTTCTGGCCAGCCGACCTGCAACTGGTGGGGAAGGAAATCGTCCGCTTCCACGCTGTCTATTGGCCTGCCTTCTTACTGGCGGCCGGCTTGCCTGTGCCCAGAACGATCTACGCCCACGGGTGGTGGCTTTTCCAGCAGGACAAGATGTCGAAGTCGCGGGGGAATATTGTCCGTCCAGAGCCCATCGCCGAAGTCATCGGAGTGGACGGGCTGCGGTACTTCCTGCTGCGGGAGATGGTGTTCGGCCAGGACGCGAACTTCAGCTACGACGCTCTCGTCACCCGTTACAACAGCGATCTGGCGAACGACTACGGCAACCTGGCTGCGCGCACGCTGGCGATGATTGAGCGGTATTTCCAGGGAGCAATACCCCAACCGGCCGCGCCCCGGATGAAGGGGGAGGAAGCCGTGGCGGAAGCTGCCGAGCGCGCCATCGGCGGGTTCCGTACCGCCTTTGACCGCTACGACTTTTCTCGCGGCCTGGAAGCCGTGTGGGAGCTTGTGGCGAGCGTGAACAAGTACTTGGTCCAGACAGAGCCGTGGCGGGTGGCCGAGGAGGGAGGCCGGCGCGAACGCCTGGGAACCATCTTGTGGACGGCCGCCGAGGGGCTCCGCGTTGCCACGGCACTGCTGCATCCGGTGATTCCAGATGGAACGGAGCGTGTGTGGCAGCAACTCGCCCAGAAGAAGCGGCTCGGAGAGTACGAACTCGCACAGCTTTGCTGGGGGCAGCTCGGCGCAGGAACGAGGATTGGCAAGCTGGAAGCCATCTACCCTCGCGTGGAAAAGGAGTTGGCGATCCAGAAGATGGTCGAACGGGAAGCGAACCTAGGCCAGTCGGCGGTTGGCGCGAGCAAAGGAGGGAAAACGGTGTCCAACAACCCGAGTGTCATTAGCATGGAGGAGTTTGCCAAAGTTGACATGCGCGTGGGCGAGGTACGCGCGGCCGAGCGCGTCCCCGGCGCGGACAAGCTGCTGAAGCTGCGCGTGGACATCGGAGGCGAAGAGCGGCAGATTGTGGCGGGCATCGCCGAGGTTTACGCCCCACAGCAACTGGTGGGAAAGAAGATTGTGGTGGTGGTGAATCTGCAGCCCCGCAAGATTCGCGGAGTGGAGTCGCAGGGAATGCTGGTCGCAGCCACGGTAGGAGAAGCGGGAAAGCCGGTGATTGCCACTTTTACGGAAGATGTTCCTGCCGGGGCGCGCTTGAAATAGAGGCTGAACCAGCGCAGAGCGGAGGGCGAGAATCTTGCCGTTCATCGACTCTCATGCACATCTGGCTGATCGTCAGTTTGATTCGGACCGGGCCGAGGTTCTGGCCCGCGCTGGCGACGCCGGGGTGGAGTGCATCCTGAATATTGCCAATGGGACGAGCGCGAGCGAACTGGAACTCGCCATGCGTGTGGCCGAGCAAGCGCCCAGCGTCTGGGCGGCCATTGGCATCCACCCGCACGAAGCGCGGCATGCCACGCCTGCCTTGCTCAGCGCCGTGAAACGGCTGGCGCGTCACTCCCGCGTGCTGGCGGTCGGGGAAATCGGCTTGGATTACCACTACGACCACTCACCGCGCGAGATCCAGCGGGCGGCGTTTCGGGAACAATTGTATCTGGCTGGCGAGCTGGAGTTGCCGGTGGTCATCCATTGTCGCGAGGCATGGCCCGACTGCCTCGAAATCCTCGGACAGGTTTGGGCCGAGGCTCGGCGGGGCGGTATCCTGCATTGCTTCAGCGGGACGCTGGACGATGCGCGCCGCGCGCTGACGTGGAATTTCTTGATTTCGTGGGCGGGAAACCTTACTTTTCCCCGGGCGGAAAAGCTTCGGGCGGTTGCGGCAGAGCTTTCCCTCGATTGTATGTTGATCGAAACGGATAGTCCCTATCTGGCGCCCCAACCGGTTCGGGGTCAACGCAATGAACCTGCTTACGTACCTGCCGTGGCTGCCGAACTCGGTCGTCTGAAGAATCTGACCGCGGAAGAAGTGGGCCGCGTGAGCCGGGAAAACTTCCTTCGCTTGTTTCCGCGTGTAGCAGAGAATGCAACACGCGCGGGCTCGGCAGAAGCGGATGGATAAAACACAAGTTGACACCACAGAAATCTTCGAGCTGATTGGCGCCGAGTTGCGCCAGGTGGAGCGGGAATTTGCCGCGCAGGCAGAGTCCGGCATCGAGCCGGTTGCCGAGATTGCCCGGTACCTGCTGGCTGGCGGAGGGAAACGCTTGCGGCCGGCCCTGCATCTGCTGGCTGCCAGATTCTGCGGCTCCGCCGGACCTTCGGCGGTCAAGCTGGCCACGGTTCTGGAGCTCATCCACACCGCCACACTGATCCACGACGACATCATTGACGAGGCAGCCACGCGGCGGGGACGACCTTCGACCAACCAACGCTGGGGCAGCCAGATGAGTGTGCTGGCGGGTGACTGGCTTTACATGCAGTCGTTTCGGATTGCCCTGGCCGAGAGCAACTTTCGCATTCTGGACGTGCTGATTGGCCTCACGCAGCGGATGGTGGAGGGGGAGCTGCTGCAGCTCACCTACCTCGGCCGGCTCGACATCAGCGAACAGGAAGCGCTGGATCTGGCGGAGCGAAAGACGGCCTGCCTGTTTGCGACCTGCATGCAACTGGCTGCCATCCTTGCCAAGAAAGACTCCAGCGAGGAAGAGCGGCTGGCCGCCTACGGCCTGAATGCCGGGCTGGCTTTTCAAGTGATGGACGATTTACTCGACTTCATTGCCTCCCCGGAGCGCTTGGGTAAACCTGTAGTCAGCGACCTGCGCGAAGGCAAGGTGACGCTGCCATTGGTCTATGCCCTGGAAGCAGCCGGCGGAGAGGGGCGCCGCCGGGTTGAGACTGTGCTGCACGAGAAAGGGTTTCACTCGGTGCAACCGGAGGAGATTGTGCGTCTGGTGCATGAAACCGGGGCGGTGGAGCGCACGCGGGCGCGCGCCCGGGAGCTGGCGAAGGCAGCGCTCCGGCAACTCACCCCCTATCCGGATTCTCCCGCCAAGCGGGCGCTGGAAGCCGTCCCCGCCTTCATCCTGAACCGGGACTTCTAGCTGGCAGCGAACCGCAGAACGAAGTCCGCAAAGCCTTTCTCGATACCGGCCAGACCGTGCAGGGGCGGGGCAGCGTCGATGACGAGATACTCATCCACGCTGTGGGCACCTCCCCCGTGGCCCAACCCGAACATCACGAGCGGAAGCTGGAGGTCACGGGTGAAGAGGTAGAAGGGAGCGCTGCCGGCGATGCGTGGCCAGACGCTGACGGGAACATTGTAGTCTTTGTACACGCTGAGCGCTGACCGGATGGCGGCGCTGTCCGGGCTTGTCTCCGACCAATCATAGCCGCGCGACCAGTTGATCTGAATGTCCGTGAATCCGTGCCGATCCAGGTGCTGGCGGAGCAGCGGGGTGATTTCTTCTGCGCCTTGGTTGGGGACGAGCCGGAAGTCGAGCTTCGCATTGGCCTTGTGCGGCAGGATGGTCTTGCCTCCTTCGCCGGTATAGCCGGCCCACATTCCGTCAATGTTCAGCGTAGGGTCGAACAGGTACTTGTAGAGAGCCTCGCGGGGACTGGCGTTGCCGATCCAGCGATCAATCTGGTTCTGCTCTTTCCACGCCTGCTCGTTGAATTCCGGGAGGAGCGCTTCCAGCATCTGCAGTTCGGGCTGGCTCGGGGGACGCACCGGCGCGGTGACGCCGTCAATGAGGATGCGATTGCCGCTGGGATCGGTCAGGGTCGCCAGAGCTTGCACCAGGCGCCAGACGGGCGAGTCCACCGCTGCCTTGAGGCTGGAGTGAATCTCGAACTGCTTGGGGCCGCCGTGAGGTCCACCCCGCGATTCCAGCTCGACGTACACGATGCCCTTGTTGCCCAGGTTCAATGAGGCGCGTCCATCTCTTCCCTGACTGCAGAACGGGAACAGGACAGCATCGGCTTGGCTCAGGCGGTTCTGGTAGCGCGCAATGATGTCGGGAAGATGCTTACTGCTCATTTCCTCTTCGCCCTCACACACGAACATCAGGTTGAGGGGCAATTCGCTCTGAACGGCCTTGATGGACTCCAGAGCATTCAGGAAGGCGCGCTCGGGGCCTTTGGTGTTAATGGCGCCGCGGGCGCGAATGATGCGGCCGTTCGGTCCCCAGCGCTTGTCTTCGGCCACCTGAGCTTCAAAGGGTGGAGTGGTCCACTGGTGTTCTTCGACGGGCTGGACATCGTACATCCAGTAGATGACGAGCGTCTTCGGTGCCCCCGCGTCGTAGTAGCCCCACACACCCGGATGGCCGGCGGTCGGCACGAGCGCGGTCTCGCGGCACCCGAGGGCAGCCAGGTACTGGCGCGTGAGCTCGGCGCATTCGCGGATGCCGACGTTTTGCGCGCTGATGGAAGGCTGCCGGAGATACTCCTGGATCTTGGCGATGTGCGCAGGGAGATTACTTTCAATGTGCTGGTGAATCGCTGCACGCGCAGCGGCAGCCTGGCCGGAGACCGCGCGACGCCTTTGAACGCGAGCCCAGAGCTGCTGTGGCTGGAGCCAATTCAACAGGGCCGATACTGCGGTCCACGCGAGGAACTCCCGACGCTGCATGGCTTCCCTCCTATCCCAAGGAATGCGGTTGCGGGCGGCGTCAAGGAATGACGCGCGTACCCGCCGCCGTCAAGGACTCCATCTCGTAGGTATCCACCACCAGCAAGGCCCCGGAGGGTCGGCGCAGAATGGCGTCGTCCGCGGTGAAGTGGATGAGCTGGCCGGAAAATTTCTTCCGTGCTTTCCCGGGCTGCTCCACGGGTTCCCCGGTGATGAAGTTCACAGGGTTGATGTCAATCACGCGGGGCGTTTTCAGGACGACGCTGACCGTGGTCAGGTGTTTGCGCCAGCGCTCGAGCTGTCCGCGGGCCTTCCGCCAGCCGTGCACAGTGCGCATCTGGAACCTGGGTCGTTGCCTGCTTTCGGCGCGGCCATTATACTACCTGCGCGAATGGAGCAGGATGGCGAAAGAAATCGAGATCAAGCTGCGGGTGCGCGATCCGCGCACCGCACGGCGGGCCTTGCGTGCCCTCGGCTTCCGTGTCTGCAAGCCACGAGAATTTGAACACAACACTCTCTTCGATACCGCAGGCGGGAGTCTCCGCCGCCGGGGATTGATGCTGCGCCTGCGGACTACGCGCGGACAGGCGTTGCTCACCTTCAAAAGCCGCTCCACGCCCTCCGCGTTCTACAAAATCCGGCGCGAGGTGGAGACGCACCTTTCGTCGCCGACGGCTGCCGGCGAGATTCTCCTCCGCCTGGGGTTTTCTCCCTCCTTCCGGTATGAAAAGTATCGCACCCATTTCGCTCGTCGGCACGAACCGGGAGAAGTCGCGCTGGATGAGACGCCGATCGGGACGTTCCTTGAACTCGAGGGGGCGCCAGCGTGGATCCGGCGGGTCGCGCGGGCGCTGGGGCGGACGCCGCGTGAGTTTATCACTGGCACCTATGCCGAACTCTACCAGGGCTGGCGGCGCCGAAATCGAGCGCCGGCGCGCGCCATGGTATTCAGGCACGAACGATGATCCACGCCACAGAACTCCTCCGCGCTGCGGTTTACGACGTCAACGGCAACTACGTTGGCCGGGTGCGCGAACTCTGTATTGACCCGAGTGAGCAACCCAACCGCATCGCCTGGCTGGTGATTGCGCGCGGGCGATTTCAACCCTTGCTCGCACGCTACGACCAAGTAGCCTCAGCCGCCCCCCGCGCCATCCGACTGAACGTTCTGGAGTTGAACCTGAAAGCCTACCTGCCGAATGAAGCCTGGCTAACTGTGAGCAAAGACTTGCTCGACCAACAGATCATTGATGTCCACGGCCGCAAGGTGGTGCGGGTCAATGACCTGGACCTGGTGGAGATTCCGGTCAACGGTCGCATGGAGCTCCGCATCGCCCAAGTAGACGTCGGCCTGGCCGGGGCCCTGCGCAGGCTACTCCAAGGTTTGCCTCCGGGCTGGATCCGGCGGCTCCAGAAAGGCCTGCCCACGCGGGCCATTCGCTGGGAGTTCGTGGACTTGATCGAAACAGATCCGATGCGGCGGGTAAAACTCAAGATCCCGCATGCCAAGCTCGCGCAGCTCCACCCGGCCGATATCGCTGACATTTTGGAGGAGCTGGCCCCCTCTGAGCGGGAAGCGGTGATGGAGACACTGTCGGAGGAGACGGCCGCCGAAACGCTCGGGGAGCTGAAGCCGGAGCTGCAAGTACGCCTGCTCGAGGAACTCGACGCCGGGCGCGCCGCCGACATCCTGGAACACATGCCCGCAGATGAACGCGCCGACCTGGTGGCGGAGCTGCCGGAGGAAACCAGCCGCGAGTTGCTGGCCGATATGGGGCGAAAGCAAGCTGCGGAAACGGAAGCCCTGCTGCAATTCGAGGAAAACACCGCCGGCGGCCTGATGAACCCGCGCTTGTTTAGCGTTGCGGAAGCTTCGACTGTGGCACCCGTGATTGAAACCGTCCGGCAGTCAGGAATCGACCTCGACACCCTGGATACGGTTTATCTGGTCAACGACACGGGAGGGCTGACAGGGGCGGTGCCGGTGGCACGGCTCTTGTTGGCCACAGGGGAGACTCCTCTCGCGAGTCTGTGCGTGGACCCGCTTGTCTTTGTGGACACGGAAACCAAAGAGCGCCAGGTGATCGAGATGTTTGACAAGTACAACTTGCGCTCCCTGCCGGTCGTGGACACCGACCAGAAGCTGGTCGGGGTCATCACGGCGGACGACATCATCAGCCGCCTATGGCAAACGCGCCGCTAGCGCTTGCGCGGACACTGGAGTGGCTGCGCGCGCAGCGCCGGCGCGTGCGCCATTCGCGGCGACGCCTTGCCTTGCTGTTTGCTGCGGTGGGGCCGGGGCTGGTGACCGGCACCGTCAACCAGGATGCGGGCGGCATCTATTCCTATTCGCTGGGTGGGGCGCAGTACGGCTACTGGCTGCTCTGGACTTTGATACCGGTTGGCGTGCTGCTCTACATCAGTGAAGAAATGTGTGCCCGGATGGGCGTGGTCACCGGCAAAGGCCTGTCCGACCTGATTCGCGAGGAGTTCGGATTCCGGATAACTTTTCTCCTCATGCTGGCGGTGCTGGCGATGAGCCTGGGGAACATCCTGGCGGAGTTTGCCGGAATCGCCGCGAGCATGGAGTTGTTCGGCGTCAGCCGCTATGTGGCCGTGCCCCTGGCAGCGCTCTTCATCTGGGGGATTGTTGTTCGGGGGACGTATCGGACGGTCGAGAAGGTGTTTCTGGTTGGCTGCTTGTTCTACCTGGCCTACGTGCTTTCGGCGGTGCTGGCGCGGCCGGACTGGACGGTGGCCGCCTACCACACGGTGATACCGACGTTGGCGTTTGAGACCGGCTATCTGGTTCTGGTCCTGGCCTTGGTGGGCTCGACGGTGGCTCCCTGGCAGCATTTCTATCTGCAATCTTCCGTGGTGGAGCGCGGGGTTTCCCCGCGCCATTACCGGCAGACGCGCGGAGACGTCTTTTTCGGCACGCTTAGTTGCGTGGTAATCGTATTCAGTATTGTCGTGGCCTGCGCGGCCACGCTCCACGAGGCAGGGAAAACCGAGATCGCCACGGCGGCAGAGGCCGCCGAGGCGCTCCGCCCGCTGGCCGGCTTTTATACCTCCAGCCTCTTTGCCTTCGGTCTGCTGAATGCGTCGCTGCTGGCCGCTTGCATCCTGCCGCTTTCCACTGCCTATGTGATCTGTGAGGGGCTGGGACTGGAGGCGAGCCTGAACCGACCGTTCCGCGAAGCAGCGATTTTTTACTGGCTCTACACCGCCTTGATTGTTGTGGGGGCCAGCTTGATCCTGCTTCCGGGCGCGCCGCTGGTGCGGATCATGGTGCTCTCGCAGGTGATCAACGGCGTGTTGTTGCCGGTGGTAATGATTTTCGTCTTGGTGTTGGTCAACCGCCGGGAGCTGATGGGCGAGTTCACGAATTCCCGCGGGTACAACGCCGTGGCCTGGTCGGCGAGCCTGGTGATAATTCTGCTGACGCTTCTTCTTGCCTACTTAGGCTTGAGCGGGAAGGCTCCGGTTCTGGCCCGGCTCTAGTTGTTCCAAGCCCTACCCTACGAATAGTCGCTCGCTTGCTGGCCGCTTCCCGCTGTGGTAGCGTGCAGGCAGGGAGGATTCTTCTGTGAGTTCCGCGGCGCCGTTCAAGAAGGGTAGTGCAGCCGACCTCCTGTGGCAGAAGATTGACCGCCGGCGACTGCCGCGCCACATCGCCATCATCATGGACGGCAACGGCCGCTGGGCACGACGGCGGCACCTGCCGCGCGTGGCGGGCCACCAGGCGGGTGTGCGGGCGGTGCGCCGGGTGGTGGAGAGTTGCGCCCGCATCGGCATTCCGGTTCTCACCCTGTATGCCTTTTCGCTGGAGAACTGGAAGCGCCCGCGCCAGGAGGTGGCGTTCTTGATGAAGCTGCTGCGCGAATACATTCGGACGGAGCTCGACACCTTGCAGCGCAACAACATCGGTTTGCAGGTCATCGGCCGCTGGCAGCAGCTTCCGGAGGGCGTGCGGGAGGATGTCGCGCAGGCGGTGGCGTCAACGAGCGCGAACAGGGGAATGCAGCTGGTGGTGGCGCTGAACTACAGCGCGCGGGCGGAACTGGTGGATGCGGTGAACAGCTTGCTGGAACTGCACCAACGGAACGGGTTCGCCGGGCGGATCACGGAAGCCGACCTGGCCGCGCATCTCTACACCCGCAACCTCCCCGACCCTGACCTGCTGATCCGGACGAGCGGGGAGCTGCGCGTCAGCAACTTCCTGCTCTGGCAAATTGCCTACACCGAGATCTGGGTGACGGACACGTTGTGGCCGGACTTTACGGAGCGGCACTTACTGGAAGCCGTCTATGAGTATCAACAACGCGAGCGGCGCTACGGAGCAGTAACGCCGGCGGCCGCTGGTCGGGCAGGTTCGCGGTCGGTTTCTCCTCCCGACAGACGCTGAATTCCATCTCTTGTTCTCACGCCTGATACAATCGGGCCTGCCGAACCCATGAAGCGATTCCTGACTGCGGCTGTGCTGTTGCCCATCGTGGTGGCGCTGGTCTGGTATGGGCCGTCCTGGCTGCTGTTCATCGGGCTGCTGCCATTCTTGCTGGTCGCCCTCTGGGAGTTCTGCCAGCTGGGAAAGCGCGTGGGCCTGGGAGCCAATCAAGCTTTACAGTTTGGTGCGGGAGTCTCCGTTGTGTGGTTCGGATGGTGGCAGCCGCCCCTGGTTCCTGTGGTAGTGGTGACCGCCGGGTTTATTCTGCTGCTGTGGGAGGCCCTGGCTCGGACAAGCCGCAACGAAGCGCTGCCGGCAGCGGCGGGCGGCTTTCTGGGGCTGCTCTACGTAGCCGTCCCGTTTGCTTTCCTGTTGGACCTGCGGACGGAGCCGGCGGGCAACAAGCTCGTTCTCCTGGTTCTGGTGATGGTCTGGGCAGGTGACATTGCAGCCTACTACGTGGGACGCGCGCTGGGACGGCACAAGCTCGCCCCGCGGATCAGCCCGGCCAAGACCGTGGAAGGGGGAGCAGCAAGCTTCATCGCCACCGTGGCCGCGGGTTTCTGGCTGATTTCGAAGTGCGGATGGTTCCCCGACGCGTCCCTGCGACACGCGGTGGTGCTGCCGGTAGTGGTCAACCTGGCCGCGCAGGTTGGTGATCTGGTCGAATCGGCGCTGAAACGCGGCGCGGGCGTGAAAGATTCCTCTTCGATTCTGCCCGGCCACGGCGGGATGCTGGACCGCATCGACAGCCTGCTCCTGGCAGTTCCGGCGCTGTGGTATTATTACATTTGGTTTGTTTTCTAAATCTTGATGCAGGGCGTCGCGATACTCGGCTCGACGGGCTCGATTGGCCAGCAGTGTCTCCACGTTGTCGAGCAGCTCTCTGACCGTCTTCGCGTGGTGGCACTGGCCGCAGGGGAAAACGTGGAGACACTGGCGGCGCAGGTTGCTCGCTTCCACCCATCCCTGGTTACTGTGAGCTCGGAGTCGGCGGTTCCGCGGCTGCGCGAGCAGCTCCAGACACTGGGGGCGCACCGCATACCGGACATTCTCTGGGGCCGGGACGGGTTGAATGCGGTTGCCACGCATCCGGCAGCCGACACGGTGGTTTCGGCCATTGTTGGGATTGCCGGCTTGGAAGCCACCTATCGGGCAGTGACGGCGCGCAAACGCCTGGCATTGGCCAACAAAGAAAGCCTGGTGGTGGCCGGCGAGCTGTTGACGCGGGCTGCGACGACCGCGGGCGGCGAGATCATCCCGGTGGATAGCGAACACAGCGCCGCGCATCAGTGTTTGCGCGCGGGCCGACGGGGAGAAATCAAGCGGCTGATTCTGACCGCCTCGGGCGGGCCGTTCCGGACCTGGCCGCGAGCGAAGCTGGAACGGGTAACACCCCAAAAGGCCTTGCAACACCCGAAGTGGCGGATGGGGAAGCGCATCACGATCGATTCCGCGACGCTGATGAACAAGGGCTTTGAAGTGATCGAAGCCCATTGGCTGTTCGGCCTCGAGCCGAAGCAGATTGAAGTGCTCATCCATCCGCAATCCACCGTGCATTCGCTGGTGGAGTTTGTGGACGGCTCGGTGGTGGCGCAACTGGCGCCGCCCGACATGCGCATTCCCATTCAGTACGCACTCACATTTCCGGAACGGGTTGCGAGTAACGGCTTCGCCCTGGATTGGCGGAGCGTGCAGAAGCTCGATTTTCGTCCCCCCAATGAGAAGAAATTCCGCTGCCTGCGGCTGGCGCGGCAGGCGCTGGAGGCGGGCGGATCGCTGCCCTGCGTGTTGAACGCCGCCGATGAAGTGGCCGTGAAAAGCTTTCTCGAACGCAAGATTCGTTTCCCGCAGATTCCCGAACTGATCGAGCGGGTTCTGGACGCTTCGGCACCGATTGCGTTGCGTTCCGTCGAGGAAGTGCGAGCGTGCGACCGCGACGCCCGCGCCTATGCCGAACGCGTGTTGGGACAACTAACCGGCGGGCGGCGGCGCCCGAGGTAAAAATGCTCTTTACGATCGTCGTTGGGGTTGTCGTTCTCGGCCTGATGGTGTTGGCCCACGAAGTCGGCCACTTTATTGTGGCCAAATTGTTCGGCGTCCGGGTGGATACGTTTTCCATCGGGTTTGGGCCGCGGTTGTTCGGTCATCAGCGTGGCCCCACCGACTACCGGGTGAGCGCCCTGCCGCTGGGCGGCTACGTCAAGATGGCGGGCGACACGCCCGGCGAGGAGCGGGCAGGGGCGCCGGATGAGTTCCTCTCGAAGCCCCGGTGGCAGCGCGCCCTGGTGGTGTTGGGCGGGCCGACGATGAACGTCTTGCTGGCGGTGTTGCTGCTGGCGGGTCTCTACGCCTACCGGTATGAACGCCCGGCGTTTTACGGAGAACCAGCCGTTGTGGGAGCCATTGTGGCGGACTCGCCGGCGGTCAGTGCCGGCATCCAGCCCGGCGACCGCATTGTCGAGTTGGCGGGGGCAAAGAATCCGACGTGGCGGGAGGTCCTGGTGCAGGCGGCCATTTACGCGGGGAGGCCTGTGCAGGTGGCCTTGGAACGGGGCGGGGAAGTAATCCAGGTTGAAGTGACACCTTCCAGCGGCCGGCGGGCGGGGTTTGTCGGTTGGGTGCCCTACGATTCGCCGGTTGTTCTGGCAGTTGCGCCAGACACGCCGGCGGCGCGGGCGGGCCTGCAGCCGGGCGACGTGCTGCTTGAACTCGACGGCGAGCGGCTGACGCCTTCCCCGGAAGAGCCCAATGTGGTTTCCGACCGCGTGCAGAAGCGCGCCGGTGCCCCCATCAGCTTGAGCATTGAGCGCGCCGGGCAGCGACACGAAGTCGTCGTCCAACCCGAATTCAATGCCGGCGAGCAGCGGTGGATGCTGGGCGTGCAGGTGGGCCCACGCGTGATTGTGGCGCGACTCTCGCCGTGGGAGGCGGTCGAATACTCCGTGGCGCAGAACTGGCAGACCAGCGGCTGGATCCTGACGCTGGTGGGCCGCCTGTTCACGGGTCGCGCGAGCATGCGGGCGCTCGAAGGCCCGGTGGGGATTGTGCGGCATTCCGGCGAAGCCGCGCGCTTGGGTGGGGGCGCCGTGGTGAATCTGATGGTTGTCATCAGTCTCAGCCTGGGCCTGTTGAACCTGCTGCCCATCCCGGTGCTTGATGGGGGCCATCTGCTGCTGCTGGGCCTGGAGGGGGCGCTGAGGCGCGATTTGAGCGTGAAGGTGAAAGAACGGATGATTCAAGCGGGATTCGTGTTCCTGATGCTGATTTTCGCTATCGTTATGTACAATGACATCGCACGTCTGTTCGGCAGCTAGTGCCGTTCCAACTAGTTGAGCCTAAGGGAGGCACTTAGCCGCGACGTGTTGGAACGGCACTAGGGCAGGCAGAACGAGGAGCAGCTAACGGGAATGCTAGAAAATCTTCGACCGCGACGCCCGACGCGAGCGGTGCGCGTGGGGCCGCTGGCGATCGGGGGCGATGCGCCCATCGTCGTGCAGTCCATGACCAAGACCGACACGCGCGACGTCGAGGCCACGCTCGCCCAGATCGAGCAGATGGTGGAGGTCGGGTGCGAGCTGGTGCGGCTGGCCGTGCCGGATGCGGAAGCGGCACGGGCACTGGCCGAAATCGTCAAGCGCGTGCCGCAAGTGCCGCTGGTGGCCGACATCCATTTCCAGTACCGGCTGGCGCTGATGGCCCTCGACGCCGGCGTGGCCAAACTCCGCTTGAATCCCGGCAACATCGGCCATCCCGACCGTGTGCGCGAAGTGGTGCGCAAGGCGCAGGCTTGCCGTGTGCCCATCCGCATCGGGGTGAATGCGGGCTCGCTCGAGCGACGCCTGCTCGAGAAATACGGCTACCCGACCGCCGAGGCGATGGTGGAGAGCGCGCTCGATCACATCCGCATCCTGGAAGAGCTCGACTTCCGCGACATCATCGTGTCGCTCAAAGCCTCGCACGTGCCGCTCACCGTGGACGCCTACCGGCTGCTGGCGCCGCAGGTGGACTATCCGTTCCACCTCGGTGTCACCGAGGCGGGGACGGGGTTTGCCGGCACCATCAAATCGGCCGTGGGGCTGGGGATGCTGCTGGCGGAAGGCATTGGCGATACCATCCGCGTTTCGCTGGCTACGGACCCGGCCGAAGAAGTACGGGTGGCCTATGAGATTCTGAAGTCGCTGCAGATTCGCGCCCGCGGGCCTATCGTAATCGCCTGCCCGACCTGCGGCCGGCTGGAGGTTGATCTGTTCAAGATTGCGGGAGAGATCGAGAAGCACACGGCGCACATTCAGGAGCCCTTGCACCTGGCGGTGATGGGCTGCGCGGTGAACGGCCCGGGCGAAGCCCGGACGGCCCAACTGGGGGTGGCCTGCGGTCGCGGCAACGGAGTGATTTACCGCGACGGCCAGGCCATCAAACGGGTGCCCGAGGATCGCATCGTGCCCGAATTGGTGGCCGAGATTGAGCGCTACGTCGAGGAGTTGCGGCGGACGGCGGCGCCGGCGATTCCTGTTTCATCCCCCCGCTAAGCTCCCCCCTGCGAACCGGCTTGACCTCGAAGCGGAAGGCTTCTATGCTTGTTGCAATCTGATTTCATTTGGAGGAAACGCCATGCCCATGCCCGGAACCGCGGCGCCCGGCCGTCTGCAAGCGGAACTGATCGCACACGGGGTTCGGATGACGCGCCAGCGGCGCATCATTCTGGAGATCATCGAGTCTGCCACCAAGCACCTGGATGCGGGGGCCATCCTGCGCAAGGCACAGGCGGCCGACCCGGGCATTGACCGCGTAACCGTCTATCGCACTCTCACCCTGCTCAAGCGGCACGGGTTGGTGGACGAACTCGACCTGCTCCATCTGGGAGGGCAGAGCGCCCACTTCTACGAGCGCCGTCCCTCCCGCGACCACATCCATATGGCCTGCCTGCGCTGTGGCAAGATCACGGAGTTCGAGAGTCAGTTGTTCGAACGGCTGAAAGCGCAGATTCAACGGGACTGCCAGTTCCATATCGCTGTGACGCGGGTCGAGATGGGCGGCTACTGCGCGGAGTGTCGGCGCCAGCCGCTGTAGCATCTTGTTGCAATGTCCCTGCAACAATTTCTTTCTGGGCCACTGGCTTTTCCCTTGACGCTCTGCGGGCGAGGCAGCTAGACTAAGATTCAGTTGCAAATTTATTGCAACTGAGTTCCGCTGCCCATGTTGCCATCTTCAACACCTGCTTGGGTTCCCCGTAGTTTCCTTTGTGTCCTTATTCTCTCCTGCGTTTCTTTTCCGCTCTGGGCACAAGCAGCGACGCTGCAAGGCCGCGTCCTTGATCCGACCGGGGCGCGCGTGGTTGCGGCGACAGTGCTCCTCCGGCAGGGCGGGGCAGAAACCGCGCAGACGGTGGTGACAGATGAGACCGGGGCTTTTCAGTTCTCCGGGCTTCCGGCTGGGAGGTTCCTTGTCCGGGTCACTGCCACGGGTTTTGCCGCCTTTGAGGACGAGTTGACGCTGGCGTCCGGCGAAAGCCGCAAGGTGGAGTGGGTGCTGCGACTGGCGTCGGTAGCCGAGCAGGTGGTGGTGACGGCCGCGCGCATTACGGGCGAGGAAGAAGCCGCACGGCTGCTGCCCGGGACAGTCAATGTCCTCGACCGACAGACGCTGGAGAGCTCGCGCGTCTTCACCTTTACGGAAGCCCTGCGGAAAGTTCCCGGACTGTTCGTGCGGGACGAGGAGGGCTTTGGCCTGCGACCCAACATCGGCATTCGCGGGCTGAACCCCACGCGCTCCAGCAAGGTGTTGCTGCTGGAGGACGGCATCCCGCTGGCCTACGCCCCCTATGGCGACAATGCCTCCTACTACCATCCCCCCATTGACCGCTTTGAGGAAGTGGAGGTGCTGAAAGGTTCCGGGCAGATCCTCTACGGGCCGTCCACGGTGGGAGGTGTCATCAACTACCTCACACCGCCCCCGCCGGGGAAGAGCTCGGGCAGCGTGCGTCTGCTGGGCGGGAATCGGGAGTATTTCAACGGACACCTCAGCTATGGGGGCACCTGGGGCAACACCGGGCTTCTGCTCGACTACCTGCGCAAGCAGGGTGAGGGGGCCCGCGCGAACACGCACGCCGCGCTCAACGACGTTAACTTCAAGCTGCTGACCGCGCTCGGCGCTCGCCAGGCCTTTACGCTGCGCACAAACTACTACGGCGAGGATTCCAACGTCACCTACTCCGGGCTGCGGCAAGACGAGTACGCGGCCAACCCCCGCCAGAATCCCTTTCGGAACGATTTCTTTTTCGGCGACCGCTGGGGGCTATCGGCCACCCACTCCTATGTCTTCACCAGCGCGGCGCTCCTGACCACCACTTTCTACTGGTCGCACTTCCAGCGGGATTGGTGGCGGCAATCGAGCAATTCGAATCAGCGGCCCAACGACAGCGCCGATCCCAACTGCGGCGGTATGCAGAATCTCGACACCACCTGCGGGAACGAAGGCCGGCTGCGGGAGTATTCCAGCGGTGGCTTCGAGCCGCGGCTGCACATCCGCCACGCGCTCTTGGGTGTGCGCAACGAGACCGACCTCGGCGGGCGCGCGCACACCGAGACGCAGGACCGGCGGCAGGAAAACGGTGCCTTCCCCACTGCACGCACCGGCACCCTGGTGGAGAGCAACGTACGGCGGAACCAGGCGTATTCCGCCTTTGTTCAGAACCGCTTTTTGCTCGGCAAGTGGAGCCTGACACCTGGTGTGCGTCTGGAGCGTATCTTCTATGAGCGGACGAACCGGCTGGCCAACGGCGGTGCCGGTGCCACGGGCAAGACCGGGTTGACGCAGGTGGTGCCGGGCCTGGGGGTTTCCTACGCCTGGACACAGAACACCTCTTTCTTTGCCGGCGTGCACCGGGGCTTCGCGCCGCCGCGCACCGAGGACATCGTCACCAACAGTGGCGGCACAGTGGAACTGGACCCGGAGCTCAGTTGGAACTACGAAGTCGGGGTGCGGAGTCAGCCGCACCGCGCGGTTCGTCTGCAAGCTGCTTTCTTCCGGATGAACTATGAGAACCAGGTGATTCCGGCCAGCGTGGCGGGAGGAATCGGAGCCACGCTCACAAATGGCGGCCAGACCCTGCAGCAAGGAGCGGAGTGGAGCGCGCGTGTGGACGCTGGCGGCCTGCTTGGTTCCCCGCACAATATCTACCTTCGTCTGGCCTACACCTATCTGCCGATAGCAGAATTCACGGGCACACGCACCAGCAGCGTGAGCGGGTTCGAGAGCGTGAGCGTCAGCGGGAATCGCCTGCCCTACGCGCCTCACCACATGCTGAACTTCGTAGTGGGCTATGTGCATCCGCGGGGGCTGGACATGCTGCTGGAGGCGGTCAGCGTCAGCAAGCAGTTCGGGGATGACCTGAACACCATCGCGCCGACACCCGACGGCCAGCGCGGGCTGATCCCCGGCTCTACCCTCTGGAACGCCACCGTGAACTACACCGTGGAGGCGTGGCGGAGCACGTTCTTCGTGAGTCTCAAGAATCTTTTCGACCGCACCGTCATCGTCGACCGGACGCGGGGCATTCTCCCCAGCAGTCCCCGCTTGCTCCAGGCCGGCCTGAAGCTACGCTTCTAACCTCTCGCTTGGCGGGGCGTGCGAGTCCGCGACGCTAGCGTGCGGACCCGCTCGAAGAATCGCCGGGTGCGGGCGATGTCCTGCTCGATCTGTTCTCGCAACAACTCCGCGGAAGAGAATTTCATTTCTGCTCGCAGGCGCCGATGGAAGCGTGTTTCCAGTCGCCCTGCACGAAGAGTTTCGTTGAATCCCAACAGGTGGCTTTCCACCATCAACTGTTGGCCGTCGAACGTGGGGCGGATGCCGACATTGGTGGCCGAGGGATAGATGTGCTGGTTCACGCTGGTTTCGGTGATATAGACGCCCCGTGCGGGCAGGCATTCCTGGTCAGGGTTCAGGTTCAGCGTCGGAATCCCGACGCGGCGACCGCGACCTTCGCCGGGCTGGATAGCACCGGTCAAGGCGAAGGGACGGCCCAGGAGCCGGCCCGCGCGATCCACCTCACCTTCCGCAATCAGATGCCGAATGAAGGTGCTGGAGACGACTTGTCGGCGGAAAACCACCGGCGGAAGGATATGCAATTCAAAGCCGAGTTCACGCGCAAGTTCGCCGAGCACGGAGACGTCACCTGCCTGGCGATGTCCGAAACGGAAGTTGGGCCCGACGTAGAGCACGCGGGCCTCCAGCGCGCGTCCGAGGACATCGCTGACAAAGTCGCGCGGACTCAAGCGGGCAAGTTCGAGCGTGAAGGGGAGGACGAGGGTGGCGTCGAGACCCAGCGCAGCCAGTAGCTCGAGCCGTTGCTCGAGGGTGGTAAGCAAGGGGGGTGCGCTCTCTGGATGGAGGATCTTGGCGGGATGGGGATCGAGCGTAATACCCCAGGCTTCGAGACCCCGGTGTCGTCCGGCGGCCACGACCTGGCGCACCAGTTCCTGGTGGCCGCGATGGACTCCATCAAAGTTGCCGATGGTGGCTACTACACCGGGACGTCTGGCCGGTAACGCATCGAGGGCGCGATAAACCTTCACGGAGCTTTCAGGCCTCCAGCTCGATCGCGAGCATACCGCAAACCACTTCGAGTCACGAAGGCGCGCCGGGGGTCACTTGGGGGCGAGGCTGACGTAGGCCATCCGCAGTTCGTAGAGAGCTTGTTCCAGGAGTCGCTTTTCTTCCGGGGTGAGGTTGTTGCGGGTTTTTTCCTCGAGTGCCGCCAGCATGTCAATGCTCTGGCGCGCGGCTTCCAGGTCAGGCGGCGGCGCCGGGGAGCCGGGCTCGGCGACGAGACCCAGTTGGTACATGGCGGTGGTGGAAAGGGAAAGCGCCAGGGTCCGGAAATCCATCTTGGACTCATGGGCGGGTCGGCGGCTCTCGTAAGCTTTTTCCGCCTGCTGGCCGGCTCCGGAGGGTGTTTCCCGGGGCGCGGAAGTAGGCTGCGGTGGCGGCGGGGTTTCGCCCACTTCTGCGGCCGGCGCATCGGGTCGGACGTCGCCCTCGGCGGTAAACCGTCGGCGATCAACCACCTTTACGGTTTCTTCCGTTGATTCATCCGGCTTGCGAACATCAGCCATCACCACACTCCAGGGTAGCGGCAGAATCTGGATTGTTCAGTGTAGCATCGCGCGTCGCGGCCAGCAAGGCACCGGGCTTGTCAGAGCCAAGAACTTCACGTAGAGTTTGGCCTTTACACCGAATCTCACGCCAGCAACGATGCCTGTACAATTCGAAGACGTGGTGAAGTTGATGGCGCGCCTGCGAGCGCCCGACGGGTGTCCCTGGGACCGACAACAGACGCCGGAGAGCTTGCGCACCTATCTGGTGGAAGAAACCTACGAGGTGCTCGACGCCATCGAGCGAGGCGACTCGGACGTCTTGCGGGAGGAGTTGGGCGACCTGCTGCTCCAGGTGGTGTTTCTTTCGCAGATTGCCCGCGAAGCCGGGAGGTTCACGATTGAGGATGTGATTGGGCGGCTCCACGAGAAGCTCGTCCGGCGCCACCCGCACGTTTTCGGTGACAAACAGGCCGAAACCCCTGAACAGGTATTGAAGAACTGGGAAGCCCTGAAGGCGGAAGAGCGCGGCGAAGAGAAAAGCGGGAGTGCAGGCGAGCTGCTGGCGGACGTGCCGCGGACGCTGCCGGCGGTGCTCGAATCCTATCAGTTGACCCGCCGGGCCGCCCAGGTGGGGTTCGACTGGCGCCGGCTCGAAGATCTCTTCGCCAAGCTGGATGAAGAGTTGAAGGAGTTGCGCGAAGCGCTGGGGGCAGGGGTGGAAAGGGAGCGGTTGGAAGACGAGCTGGGCGATCTGTTGTTTGTCGTGGTCAACGTGGCTCGCCACTTGCGGATTGATCCGGAAGTGGCCCTGCGGCGGACGAACCGCAAGTTTGTTTCCCGCTTTCATCAGATTGAGGAAGAACTGAAGCGCCAGGGAAAACGCTGGGAAGATACTTCGCTGGAGGAGATGGACGCGCTGTGGGAAGCCAGCAAGCAGCGGGAGGCTCGTCCCCGCTGAAAGGCGCGGGGCGGGGCGGGGCGGAACAGATCGAGATCCGCCCCTGCGACAGCCTCGCGGAATTCGATCGCTGCGTCGAGCTGCAGCGATTGGTGTGGGGCTTCGCCGACGTTGATATCGTGCCGTCCGCGTTGTTCGTGGTGGCCGCGCATACGGGGGGCCATGTGTTCGGGGCCTACCACGGCGACGAAATGGTGGGCTTTGTGATGGCGTTTGGCGGCTACCGGGACGGCCGGGCGCTGCTTCACTCCCACATGGCCGCGGTGCTGCCGGCCTATCAGGGCTCCGGCGTGGGCCGCCGGCTGAAATGGCGGCAGCGGGACGATGCGCTGGCGCGGGGCATCCGGCTGGTGGAATGGACGTTTGACCCGCTGGAGATCCGCAACGCACATTTCAACCTCGAGCGCCTGGGGGCCATCGCGCGGCACTACCTCCCCAATGCGTACGGGCAGACCACCAGCCCGTTGCACGCGGTCTTGCCCACCGACCGCCTGCTGGCAGAGTGGTGGCTGGATACGGCGCGCGTGGAAGCGCGGGCGGCAGGGAAGCCCCGGACGCGGGAAGCGGTGACGGCGCGGATTCGTGTACCGGGAAAGATTTCCCAGTGGCGACACGCCAGCCCCGCTGCCGCCGCACAGGCACAGACAGAAATCCGCGAGCAGTTCCAACAGTGGTTTGGTCGAGGTGATGCGGCGATTGGCTTCGAGGTTGACGCCACGAGCGGAGACGGCGTCTACCTGCTGGGGCGCTATGAAGATTGAATCCATCTGCCTGCGCGAACTGCGGATGCGCCTGAAGGCGCCGTTCGAGACGAGTTTCGGCGCTACGCAGGAGCGGCGCATCCTGCTGGTGGAGGCGCAGGTGGACGGAGTAAGCGGCTGGGGTGAGGTGACGGCGGGCGAAAATCCCTTCTTCAGCAGCGAAACCACCGACACCGCCTGGCACGTCCTGAAAGACTACCTCGTGCCGATGGTGCTCGGACGGGAGTTTGCCACCGCGCGTGAAGTCGCGGCGGCGATGACCCCGGTCCGAGGACACCCGATGACCAAGGGTGGATTGGAGAACGCCGTCTGGGACGCAGAAGCGCAGCAGAAAAAGGTACCGCTAGCGCGCCTGCTCGGAGGTGAGAAAACCGAGATCGCCTGCGGGGTGTCGCTGGGAATTCAGAAGTCACTCGACGCCTTGCTGGAAAAAATCGAGACTGAACTGGCGGCCGGCTACCAGCGGGTCAAAGTAAAAATCAAGCCCGGATGGGATGTGAACGTGGTGGCGGCGATTCGCGCACGCTTCCCGCAGATTCGGCTGATGGTGGACGCGAACTCCGCCTACCGGCTGGAGGACGCGGCGCAGCTCAAGAAACTCGACGACTACTACCTGATGATGATTGAGCAGCCGCTGGCCTGGGACGACATCTACGAACATGCGCAATTGCAGACCCAACTGCAGACGCCGATCTGCCTGGACGAGCCGATTACCAGCGCGCGGGTGGCGGCTGCGGCGCTGGCCTTGCGTGCCTGCCGCATCATCAACATCAAACTGGGCCGCGTCGGCGGCCACAGCGAGGCGCGCAAGGTCCACGACCTCTGCCAGTCGGCGGGCATCCCGGTCTGGTGCGGGGGAATGCTGGAGTCCGGCATCGGCCGCGCCCACAACGTGGCGATGTCCACCCTGCCCAATTTCGTTCTCCCGGGTGACGTTTCGGCGAGCCAGCGGTACTGGAACCAGGACATCATCGAGCCGGAAGTCGAAGTCACCCCGCAGGGGACTATCCGGGTTCCGACGACTCCAGGCTTGGGCTATCGGCCACGCCGCGATCTGATTGAGAAGCTGACCGTACGAAAAGAATCCTTTCCGTCCTCTGCCTAGGCCCAGCCACCCGATGTTGGGACTCTACACCCTGATCCTGGTGATGGTGCTGTGCTGGTCGGGGAATTTCATTGCTGGCAAAGTTGCCCTGCGCGAGCTGCCGCCGTTTGCGCTGTTGTTCCTGCGGGTGTCGTTTTCGGCGGCCTTGCTGGCGGCCATCTATTTCACTTCACCGGAATCGCGCCGCGAACGGGTGGACAAGACCGCGCTGAAGAAGTTTGCCGAGCTCGGTCTCTACGGGGTGGCGCTGAATCAAACCGGTTTCACGGTGGGGCTGCACCACACCACGGTGGCGCACTCGGCGCTCGTCATCGCCCTGGGGCCGATTTTTGTTTTGCTGTTGGCGCGCTGGCAGAGGCTGGAAGCCCTGACAACGAGAAAGCTCCTCGGGATGTTCATTTCCTTTGCCGGGGTGCTGATTCTGACCAGCGAGCATGGGTTGGGGGCCGGCAGCCCGACGCTGGCGGGCGACCTGATTACGCTGGCCGGCTCGGTCGCCTTTGCCTTCTACACCATTGCGGGCAAGAAAGTGGCGCTCACCTACAACACCCTGGCGATGAACACTTATGCCTATCTCATCGGGGCGATTCTGGTTGTCCCGATTTCCGCCTGGCAGTTGCGCGCGGTGCCGTGGGCGACGATAAGCTGGCGGGGCTGGCTGGCGGTGGGCTATATGGCGGGACTGGCTTCCGTCGCCGCCTACTTGATCTACTACTACGCGCTCTCGAAGCTTTCGGCCTCCCGCGTGGCCGCCTTCGGCTACCTCCAGCCGGTGGTGGCCACCCTGCTGGGCGTCCTGCTGCTGAAGGAGTCCCTCAGCCCGCAACTCCTCGCCGGCGGCTCCGCCGTCCTGCTCGGCGTCTATCTCGCCGAACGCGCCCGCAACAGCAAGGTCTGAGAAGGAAAAGAGCTCCGAAGACACCGTTCTGAAGACACCGGCGCGCCGCCTGCAGCCGACACATCTTCCAAAAAGGCAAGTCTGCAAACTGCAATTAGGTGGTTTTCTTCGGCTTTTTTTTCTTGGTGGTGGCTTCCTTGACCAAGGCGGCGATGCGCTGGAACTCCGCCTCGTTGGTTGTGAACTGGCCGAAGTCGAGTTCGGCGTAGTTGTTGCGGATTTCCGCCATCAGGTAACTGCGGCGGGTGACGGCATTCTCGTGGCTGCTCCAGAAGATGTTGGTAGGCTGGACGCCATACTTCTTGGCCATCTGCTTCCAGACGCGCGGGGCTTCGCGCGGGTCATAACCGGATGCAAGCAGGTACTCGAGGCCGAGCCGGTCAGACTGGTTCTCCAGGGCGCGTGAATATCCGCTCTGAATCGCCCCCACCATCATGTTGAGGACGTCGCCCACCACGGGCGCGCCCAGAAGGGCGGCTGCGAAGGCACCGATGCGCATCGCCATCAGCTTCTTGCGGTGATACTCGTGCTGGAGACGGCTGTGCTCCTGGATGGAGTGAGCGATTTCGTGCCCGACTACGGTGCCGAGCTGCGCTTCGTTCTGGAGCAGCTCGAACATGGGGGAGAAGATGACGACGACCCCATTGGGAAGGGCGAAGGCATTGGCCTGCTTGCCTTCGACCAGGTAGAAACGGAAGGGCACCTTGTCCGGGTCGTCGGCCGGCATTTCCTTCTGGTAGGCGGGTATCAGTTTTTCTCCCAGTTGGCGCACATACACCTGGGCTTCCTCATTCTGCACGAGCTTGAATTTTCCCACGCGCGGGACCTTGAGTTCGCGCGGCTTGCCGGGCTTGTTGGGTTCTTTCACTTCGGGGTTCAGGGACTTCCAGAGGTTGGCCTCCCCTTTCTCCAGTTCGTTGCGCATGAACTCGACCCGGAGAGCCCGGATGCTCCCGTCCGGTTCGCGAAAGCCTTCGTAGGTCATGAAGAAGTTTGGGCCGACTTCCTCCACCGAGGCGAGCGGGCGCGTGTATTTCTCCTCTTCCTCGGGCGATTCTTCTTCCTCCTTCTTGCGTTTCTTTTTCTCTTCCGCTGCCTTCTTCTCGGCCTTCTCCTTTTCCTTCAAAGCTTGCCGCTCGGACTTGTTCGGCTTGAAGAGCACCTGTGTGGCGGGATCAATCCGAATTCGCTGCCCGTCGGCAAAGAACGTACCCACCCAGCCCTCTCCGCTGCGTTCGAGCAACGGGGTGTGCGCCAGCAGGGCCGTGCGTTTTACTTTCTTGTATTCTTCCAGGAAGACCTTGATCGAGCGCGCGCGCAGCTCGCCGGTTTCCTCGTCGTAGTCGCCCTGAATCTCGAGTTCGGTGCCCACGCGGATGTCACCGGGGTTGAAGGCAACGTCTTCCTTGGTCTCGCCTTTGTCGAGGTCAAGGGTCAGTTTCTTGTCGCTCTTGATCTTGTAGTCTTCGATTTCAAATTCCGTGGGTGAGATGACGTTGGTTACATAGCCGCGAATCTTGACCGCTTTGGTCTTGGCCTCCACCGCAGCCGGATGGAGGAATACACCCAGCACCAGCAAGATTGCCCAGCGTTTCATGTGCGAACCCCCGGAAAGGTTTTCTCGCCCGCAATGCTACCCCAACGCCCGCAGCACCGCAAGAGCTGGTGGGCAGTTGATGACGCCCCGGCACAGAAATCGTTTCTGCTCTTGCTATCCCTAGGGGGCCTGGCGCGTCTAAACGAGGCAAGAGAGGAGGCAGAGATGGGCAGGGCGCATAGGAGAATCAAGGACGGCAGCCGAGGCCGAGAGCGGGTCAGTCACCGGCGCCTGGCCGGCAGCTTGCTCCTGACCCTCCTCTCGCTTGTGCTGGCTTTTCAGTCCTTCGACTCCGCGGCAACCAACAGGCTGGGGACCAGCCCCACGGTGGCGGCTGTGTTTGATGCTATCCACCTGCAGGGCCAGGCGGCCTATACGGCGGCGGTGCGGGTGGCCAATGACCTGCGGGTGGTGTGGGAGATTCGCGCCTTGATGAACAGCCGCCAGGCGAAGCGGTGACCCCGGCTCCGACCGTCCCCGATCGCGCCAACAAGCCCTGCTCCCGCGGCTGAGTTATCTTCCGAAAGAAACCTGCCGACACTAGATTCCGTCCAACCAGGCAAGCACGACCAGGGATGGCAGGGTGTGGAACATCGCGCAAGTTCCCTGGTCGCCGATGGTGGCAGAACAAGGAGGCGTTCCGTGAAGACGAGAACATTGGCATTCCTGTTGGGCGTGTTGTGTCTGGGTTGGGGACTGGCGAGCCTGAGCGCGGCCCCGGAAGAGCCGGCCAAAGTGGCAGGGAAGTGGGTACTGACCTGGGAAGGGCGCATGGGCCCGGTAACGGCCAATCTGGTTCTGGAGCAGGACGGTGGCAAGATCAAAGGCACGATGACGGGCGAGATGGGACGCGAATGGCCGGTGAGCGGGACGGTTGAAGGCAAGATGGTCAAGTTCTCCAGCAAGCGCGAGACCCCGCGCGGCGAAATCACGATTGAGTACACCGGCACGCTCGAAGGTGACACGCTGAAGGGCACAATGCAGATGGGGCCGATGACCCGCGACTGGACCGCCAAGCGGAAGAAAGAGCAGGAGTAGATCACCGCCTCCTTGGGGAAAACGGCCCAAAAGTCAAGATCTCCCGCAGGCGCGAGAATTGACAGTGCTGGGTGTGTGTGTTAGCTTCGCCGCGCCAGCTCAATCCGCGAGAGGCACGCCCTGAGCAAGCCGATACAGAAGCGAATCGCGGTCATCCCGGGTGACGGCATCGGCATCGAGGTTACCCGCGAGGCGGTAAAAGTCCTCACCGCAGTCGCGCAGGTCGGCGGCCACCGCTTCGACCTCACTGAGTTCGACTGGGGCGCAGAGCGCTACCTGCGCGAAGGCGTCTCGCTGCCTGCCGGCGCACTCGAGCAACTGCGCCGCGACTTCGACATCGTCCTGCTCGGTGCCCTGGGTGACCCGCGGGTGCCGGACATGAAACACGCAGCCGATATACTCTTCGGGCTGCGCTTCGGCCTCGACCTCTACGCTAACATCCGCCCCGTCAAGCTGCTCCACCCGCGCCTGACTCCGCTGAAGAACCGCACGGAGGCGGAGCTTGATTTCGTCATCATCCGCGAAAACACTGAGGGGCTCTACGCGGGCCTGGGCGGGAACTTCAAGAAAGGCACCGCCGACGAAATTGCCATCCAGGAGGATATCAATACGCACCGCGGCGTGGAGCGAGTCATCCGCTTTGCCTTTGAGTACGCTCGGCGCCACGGCCGCAAGAAACTGCTGATGAGCGACAAGTCGAACGCCTTGGCCTTCGGCCATGACCTCTGGCAGCGCGTTTTCCAGGAGTTGAAACCGCAGTATCCCGACATCGAAGCCAGCCACCTCTACATTGACAACCTGGCCTTCCAAATGGTGAAGAATCCCGCCCAGTTCCAGGTTATTGTCACCTGCAACATGTTCGGCGACATCATCAGCGACCTCGGCGCGTCGTTGGTCGGTGGCCTGGGGCTGGCAGCTTCCGCCAACGTCAACCCGGCCGGTCTTTCCATGTTTGAGCCGGTGCACGGCTCGGCTCCGAAGTACGCTGGCCAAAACCGCGCCAATCCCCTGGGCGCAGTTCTCACTGCCGCCTTGCTGCTGGAACATCTGGGGCTGGCGGAAGAAGCTGGTTGGGTTGAACAGGCCGCCCGGGCCTCGGTTCACGAGAATCAGACCACGGTAGATTTGGGCGGCACCCTGGGCACCCGCGAGGCGGGCGACTGGCTCGCCAACTTCATCACCGCTCGCTCTTCAACGCCGGCCTCGCGCTAGCCCAGCACAAGCAGAAAAGGGAAGCGTGAACTATTGATTGAGTGCGGTTCGCCGCACAGGCTGCTTGAAGATCAAGACAAGCACGGCGCCGGCAATGAAGCCCCCAATATGCGCCCACCAGGCCACGCCGCCGCCCCCACCCTCGCGCAAGCCCAGCGACACCGTGCCACTCAGCAACTGCACCACAAACCAGTAGAGAATCATGACATAGGCCGGAAGTGAGGCCTTGAACCACCACAATCCCAATGTCACCAGCGTGACCACGCGCGAGCCCGGATAGAGCAACAGGTAGGCTCCCATCACCCCGGACACCGCACCGCTCGCCCCAATTGCCGGGATCATTGACCTCAGGTTCACCGCCGTGTGCGCCAGCCCCGCCAGCACGCCACAGAGAAGATAGAAAACAACAAAGCGTCCGTGTCCGAGCCGGTCTTCGATGTTGTCCCCGAACACCCACAGGAACCACATATTGCCGGTGACGTGCAGCCAGCCGCCATGGAGAAACATACTGGTCAGGAGCGGCAGGAAGGCATCGACGGCGCTGATCTCCGGAGAAACAGGAAACAGCGTAACCCGCCCCGGCACCATTCCCAACGCATAGACCAACTGCGTCCGCCCGGGCTCGCCCAGCAGCAGCTCAAAGACAAAGGCGAGCGCGTTGACGATAACCAGGGCCAGCGTCACCACCGGCCGTCGGCTGGTGGGATTGATGTCATGCAGCGGAATCATGATCCTGCTCCCGAGACCAGGGGGAGCCCGTCCGCCCGCGGCGCATGGCGCTCCCCCGTGGCCATCAGCCGCTCTGCCTCTTCCCGCGTGGCAATTCCGCCCCGCGCCCCCAGCGCGGTGCAGTTGAGTGCCGCCATGGCACAACTGAAGTCCAGAATCCGCACCAGCGGCCAGCCCTGCAAAACCCCGAACAGGAACGCCCCATGAAACACATCCCCGGCACCGGTCGTGTCCCGGCAGGGCACGCGATACGCGGTCCGGTAGAGGAAGCCCTCGTCGGTCAGAGCCAGCACGCCGTCTTGCCCCAATGTGGCTGCTGCCAGTTTCATCCCGAACTGCGCGCGCAGCCGCTCCAGAGCGCACCGCCTATCCGCTTCGCCGGTCCAAGCAGTGGGGAAGTCAGCCGAAGCGATCAGATAATCCACCTGGGCCAGCAAGGTGTCCAAGCCGGGATAAATGTTGTCCACGTCGGCCGTCACCGGAATCCCGGCCCGCCGTGCCATCGCCGCCGCCCGCGCCACCGCCGCTGTGTCATGCCCGTCGACGTGCAACAGCCGCCCGCAAGTAATCATCTCCGGTCGTAGGGAAGCGGGATCGATCGCCAGTCGGGGGTCCCGCCGCCAGAGAATCGTACGTTCACCGGTCCGCCCGTCCACGACGATATAGGCAACTTGATTGGGACAGTTGGCCACCACCCGCACATCACTCAGGTCAAGCTCTTCACGCTGGAGGCTCTCCAGTTGGAACCGCCCGCAAGCGTCATCCCCGACACTGCCGATGTATTTCGCCCTCAGCCCGAGCCGCCGGCAAACCACCAACGCGGTCGCCACCTGTCCGCCTGCCTGCCAGACTGCGTCCCGAAACTCCACCTTGGAATTGAACTCCGGGTACTGCGGCACCTCGATCACAATGTCAGTGGCGTTCAGCCCGATCCCCACCACATCGAACACGGCTGCTGTTCCTCGCCGCCCACTCTACAGAATCTGCCCACGGCAGGGAAGGGTCAATCTAGTTTGGAATAATTCTAAATCCGGTATCTTTGTTTTGCTCCCTGGATGTGTTACTCTGCTCGCGCGCAAAGAGGGCGGGCACGCGACAGGCTGAAGCAATGTCGGCGTGCCGACCCACAGAAGATGCCCTTGCTTGACTCCGAAGCCATCATCCTGCGTGCGGCTCCGCTTGGTGAAGCCGACAAGCTCATCAGCTTCCTCGCCCGCGGCCTCGGACGTTTGCGTGGTGTGGCCCGCGGCGCACGACACCCGCGCAGCCGCTTCGGCGCAACCCTGGAACCGCTCAGCCACGTGCGGCTCTGGTTCTACGATCGCGCCCAACGCGACCTCGTCCGGCTCTCCCAGTCCGAGCTGATCGAAGCTTTTTGGCAACCCTCCGCTGACTACGCGCGGACAATTGCGCTCCACCACGTGGCTGAGGTGTCCGAGCGGCTTTTCCCCGAGCGCGAACCCGCCGAGCGTGGTTTCAGACTCCTCCACCGCGTTCTGGAAGCGCTTGCCTCCCGATCGAATCCCTGGCTGCCGCTTCTCTATTTCCAGCTCTGGATGGTGCGACTGGCGGGGTGGCTGCCCGCGCTGGAGCAATGCAACCGCTGCCAGCGGACCTTTGCCGACGAACCCTGCTACGTGGGAGTGGATACCATCGGCGCGCTTTGTCGCCGCTGCCGCCGTCCGGGCATGCGGGTCTTGAGTCCAGCCAGCCGCCGCCTCGCGGCCGAGATTCTTTCCCAGCCGCTCACCCGGCTGGCCAGTGCGCAACCCGATCAGAGTCGCACCGCCGAATTGCGCAACTACCTGCTAGACGTCCTAGAACATCACCTGGAAGCCAAACTCGTCACCCGGGAGCTCATGGATGAGGCGGCAGCAACGAAGGCGTGAACAGCCGCGGCGTCCGCCGACCTTTCAGGAAGTCATCTTTGCCCTAGAACGCTTCTGGGCCGATGCCGGCTGCGTGATTCAGCAGCCCTACGACCTCGAGGTCGGCGCGGGCACCATGCACCCTGAAACCTTTTTTCGTGTGCTTGGATCGCAACCCTATCGTGTCGCCTACGTGCAGCCCAGCCGCCGCCCCGCCGATGGGCGCTACGGAGACAATCCGAATCGACTCTACAAACACATTCAATACCAGGTGATCCTCAAGCCGCCGCCCAACCACGCACAGGATCTCTACCTCAAAAGCCTCGAAGCCCTGGGTATCCGCCTTCGGGAGCACGACCTGCGATTTGAGGAAGACAACTGGGAGGCACCCACGCTGGGCGCCTGGGGTATTGGCTGGCAGGTATTGCTGGACGGACTCGAGATCACACAGTTCACGTATTTTCAGCAATGTGGCGGCCTTGACCTTGATCCGGTGTCACTGGAGTTGACCTACGGCCTCGAGCGCATTACCGCTTTCCTGCAAGGGCGCGACAACGTCTACCAGATTGAATGGGCAGAGGGGGTGCCCTACGGCCAGGTCCGTCTGGAGGAAGAACGCCAGTTTTCCGCCTATAGCTTCGATTCCGCCGATGTCACTACGTGCCGAAGACTATTTGAGCTCCACGAAACAGAGGCGGAGCGGCTTCTGCAACTGGCCGCCCCAGAACAGCGAGTGCCCAGGCTTTTGCTTCCGGCTTATGACCTTTGCCTCAAATGCTCGCATTTGTTTAACCTGCTTGATTCGCGGGGCGCCATTTCTACCACGGAACGGACCACGCTGATGACTCGCATTCGGAATCTGGCCTGCCGCGTCGCAGCCCTACACTGCGAGCGACAAGCTCAGGTTGCGTCAGCATGAAGGGCGAATTCCTGCTCGAGATCGGATGTGAAGACATCCCTGCGCGGATGCTGGCAGAGGCTGCTCGCAGTCTGGGCTCGCTTCTCGAGTCGGAACTGAAGGGTGCCGGTATCCTGGGTGAGCCAGGAGTGTTGACCTACAGTACGCCACGGCGCCTGATCGCGCACTGCCCGAATGTCCTTGAGAGAGAACAAGATAGGGAAGAAAGGGTTCTGGGCCCACCGCGCGCGGTTGCCTTTGATGCCACCGGGAAGCCAACGCAAGCCGCTACGAGTTTTGCTTCTCGGCAGGGAGTGTCGCCCCGCGATCTGAAAGTGGTGAATACCCCAAGAGGCGAATACGTAGCCACCCTGAAGCGCACCCCCGGCCGCAGGGCTGAAAAGGTCCTGGCCGAGTCGGTTCCGCGCGTCATAAGCTCCATTTCTTTCCCGCGCTCGATGTACTGGACTCGCAGGGATGATGTTCGCTTCGTGCGACCCATCCGGTGGCTGCTAGTTCTCTATGCAGGACGTGTGGTGCCGGTTGTTGTTGGCGGCGTAAGAGCAGGGCGGCTGACCTGCGGGCACAGAATCCTGTCACCAGGACAATTCTCGGTGCGCGGGTTCGCGGAGTACAAGCGGAAGCTGGGGAGAGCCTACGTGCTGATCGACCCGCAGGAACGGGCGCGAAAGGTGAAGTCGGAGCAAGAAAAACTCGCCCGCTCGCGCAAGCTTCGCTTGCCCGAGGCGTCCGCCGGTTATGCCGGATTGGTTGACTATGCGGTGAACTCAACTGAGTATCCGACGGCGCAGTTGGGCACTTTCTCTTCTGACTTCCTCGCGCTCCCGGAGCCGATGCTGATCACAGTGATAGCAAGTCAACAGAAATACTTCTTTCTGCGGAACAGGGAGGGGAAACTGGCGTCGTCCTTCTTGGCGGTTACGGATCAATCCCAAGATCGCCGCGCGTCGATTGCCGAAGGGCACGCACGAGTGCTGACGGCTCGGTTCGAGGACGCTCGTTTTTTCTGGGAGCAGGAGCGCCTCGTTCCTCTGGAATCGCGCCGCGCAGCATTGCGGGGCGTTGTATTCGCGGAAAAAGTGGGAACCTTCGAGCAAAAAACCGACCGGATCGAGGGCCTGCTGGTGCGGCTTGCGGAGAACCTGTCGGCAGAGGGTCGGCGTGCCGACATCAACGCCTTGCAACAGGCAGCGCGACTGTGCAAGTGCGACCTCACGACTCACCTCGTGGGGGAGTTTCCGGAGCTGCAGGGCATCATCGGCGGGCTCTATGCGCGTGAGCAGGGTGAGAGAGATGAGGTCTGGAGAGCGATTTACGACCACTACCGTCCGCGTAGTGCCGAGGATGACTGCCCGGCGACTCCGGAAGGCGCGCTGCTGGCAGTCGCCGACAAGGTGGACACCTTGGTTGCCTGCTTTGCTGCCAACCTCATCCCCTCGGGTTCCAGCGACCCCTTCGGCCTTCGACGCACCGCACAAGGAGTAGTGCGAATCGTCCTGGAGCACCACTTGCGTCTCAACTTGGCGGAGCTCGTCAAGGAAGCGCTGGCACGGCTCGGGCAGCAGATGACGCTTGGCACGCGAGTAGCGGAGCTTCGCGCGGCCGTGTCCGAGTTTCTGTTGGAAAGGGCACGGCACCTGTTCAGTTCGTTTTCCTATGACGAGGTCAATGCTGTCCTGGCCGCCGGCAGTCAGGACCTGGTGGATGCCGAGGCGCGCCTGGCTGCCCTGAGTCACGTCCGACCCGGAGAGCACTTTGAGCCGCTCTGCGCTGCTTTCAAGCGAATACGCAACATCCTTGAACAGGCCGGCAATCACCAGCGTTGGGCCGAGCGTCCACCTGACCCCAACCTCCTTGAGCCAGGCGCGGAAGCCGACCTGTTCAAAGTGTTCACCCAGCTGCGTGCGCGGGTAGCCGAACTCCGCAGCCGCCAGCAGTACGAGGAGGCTTTGCGCCTGGTGGCTTCTCTACGGCCCCACGTCGATCGCTTTTTCGACCAGGTGCTGGTAATGACCGACGACACTCTGGTTCGCGAAAACCGCCTGAGTCTGCTGGCGAACATCCTGCGCGAGTTCTCCACCATCGCTGACTTTTCTGAAATCGTCCCAACCCAGACCGCTCCCTCCACACGCAGGGCCAAGGGAAGGTGATCATGCCCAAGACTGTCTACTTCTTCGCCTCCGGAAAAGCCGACGGCAATGCCACGATGAAGGAGTTGCTGGGCGGCAAAGGAGCAGGCCTGGCAGAAATGACCAATGCCGGCCTCCCTGTGCCGCCCGGCTTCACCATTTCCACGTCGGCGTGCCGACAGTTTTTCGCCAACCAAGGAAAACTCTCAGCCGAAGTCGAAGCCGAAATCAGTGCGGCCCTCAAGCGGTTGCAGAAGGAGACTGGCCAGGAATTCAACCACTGCGGCAGCCCATTGCTGGTATCGGTTCGCTCGGGGGCCAAGTTCTCGATGCCGGGAATGATGGACACCATCCTCAATCTCGGGCTCAATGACCAGACCGTTCGCGCGCTTGCCGCTCGTGGCAGTCCGCGCTTTGCGGCGGACTGCTACCGCCGCCTGATTCAGATGTTTGGCAATGTCGTGCTTGGGATCCCCAAGGACAAGTTCGAGGCCGCCCTGGCAGCAGCCAAGAAGTCGCGACAACTCCACCTCGACACCGAACTCGACGCTGAGGCGCTGCATGAGGTCATCGCACGCTACAAGACAATTGTTTCCCGTGCGACCGGCAAGCCCTTCCCGCAGGACCCCTACCAACAGCTCCGCATGGCGCGTGATGCCGTCTTCAACTCCTGGTACAACCCGCGCGCCCGGACCTATCGGCAGATGTACAAGATCCCTGAAGACCTGGGCACGGCGGTGAATGTTCAGGCGATGGTCTTCGGCAACCTAGGAGATCGTTCCGGGACGGGTGTGGGTTTCACGCGCAACCCGGCCACGGGGAGAAAGGAATTCTTCGGCGAGTTTCTAATGAATGCCCAGGGCGAAGATGTAGTCGCTGGAATCCGCACCCCCCTCGCGATTTCTGAGCTTCGCAACCTCATGCCTGAAGTCTATGACCAACTTCGCCTTCTCTCTGACCGCTTGGAGCAGCACTACCGCGATATGCAGGATTTCGAGTTCACCATCCAGGACGCCAAGCTTTATATGCTCCAGACGCGAAACGGCAAGCGAACGGGCCTGGCGGCCCTGCGCATTGCTGTGGACATGGTGGATGAAGGCTTGATCAGCCAGGAAGAAGCTTTGCTGCGCGTTGAGCCTGAGCAACTTGACCAGCTCCTCCATCCGGTCTTTGAGACCAAAGCCCGCGCCAAGGTGCGGCCGGCAGCGCGCGGGCTCGGGGCCGGCCCGGGGGCGGCGAGCGGCGCCATCGTCGTGACCCCAGAAGACGCCGTGACAGAAGCACGAGCAGGCAAGGCAGTCGTCTTGGTGCGGCCGGAGACGTCGCCTGAAGACGTTGCGGGTATGGCGGCCGCGCGCGGTATCCTTACGGCCACGGGGGGAATGACGTCCCACGCCGCGGTTGTCAGCCGGGGTATGGGCAAGCCATGCGTTGTCGGCTGCAAAGAGCTGATCATTGACCTCAAAGCCAAGACGGTGAGTGTCAACGGGCGGCGCTACCGCGTTGGGCAGCCTGTCTCGATTGACGGCACTACCGGCGAGGTCATTTTCGCCTCTCTTCCCACAGTCGAATCAGAGCTTATCCGCGTCGCCGAAGGCAACCTGCGGCCGGAGAAAAGCATGCTCTATGCCTACTTCAAGCGGTTCATGTCGTGGGCAGACGGAAGGCGCCGGCTCGGCATCCGTGCGAATGCCGACCTGCCTGCTGATGCCAGGCTCGCGCGTGGGCTGGGTGCGGAAGGTATCGGATTGTGCCGAACCGAGCACATGTTCTTCGCCAAAGATCGGTTGCCACACATGCAGAAGATGATTGTGGCAGAGACTGAAGCGAACCGCCGCCGCGCATTGGTAAAATTGCTCCCCATGCAGCGAAGTGATTTCAGGGGCATCTTCGAGGAAATGGCAGGCTATCCGGTGACGATCCGTCTCTTGGATCCACCTTTGCACGAATTCCTCCCCAAGGAAGGCGAGCTCAGGAGGGCGCTGTCGCTGGCTAACGCGCAGAAACGAAAGGGCTTAGTGAAAGTACGGGCAATACAAAGAATGCTTGAGCGAGTCGAGCAATTGAAGGAATTGAACCCGATGCTTGGCCATCGTGGGTGTCGGTTGGGGATTACCTATCCGGAAGTTTCCGAAATGCAGGCGCGGGCTATCTTCGAGGCTGCCTGCGACGTGGCCGCGCGAGGGATTGAGGTCTTTCCGGAAGTAATGATCCCGTTGGTGAGTGATACGCGCGAATTCGAGTTGCAGCGCCAGATTATCGACCGTGTGGCGGAGGAAGTCTTTCGCCGGCGGGGCCGCCGCGTGCCGTATCTAGTGGGCACCATGATCGAATTACCCCGGGCGGCACTCACCGCGGACGAGATCGCACGGGGTGCCGAATTCTTCTCCTTTGGGACGAACGACCTGACGCAAACGACTTACGGTCTCTCCCGCGATGACACGGGCGCGCTCATTCAGCGCTATGTTGAGCTCTCGATTCTCAAGAGTGACCCGTTCCAAGTGTTGGATCGTCGAGGTGTGGGGGAACTGATCCAGCTTGCTACCGAGCGAGGGCGACGCGCGCGTCCGAAGCTCAAGGTGGGGATCTGTGGCGAGCACGGCGGCGACCCTTCGTCGGTGGAATTCTGTCACATTGTGGGCCTCGACTACGTGAGTTGCTCGCCGTTCCGGGTGCCGGTTGCGCGGCTGGCGGCGGCGCAGGCCGCTGTGAAGGAAGAATTAGGGCAGCCGGAGGCCGCGCACATCACTGCCTAGGTTGTTGGCTTCGGCCTGCAGCTTTCAAGTTCGGATGTGCAATAGCAGGTGGACGCCTGCCAGCATGAAGAGCAGAATCGGTCCCCAGCCGGCCAAGAGCGGCGGCAGAAGTTGGAACTTGCCCATGGCTTCAAAAAGCATGGTAGCTACCCAGTAGCTTAGTCCCAAGGCGATGCCGGCGGCCACTCCGCCCAAGGCTCCCCGCCGTCCGAAGCGCACCCCATAAGGAAAGGCGAGCAGCATCATCACGAAGGTGGTCAGCGGGAAGGCGAACTTTCGGTAATACTCAACCGCAAAGGAGCTCACTTCGAATCCTGCCTGGCGCAGGTCGGAAAGATAACGCCGCAACTGCCGGAAGTTCATCTGGCTGGATTGGAGCACTTCGCGCTTGAAATAATCGGGCGGTTCGTTGATCTCGGGAAAGCTCGCGACCGGAAAGGCTTCGAACGCTACCGTGCGGTTGCCATCGAATTCGCGCTTCCAACCGTCGATGAGGATCCAAGTGGCCAGGGCTGGTTCCCAGTGAGCCTGGCGGGCGAAAATCCTGCGCTGCAGGGTAAACCGCTCGGGGTCGAGTTGGAGGATCGAAAGCTGTCCAAAGAGATTTGCGCGGGCATCGAACAGGCGGTAGTGGAAGACACGCTGCCCGCGGCCGATGACCCATTTCCTCTGCGGCTGATACACGGTTTGGGGAGGGCGCCCTCGAATCTGGTTTCGCAGTGCTTCCTGGCGTTGGTTGCTCGCGGGGAGGTAGTGGTAGTCCAGAGCGAATAATCCCAGAGCCAGCAGCAGCCCCAGGGCCAGGGCCGGGGCCGCGATGCGGTAGAGGCTAATGCCGGCCGCTTTGATGGCAATCAGTTCGTTGCGCTTGCTCAAGAGACCGAGTTCGACGAGCACAGCCAACAGCGCAGAGAGAGGCGTCATCCAGTAGAGAGCCTGCGGGAGGAGGTACCAGAGATAGGTACCCACGACATCCCATCCCACCTGATTCTGTGCGATCTCATCAATGAGGTCGAGCAGATTGAACAATTCAAACAACAGCAGGAAACTAGCCAGGAGGAGCAGGAAGTGGAACAGGATGCCCCTCACCATGTAGAGGTCCAGCAAGCGGGGAAAGCCGGAACGTTCTCGGGGAGCTGCTGGGGTGAGATGGGTGCTTAGAGGAGCCGCCTGCGCCTCTGGAGGTCGCAGGCGCCGGAGGAAGGCCAGCAGGTGACGGCTCCCGTGGCTCGGGCGCCGCAGTTGCAACAGCAGCAACACGCCTGAGACCCCAAAAACGAGGTTTGCCATCCAAACACCTACGCCAGGCGATAAGACGCCCTCTCGTGCCAGACGATCCGAGAATACGAAGACGGTGTAGTAAGCCGCCAGAAGCACGAACGCGCCGACAAGTGCCGCCGACCGCCCTCCTCGGCCTCCCCTCAGACCAAGTGGAATCCCGAGCAAAGCAAGTACTAGACACGATGCCGGCAGCACGAGACGCCGATGAAAATCGACACGCGCCGTCCGCCAGTCCGGCCCTTGCCGGCTCGCAACCCATAATGCGCTCAGTGCTAGCTCTGCATTTCTTCCAAGTTCAACGGGCTCCGCGGGCCCAGTGGGCCAGGGCAGGGCGCGATCACTTTCGGCGAATGTGGAGAGGGAATACCGTTCAGGCTGTTCCAGCAAGTGTTCATGCACACTCCCGGTCTGCAGGTGGAGCTGCAGACGTCGCCGCGCCGGTTCGTTGACAACCACTCCGCTTTCGGCTAACGTCAGCTTGGTTGCGGCGGGCTGCGAAGCATCGGCAAGCAGAACCCCTTTCCAGCGTGCGCCGCCACTCTCTACGTCTTGAACGTAGAGAATCCAATTCGGGAAGCGCTCGTCAAACACGCGAGCTTGGACCTCCGACGCCAGTTCTCCAACCGCCAGCTCCGCCTGCAAGCTGCGGAACTGCCGGGCGGCTTGCGGTGTCCACCACAAACTGCTGGTCAAGGCCAGCAGAAAGCCAACTCCGGTAAACAACGCCGAGGGCCACAGCAGTCGTCGAAAACCGATGGCGCTTGCCTGCAGGGCGATGACTTCGCCGTCCATCGCCAGTCGGCTCCAGCCCACCAGCAGCCCTACCAGCACCGCCATAGGGATAGTCCAGATCAGCTTGCTGGGCAGGACAGTCGTGAGGAGAAGAAACAGTGTTGTCCACGACGTGCTTTGCCGCGCCACCAACTCGCTCAGCCGGGCCACCTCGGGGATGGCCAAGACGAACGTGAAGACCAGCAGCGCCAACAGGGAATAGCCCGCGAACTCCTTCAAGAGATAGCGATCGATGGTTTTCATCACCGCGCGGCGTTGCTGCGGGGAAGAAACTGCATGGGAACGCTCATTCTAGCACGGGAGCGAATCCACCCGCAAAACCGAATCCGATGAGCCGCCTCTATCTGGTTCTCCTTTGGCACATGCACCAGCCCGAGTATCGCGATCCCGCCACAGGCGAGTATCTGCTACCGTGGACCCGGTTGCATGCGTTGAAGGACTATTACGGAATGGTAGCCTTGCTGGAAGAGTTTCCCGACGTCCACGCCACCTTCAACCTCACGCCCGTTCTTCTTCACCAGGTCAAGAGCTATGCCGCCGGCGAGTTTCGCGAGGGTCTCTATGAACTCGTCTTCAGACCGGCGGCGCAGTTGACACGGGAAGAACAGGTTCAGCTGCTGGGACGAACCTTTGTTGGCAGTGAGCATCTGCTGGGTCGCTCTGCGCGCTTCCGCGACCTCCGCGATCGCGTGCGGGCAGCCCCCAGCCCGGAACAGGCAGCGCCGCAGCTCTCTCTCCAGGACTGGATTGACATTCAGGTTCTGTCCCAACTCATCTGGATGGACGAATACTTCCTGACCGAAGATCCGCTGGTGAAAGCACTGACGGCCAAAGGTCGCAACTTCACGGAAGCGGACAAGCAACGGTTGCAGGCCAAAGAAATTGAGCTTCTCGGCTGCGTCATCCCTGCCTACCGTGACGCTGCCTTGCAAGGACGGGTGGAGCTCTCCACCACGCCCATGTACCATCCCATTCTTCCCTTGCTGATTGATTCCAATGTTGCGCGGGAAGCCAACCCGCACGCACGCCTCCCACGCACCCGCTTTGCCTACCCGGATGATGCTCGCACTCAGCTCGAGCGGGCTCTGCGGTTCCACGCAGAACTATTTGGCTTCCCCCCAAACGGCATCTGGCCCGCCGAAGGTTCCGTCTCGGAGGCGGTGGCCGAGCTGGTGGCTGGCTTTGGCGTGCGGTGGCTCGCTTCTGACGAAGGCATCCTAGCGCGTTCGCTGTCAGCCAGCGGACAAGCCTACGCACCGGAACATCGCTACCAGCCCTACCGGCTGGAAACTCCCAAGGGGCCTATTCACTTCATTTTCCGCGATCACCAACTCTCCGACTTGATTGGCTTTGTCTACTCCAAGGTGAGTCCTGCGGACGCAGCCGCCGATCTGCACCGTCGCATCCGACAGGCCGGCGAGCCTGTGCTGGCATCCGGCCGCAACGCCTTGGTAGCTCTTATTCTCGACGGAGAAAATCCCTGGGAGTACTACCCGAAAAACGGTCGCCCTTTCCTGCGCGAATTCTATCGGCGCCTTTCGGCGGACCCGACCATCGCTGCCGTCACGGTCAGCGAAGCTCTCGCACAATGGAAGGACCCCCCGCGACTCCAACGGCTGGTTCCAGGTTCCTGGATTAATGCCAACTTTGACATCTGGATCGGCCATCCGGAAGACCATCGCGCCTGGGAGCTGCTCAGCGCTGCCCGGGCCTTCTATGCTGAGCGTGCCGGCAGTGGCCGCGCCTCCCCGGAGCAGTTGGAAGACGCCTACGAGGCCTTGCTCGTCGCCGAGAGCAGCGACTGGTGCTGGTGGTTTGGCCCCGAACATCAATCTTTCCAGGATGCTGACTTCGACATCCTGTTCCGAAAGTATGTGAGCCAGGTCTACCGCGCGTTGGATGCGGATCCCCCTGACGAATTGACGGTGCCGATCAAGCGGCTTCCGGTGCGCACCATCCGGCATGATCCCACCGGGTACATCCGGCCTGTCATTGATGGAGAAGTAACGAACTATTTTGAGTGGCTGGGCGCGGGCCTCTACGCCGCTGACCGTCGCAGTGGAGCGCTGCACACGCAGCGCTTCTACCTCAAGGAACTGTACTATGGATTTGATCAGGACAACTTCTACTTGCGGGTGGACCTCTTCCCGGACGTCGTTCGCGAGATGGGCGAATTCGAACTCCGGGTGCTCATCAAGACCGCTCAGGAATTGCGCCTCCACGTGACGGTGGAAAAAGGTGCTGTTGTAGCGCCAGAGATGTTCCGGAACGGCGACCCGTTTCCCACCAACGGCAGCAATCGCCTGGCAGTTGAACTAGGAAAAGTTCTGGAGCTGCGGGTTGCACACGAATTGGTGGCCACCACTGCCGCGGAGCCAATGAAACTCAACGTATCCTTCTGGGGTGCAAGCCTTCCCTTGGATGTGTTGCCGGCAGAAGGCTGGCTGGAGATTGAACTCGGCGAAGAGGCCTTTGCCTGGCGGGGCGTCTAGAAGCCCCCGGCACGCTTCCCTGGAACCTGTACCACAGCAATGGCGCGCGGGGCGCGGCCCACCGGAATCAGCGTAATCAGTGAGTGCCTGGTGGTATCGACCAACGCCACATCGTTGGATTCAGTATGGGCCACCAGCAGCACTTTTTCATCCGGTGTCAACGCCATCCCATCCGGCTGTGCCCCAACCCCAATCGTGGCTACCACCCGCCGGCTTCCGACATCAACCACAAACACGCTGTTCGAGCCGAAGTTGGCCACATAGAGGTGGCTGCCGTCTCGCCGCAGCAACACTCGCACGGGCTGTTGTCCCGCCGGCAGCGTCTCGACCGGATCGTTGCTCCAAGCGTTCAGCACCGAAAGCGTGTGGGAACCAAAGTTCGCCACGAACACCTCGCCCCCATCCGGCTTTATGCTCAGGTGCAGGGGAGTCTTGCCTACCGGCAAGTGCGCCAGCAGCGTCCGCCGCTTCAAGTCGATCACGGAAACCTTCCCGGCTGCGCTGGCTACCACGAACGCCTTTGACCCGTCCGGCAGGACCTCGACTTGCTCGGGCTGCAGAGCCACGGGAATCGTGGCGACCACACTTCGTTTGAATACATCAATCAGTGAGACACTCGCGTCCTCCCGATTCGCCACCACGACCAGGTTTCCGCTGGGACTGGCGCGGGCCACGCCGGGTTGCCGGCCGACGGGGATCGTTGCAGCCACTCGCCGCGTTTCGCAGTCAATAATGTCCACTGTGTTGGAACCTGTATTGGCGACATAAGCCTCCGCCCCATCCGGCGAAAAATCGATGAAGAAGGGGCGTTGCCCAACCGGGATGCGGGTGGTTACCTCTTGTCGGGCGATGTCGATCACATCCACTTCGCCTGCGTCACTCGCCACAACATAGACTTCCGGGCGTCTGGGGTGGACCCGTAACCCGGTCGGACTGGCTCCTACCGGCACAACGGCCACTACCCGAAGCGCAGCAACATCAATCACACTGACTGTGTCGCTCTTCCCGTTGCTCACATACGCATAGACGGTTGGGCGAGGGGGAGAGGTCCCGGCGCAACTACCACCAGCAAACAAGAAAACAAGCAGGGCGAACTCGCCCCAGAAGCCCCGGCAAAGGCCGGGAAAGTGCGCGCTTGCGAGGGGCAAGTTAACTGGTCGGGGCAACTGGACGGAATTCGATGGGAGCCGGCACACGCCGTCCTACCACGGCACCGATTTGCCGTATTTCGTCCATCAACTGCTCGAATTGAACCGGCAGAATGGACTGATAGCCGTCGGAAAGGGCCTGTTCCGGTTGGTGGTGGACTTCGACCAACAACCCATCCGCTCCCACCGCCACGGCGGCACGGGAGAGCGGCAGCACTTTCTCGCGGCGCCCCGTCCCATGGCTCGGATCCACCAGGATGGGCAAATGACTCAGGCGCTTGACAGCGGGCACAACGCTCAGGTCGAGCGTGTTCCGCGTGTGGTCGGCAAACGTCCGGACACCGCGTTCGCAGAGGATCACGTTTCGATTACCCTCGGCCAGAATGTATTCGGCCGCCATCAGGAACTCATCCAGCGTCGCGGACATTCCGCGCTTCAGTAGCACCGGCTTTGCGGAACGCCCCACGCGCTTGAGCAGCGAGAAGTTCTGCATGTTGCGGGCGCCAATCTGGATAACGTCGGCGTAGTCCTCGACTTGCTCCAGGCTCTCCGCGTCTACCGCCTCAGTGACAATCTTGAGCCCGAAGCTTTCACGCACCTCCGCCAGAATCCGCAGTCCTTCCTCGCCGAGTCCCTGAAAACTGTAGGGCGATGTACGGGGCTTGTAAGCACCACCCCGAAAAAGTCGGGCGCCCGCAGCCCGCACCCGTGCGGCTATTGTCAGTGCCTGCTCGCGGCTCTCGATCGCGCACGGCCCGGCAATGATCGCCAATTCCGCTCCACCCACTGGTACCTCATCCAACCAAATGACGCTGTCTTCCTCCTTGAACTCACGCCCCACCAGCTTGTAGGGTTTCGAAACCGGGACGCATTCGACCACACCTGGCATTGCTTCCAAGGCGGCTGCTTCCACGGGCCCTTGGTTTCCCGTGATGCCGATGGCCGTGCGGGTAGCCCCGCGAATCGGATGGGGCTTGTAGCCCATCTGGCGGATTCTTTCGCACACGGCATGGATCTGTTCGTCCGTCGCGTGGGCCTGCATCACGACAAGCATAGGTATCTCCCGGAACCAGTCGAAAGCCCCTCAGTCTAAGGCAACTCGTTCTGCAAAGGCAACCACCAGCGCGGTTGCGGTCTTTCCACACGTCTGCTAGCATACAGGTTTCAGGTTTTCCCTCTGGAGGCGTCTGGAAGGCGGATGACGAGTAGTTCGGCCGGATCGCCCGCACGGATCCGCATCGGTATCCACACCTCCATTGCCGGGCGGCTGGCGCGGGCGGCCCAACGCGCCGCTGAACTCGGCTGCGACGCATTCCAGATCTTCTCGGCCAGTCCCCGCCTCTGGGATTTCCATACGCTGACTCCGGTTGAAGCCGCAACCTTCCGGCAACACCGCGATGCCCTCGGCCTTCATCCCCTGGTGATTCACGATAACTATCTGATCAATCTGGCTGCAGCCGATCGAGTCTTGCGCGCCCGCTCGATCCAGGCCTTTCAGGCCGAACTGAAGCGTGCCCTGGTCCTTGGCGCTGATTACCTGATTGCCCATCCGGGCAGTGCCGGAAGCCAGCCTCGCCGGCAGGCGCTTGCCCAGGTCGCGGATTCCCTCCGCGCGGCCACGCGCGGGATCAAGCTCAACGGCCTCGCCATTCTGCTCGAAAACACCGCCGGGCAGGGGCGAATACTAGGAGCTGACTTGCGCGAGCTGCGCGTCGTACTCGATTCTTGTCCGGAGTTGAAGCTGGGCGTCTGTATCGACACGGCTCACCTGTTTGCAGCCGGCTACGACCTCCGCTCCCCAACTGCCTTGGAGCAAACGCTCGAGACCATCCATACCGCCGTCGGGCTCGAGCGTGTGAAGATAATCCACACCAATGATTCCAAAGCCCCCCTGGGTTCGCACCTTGACCGCCACCAACACATCGGCAGGGGCAAGATCGGGCTGGAAGCCTTCCGGAGGCTCCTGCACCACCGTGTTCTGGCGGGTAAGACATTCATCCTGGAAACACCCATCGACCGGCCCAACGACGACCGCCGTAACCTCCGCATCGTGCGCCGCCTGGCGGGACAAGCAGGCCGACGAGCAGGGAAGCGATGACCGGCGAGTACGACCCGAAGGCGATTGAACCCAAGTGGGAGCGCTTCTGGGCGGAGCACAAGTTCTTTGAGGTAAGTCACCGTTCCGACAAACCCAAGTATTACGTTCTGGAAATGCTTCCCTATCCTTCTGGTGCGCTTCATATGGGCCACGTGCGCAATTACTCGATTGGCGACGCGGTAGCCCGGTACCGGTGGATGAACGGCTTCAATGTCCTGCATCCGATTGGCTGGGACTCCTTTGGCCTGCCGGCGGAAAACGCCGCCATCCTTCACAAGAAGCACCCGCAGGAGTGGACGAGCGCCAACGTCACCCAGATGCGTGCGCAGTGTAAACGCTTCGGCTTCAGTTACGATTGGACGCGAGAAATCTCCTCTTGTGACCCCGCCTACTATCGCTGGAATCAATGGTTCTTCCTGCAGATGCTGAAACGGGGCCTTGCCTACAGAAAGAAGAGCCGCGTCAATTGGTGCCCCGCATGCCAAACGGTGCTGGCGAACGAACAGGTAGTGGATGGCTGCTGCTGGCGCCACGAAGGCACTCCAGTCGAACAGCGCGAACTTCCGCAGTGGTTTCTGAAGATCACGGCCTATGCCGACGAATTGCTGGCCGACACCGCCGCATTGGTCCGCGGTTGGCCCGAACGCGTGTTGACCATGCAACGAAACTGGATCGGGAAATCCGAAGGGACACGCCTGAAGTGGCAGGTGCAGGGAACCGACCTTGCAATCGAGACCTTCACCACCCGCACGGATACGGTCTACGGCGCGGTCGCGTTGGTGCTCGCGCCGGAACATCCGGTCGTTGAGCGGTTGCTGCACGGATTGCCCGGGGGTGCCAGCATCCGAGCGGGCGTTGAACGCCTGCGCCAGCAGAGCATCCGTGCACAGGTGACAGGCGGGGTCGAGAAGGAGGGGCTGTTCATTGGCCGGTTCGCGCTGAATCCCTTTTCCGGTGGGAGCCTGCCCATCTGGGTCAGCAACTTCGTTCTGATGGAATACGGCACGGGCGCACTGATGTCCGTACCAGCGCACGACCAACGGGACTTTGAGTTCGCCAAGAAGTACCGCCTGCCCATCAAGATCGTGATCCAGCCACCCGCCCGTATCCTGAGTGCAGAACTGCTGCGACAGGCCTATACCGACCCGGGCCGCCTGGTGAATTCAGGCCCTTATAGCGGGTTGGCGAGTGACGAAGCGATCGCCAGGATGACACGCGATGCCGCTCAGAAGGGTTTTGGCGAAGCGACAACGCTCTTCCGCATCAAAGATTGGGGCATCTCTCGCCAGCGCTACTGGGGCACACCGATCCCAGTCGTCTATTGCAATACCTGCGGGGCTGTGCCCGTACCCGAAAACCAGCTCCCCGTCATTCTGCCGGCCAACGTCGAAATCACAGGTATAGGCGAGTCCCCCCTGGCGCAAGTGCCGGAGTTTCTCCACACCACGTGCCCCGCCTGCGCGGGCCCGGCCCGGCGCGAAACCGACACCATGGACACCTTTGTGGACTCCTCCTGGTACTTCTACCGATACACCGACCCCCACATTCAGACCTCTCCCATCAATCCGGAGGCCGCCCGCTACTGGTTCCCGATTGACCAGTATATTGGTGGGATCGAACACGCTATTCTCCACCTGATTTATTCGCGCTTCTTCACCAAGGTGATGCGCGACCTGGGCCTGGTGTCGTTCAACGAACCCGTCAGGCGGCTGTTTACACAGGGCATGGTCATCAAAGACGGTGCCAAGATGTCGAAATCTAAGGGAAACGTCGTCGAGCCAGGCGACATGGTGGAACGCTACGGGGCCGACACCACCCGGCTCTACGTGCTTTTTGCGGCCCCGCCGGAGAAAGACTTGGATTGGAGCGAGGCGGGGGTAGAAGGCTGCCATCGCTTTCTTAACCGCCTCTACCGTATTGTCGCCAAGTACGCTGAGAGCCTGCGCTCTGTCCGCTCCATCGGGACCACACGTGCGGATGGCAACCCCACGGCGGACGCCGCCACGGGGGTCAACGCCCTGGAGCGGCAACTGCTCCGCAAAGCGCACCAGACGATCCGCCGCGTGACCCACGACTTTGAAACGCGCTGGCATATGAATACGGCCATCGCCGGCATCATGGAACTCGTCAACGAGCTCTACGCCCTAGAGTCTTCCGAGGAGGAAGTTTCTCCGCCTGTCTTGAAAGAAGTGTTGGAGACCACGGCCCTCCTCATCTCTCCCTATGCCCCCCACATTGCCGAGGAACTCTGGGAGATGCTCGGGCATGAGCCGGGGCTTCTCCGTGTCCCCTGGCCGCGCGCTCGAGCCGACTATGCTCAGGAGGAGGAGTACGAAATCGTGATTCAAGTCAATGGGCGGGTCCGCGGACGGCTCACGGTGACTGAGGATTTGAGCGAAGATGAGCTGCGCGATCGCGCGCTCGCGGACACTCGCATCGCGGAGCTTGTGCGACCGGGCCGCATTGCCAAAACTGTCGTCGTCCCTAAGAAACTCATCAATATCGTACTGGCTTCCTAGATGTTTGGTGGCCGCTCCGCACTGAAGATTGCTTTTCTTGAAGTCAAAGACTGGGAACGGGACTATCTGACTTCGCAACTGGGCGATTGCGAACTGTACTTCAGCAGTGAACGGCTGAGCCAAGGCGACCGGCCCGCTCTGGGTGCTTTCGAATGCCTTTCCGTCTTTATCTATTCGCCGCTCAATCGGCAGGTTCTGGCAGGTCTGCCGGCATTACGGTTTGTGGCCACGCGCTCCACGGGTTTCGATCATATTGACATAGACTATTGCCGCGAGCGGGGTGTCGGGGTGGCGCACGTCCCCAGCTACGGCGAGTACACGGTGGCCGAACACACCTTCGCGCTGATCCTCTCGCTTTCGCGAAACGTTCACAAGTCCTGGCGGCACGTCCTGGAAGGCAAGTTCGAACTGGCGGCTTTGACTGGCTTTGACCTGAAGGGCAAAACCCTGGGCGTTGTCGGGGCGGGGAAGATCGGCCTGCACGTCATCAAGATCGGCCGGGACTTCGGGATGCGTGTGCACGCTCACGACGTGCGGCAGGATGATTTCTTGGCCGAACTATTGGGCTTCCAGTACGTATCCCTTGACCAGTTATTGGCAGAAAGCGACATCGTGAGCCTCCACCTGCCCCACACCCCCACAACCTATCATCTGCTCAACCGCGAGCGCCTGGGCCAAATGAAGCGCAGTGCGCTGCTCATCAACACTGCCCGCGGCCAACTGGTGGACACCGATGCGCTGATGGAAGCGCTGTCCGCTGGCTCCCTGGCTGGCGCGGGACTCGACGTCATCGAGGGGGAGGAACTGATTACCGAGGAAAAAGCCTTGCTGCATCAAGCTCAGCCAGTCGAAGCCCTGCGGGCCATTGTGCGCAATACCCTCTTGCTCAAGCGGGACGACGTGGTCTTCACGCCCCATAATGCCTTCAACAGTTGCGAGGCACTGCTGCGCATCCTCGATACCACCGTGGCCAACATCCAGGCCTGGCGACATGGCGAAACCTTGAATCGAGTGGTATAACAAGACGCAATCCGATGCGGCCGACGAGGGGCATTGTTATCCTGGATTTTGGGGGACAGTATACCCAGCTGATTGCGCGACGCGTCCGTGAGCAAAGCGTTTTTTCGACCATCCTGCCCTGCCACGTACCCATCGAGCAAGTGGTCGCGCTCGAGCCCGCCGGAATCATTCTCTCCGGCGGACCCGCCTCCGTGTATGACGCGAACGCGCCCTTCTGCGACCCCAACATCCTCTCGCTCGGCAAGCCGGTGCTGGGCATCTGCTATGGGCTGCAGTGGATTGCACACCAGCTGGGCGGAAAGGTTGAATCCGCTACGCGACGAGAATACGGTCCGGCTGAACTCATCATCGAGAATGGTTCGCGACTTCTGGCCGGCATTCCTTCTCCAGTGCGCATCTGGAACAGCCATGGCGACGAGGTTGTTAACTTGCCGCCCGGATTCCGCACGGTGGGCGTAACCGCCACTGCCGTGGCGGCGATCGAAAACGCGGAACGCAACATCTACGCAGTGCAGTTCCACCCGGAAGTCCGCCACACGGAGCGCGGCACGGACTTGCTCCGCACCTTTCTGTTTTCCATCTGCCGCGCGCAGCCAAACTGGGACCCCCGCACGTTCGTAGAGCGCACGGTGGAAGAGATTCGCGCGCGGGTGGGTGGCCGCGATCGAGCCCTGTGCGCACTGAGCGGCGGTGTGGACTCCACGGTTGCAGCCGAGCTCGTACATCGCGCCATCGGGGACCGCTTGGTCTGTGTCTTTGTCAACAATGGCTTGCTGCGGCAGGATGAATTCGGGAGCACGTTGTCCCTGCTGCAAGAGCGCCTAGCTCTGAACGTGGTGGGCGTGGATGCACCGGAGCGCTTTCTCGGGCGCTTGCGCGGCGTCACCGACCCAGAAGAAAAGCGCCGGCGAATCGGTGCCGAGTTCATCCGGGTGTTCGAGGAAGAGGCGCGCAAGCTGGGAGTCTTCCGATTTCTGGTGCAGGGCACCTTGTACCCCGACGTGATCGAATCCGTCTCTGTCCGCGGGCCCTCGGCCACCATCAAGACCCACCACAACGTGGGAGGGCTGCCAACCCAGATGCAGTTTGAATTAATCGAGCCCTCGCGGGAACTGTTCAAGGATGAGGTTCGGCGCATGGGCGACGAGCTTGGCCTGCCAGAAGAAATCCTGCAGCGACATCCGTTTCCGGGGCCCGGGCTGGCAGTGCGGGTGCTCGGCGAAGTCACATCGGAGCGGCTTGCCATGCTGCGTGCCGCCGACGATATCGTTTTTCAGGAGGTCAAGAGGGCTGGTTTCTACCTGCACCTCTGGCAGGCTTTTGCCGTGCTCCTGCCGGTGCAGAGCGTCGGGGTGATGGGAGACCAGCGAAGCTATGGCTACACCGTGGCCGTGCGCGCCGTGCACTCCGAAGACGGGATGACAGCCGACTGGGCTCGCCTGCCCGCCGACCTGTTGGAACGCTTGGCCACGCGCATCGTGAACGAGGTGCCGGGCATCAGCCGGGTGGTCTACGACATAAGCTCCAAGCCGCCCAGCACCATCGAATGGGAATAATCGGCCGGCTTTTGTCTGCGGCTGTCCTGCGTCCAATAGCGCAGTCGTCGACATCGTCATGTAACCTGCCATGGAACGACGCCGTCTCAATGAAGTGGAAGCCCCGCAAGGGGCACGCCCGGCACAGGACGAGGAGCAAAGCCTCATCCGGCAGGCACAGAAAGGTGACCATGACGCGTTCGAAGCCTTGCTCCGGCGACACCAGCGCCGCGTGCTCTCCCTTATTGGTCACTTCCTCCGGCGACCGGCTGATAGCGAGGACATCGCCCAGCAGGTGTTTCTCAAGGTCTACTTGGCCTTGCCACGGTTTGACTTCCGGTCGGCGTTTGCCACCTGGCTCTACCGGATTGCCGTCAACGAATGTTATGACCATCTGCGCCGGCAACGCGCGCAAAAATCTGCTGCCGCAGCAGAGGTTCCCGTCGAGGAAGCCGTCTCGCTCGAGCAACTCGGAAGCTCTGCCACCCAACCCGAGGAATTGGACATCGTTGCCCGGACGGAACTCCGCCAGGTGGCGGAAAAACTCTTCCGGAGATTGTCCCGGGACGACCGGCTGGTTCTGACTTTGAAGGAATTGGAGGGATTCTCGATCGAGGAAATCGGTCAGATCATGAGGTTGCGAGAGAGTACAGTTAAGGTCCGAATCTTCCGGGCGCGCAAGCGGCTAGCCGAGGCGTACCGGCGACTAGTGCGCGCGCGGTCCCCAGGAAGCTGACAATGCGCTGCCAACAACTCGAACAGCAATGGGAGCAGTGGCTGGAAGGGCGCGACGCCCCGGAGCTGGCTGCCCACCTGCAAGCCTGTGCTCATTGTCGAAGCGTCGCAGAGGGATTCCGCGGACTGAACGCGATGTTTCCTTTGCTCCGGCACGAACCGCCCGTACTCGCGCCCGGCTTTTGGCTCCGGCTGCGGGAGCGAATCGAAACCACCGATCGCCAGGAAGCCGAGTGGGCAGCATTCAACTTCCTCGCCGCGCGTGCGGCAGCCGCCCTGGCGGTGCTCTTGCTCGTCCTGAGCCTGCTGACGTTGCGTCAGCAGGCACTCACCTCAGTTACGGGAATCGAAGTCGTTCAGGAAGCAAGCGCCATCCCGAATGTCGAATTGAGCAACGGCGAGCTGACGCAGGATCAGGTACTGGTGTCGCTGGTGGAAAGCGACGTGAAGCCATGAATCGGCGTGCGGTCTTCTACCTTCTGCTGGTGTTCCTCTTGGGAGCGGCTGTGGGCGGCTTGGGAGCCTATCTCGCCGACAAATGGAATGTATTCGATTGGCACCGAAGCGGATATGACCGCGCCCGGGGCGCTGTCGAATCGTTGACACGAGAGCTTGGCCTCAGTTCTGACCAGCAAGCACGTCTCCAAACCATTCTGGCCGAGACCGGTCAAAAATACCGCGAGACCTGGGAGCGCAGCCGCCGGGAAAACGAAGAAATACGGCAGGCGGCACGCGGGCGGATCCGGGAGATTCTGACCGAAGAGCAAAAACCAAGATTTGAGGAGTTGCTGCGACAAATCGACACCCGACGGCGAGAACGGTCTGAGCGTGGTCGCAGCAACCGTGAATCGAAGGAGAGGCGATGAAAGAGAGAATCTTTGCTTTTGTTCGTCGACACCGGCGCGCCACGGTGGCTGTGGTCGCAGCGATGGCCGGCGTCCTGCTCTTCGCCGCTTTTGGCGTGGGGCGGTCCAGCGACGTACAGTATTTCACCGCTGAAGTTGAGCAAGGCAACGTCTTCTCCATCGTCCAGGCCACGGGAACCATCAATGCAGTCACAACTGTGCAGGTCGGCTCGCAGGTCTCCGGACAGATTGCCGAACTCCACGCCGACTTCAATTCGCGCGTGAAGAAGGGGCAGCTGGTTGCCCAGATCGACCCGTCCATTTTCCGCACCCGCGTGCTCCAGGCCGAAGCCGACTTGGTCAGCTCGCAGGCAGGTGTCCGCAGCCTGGAAGCCGACCTGATGGCGGCAGAGGCCAACGTGGAAAAGTCGAAGGCGGCGGTGCGGGAGTCTGAGCTTGCACTGAAGCGGACAGTGGAGCTGTTCGAGCAAAGGATTGCTTCGCAGCAACAACGGGAAGGTGCTGAAGTCGCTCACGAAACTGCTACGGCCAATCTGCGCGCTGCTGACGCGCAGGTGAATCAAATTCGTGCGCGCCTAGAACAGCAGCGAGCTCAAGTGAAGCAGCGCCAGGCGCAGCTCGAACAGGCCCGGCTGGACCTGCAGCACACGGTCATTCGGGCCCCCATTGACGGCACAGTCATCGCCCGCAACGTAGATGTCGGCCAAACCGTGGCGGCAAGCCTGCAGGCCCCCACGCTGTTTACCATTGCCCAGGACCTCACCAAGATGCTCGTCTACGCCAAGACCGACGAGTCCGATGTGGGCCGAATCCGTGTCGGCGCTTTCGCGAGCTTCAAGGTCGATTCCTTTCCCAAAGAAACCTTCCGGGGCCGCGTGATCCAGGTACGGATGAACGCCTATCAGGTGCAGAACGTCGTCACCTACGACACAATCATCGAATTCGAGAACACCGAAGAAAAGCTGCTGCCCGGTATGACCGCCTACGTGACAATCCCGGTAGCGGCGGCGCGCGACATCGTCAAGATCCCCAACGGCTCGCTGCGCTATCGTCCCGAGCTGTCCGAGAGCGAACGCCGCGCCTTGCTGGAAAAATACGGCTTGCTTCCACAACAGACACAACAGGCGCAGCTGGCGCCTTCCCCCAACAGCCCGCAGAGCCAAGGCGGGAATCAGGCCCAGGCCAGCGAACGCGGCGGCCAGGGGCAGGGAAGGCAGGAGGCAGGAACTGACAGCGAGAGCCGTGAGGATCGCCGCGCTCGCTTTATGGCGATGCGGGGGCAACAAGGCGGCGCAGCCCGCCCCGAAGGTATGATGGGGCCACGTCCGGACGCGGCCACCCAGCGCGAAGGCGAGTGGCAGATTGTCTGGAAACTGACGCCGGACAAACAGCTTCGACCCGTGCGCATCCGGACCGGTATTACCGACTACACTTACACGGCGATGCTCGAAGGTGACCTGAAGCCGGGTGATAAGCTCATCATTGGGCAGACGTCATCTAACCGTCGGCCGCAGGTGCCCGGCGGCATGGGCGGAGTCCCGGGTATGCCGCGACGCTTCTAGGTCAGTTTCCACACAAGATGGTTGGAGAACTCAACAACGCGGTTATTCGCCTCGAGGACATCCACAAGGTTTATGACCTTGGTGAGGTGAAGGTTCCCGCTTTGCAAGGAATCAATCTAGAGATTGGGCCACGGGAGTTCGTGGCCATCATGGGAGCGTCCGGCTCGGGAAAGTCCACGCTTATGAACCTCATTGGTTGCCTCGACCGGCCAACGTCGGGACGCTACCTCCTAGAGGGCACTGACGTCTCACAGCTGGATTCACGCGCGCGTGCCCAGATCCGGAATCGGAAGATTGGCTTCGTCTTCCAACAGTTCAACCTTCTGGCCCGCACCACCGCGCTCGAGAACGTGGAGCTCCCGACCATCTATGCCGGCTTGTCACCGCAGGAGCGTCATTCCGGGGCTCACGCAGCCTTGAAGCTGGTCGGCCTGGAGGCCCGGGAGGACCACTTCCCGAGTCAACTCTCCGGGGGCCAGCAGCAGCGCGTAGCCGTGGCGCGTGCCCTCATCAACCGGCCTTCGATTCTGCTGGCAGACGAACCCACGGGGAATCTGGACAGCCACACGAGTGTAGAAATCATGGACCTGCTGACACAGTTGAACCACGAGCAGGGATTGCTGGTGATTCTGGTGACCCACGAGGCCGACATCGCAGCGTATGCACAGCGATTGGTGCTGGTGCGGGACGGTTTGATTCTACGGGATGTGCACGTGCGAGACCGCCAGGAAGCCTACGAGGTGGTCAAGGACTTGCACGCCTTGCCGACTGAATCGGTGAACTGAAGCAAAGGAGGAAGCAGCCCCATGGAGTACGGCGTAACCTTGCGAGTGGCGGCGCGGGCGCTGGCACGCAACAAAATGCGCTCGGCCTTGACGATGCTTGGCATCGTCATTGGTGTGTGCGCAGTCATTGCCATGGTGAGCGTGGGGCAGGGAGCCGAGCGCCAGGTCCAGCAGCAGATTGAAAGCTTTGGGACCAACGTGGTCTATATCTCCGCCGGCAGTCCCTCGCGAGGCGTTGGTGGAATGCGCTTCGGTTCATGGGCGGTCAAGACACTGACGAATGACGATATGGAGGCCATCCTGAAGGAGGTCCCCTTGATCTGGGACGCGGCCCCCGGTGTGATGGAGTCAGCCCAAGTGGTCTTTGGGAATCAGAACTGGTTTACCCGCGTGATGGGAACAACGCCTAACTACCTGAGCATGCGGAACTGGGCAGTGGCCGCAGGCGCCATTTTCACAGAAGACGACATCAATGCTGCGGCGAACGTCTGTGTGCTGGGGAAAACCGTGGCCGACCTGCTCTTTGGAGAGCAGAATCCCATTGGACAAACCATCCGAATCAAGTCCCTGCCGTTCCGCGTGGCTGGTGTACTAACTCCGAAGGGCCAGTCAGCCATGGGGGACGACCAGGATGATCGCATTTTCGCTCCCTACAGCACCGTGCAGAAGAAGCTGAAAGGGCAGGACTGGCTCCAGTTCATCTCTGCGTCGGCCATTTCCCGGGAGGCTTCGGTGGCGGCGGTGCCGCAAATCGAGAGTCTCCTGCGCGAACGCCACCGGATTCGTCTGGGCGAGGACAATGACTTTCAAGTGCGCACGCAGTCAGAAGTGGCCGACCTGGCGCAGGCCACCGGCCGGATCATGACACTGCTGCTGGGTAGTATTGCGTCCATTTCCTTGCTGGTGGGCGGCATAGGCATCATGAACATCATGCTCGTTTCGGTCACTGAGCGTACGCGCGAGATCGGAATCCGCATGGCCGTGGGGGCCACCGAGGACGACATTCAGCGGCAATTCCTGGTGGAAGCGGTGACGTTGTCGTTGTTCGGAGGAGCGATCGGAATCGCGCTCGGGCTGGTTTTCTCGGTGCTGATCTCGAATTTCCTGCAGTGGCCGACGCTGGTGTCGCCGGCCGCCGTAGGAATGGCAGCTACGTTCTCGGTTGCGGTGGGTATTTTTTTCGGCTACTATCCGGCGCGGAAGGCTGCCCGGCTCGACCCCATCGAGGCATTGCGCTACGAATAGCGCCTCGGCTAGAAGGGAACGTCCTCATCGGTAATCTCGGGGGCGGTCTCCTCGGCCGGGCCGGGGGCTTGTTCTTCCATCGCCAGGCCGGGCTCTCCCTTGGGCGAGAGGATTCGCATGCGAAAGATCTCGATTTCCGTCGTTGACCGTTTGTTGCCGTCGCGGTCATCCCATTGGCGCGTGCGTAGACGTCCTTCCGCATAGATAAGTTTGCCTTTGGTCAGCAGTTGTGCGCACTGCTCAGCGAGCTTCCGCCAGGCCACGATGCGATGCCATTCCGTGCGTCGTTGGGTGGCACCAGATCGGTCGCGGTACACTTCGTCAGTAGCCAATGAGAAATTGCAGACGGGATCGCCCGCCGGGGTGTAGCGCATTTCCGGATCGCGCCCGAGTCGCCCCACCAGAATCACTTTGTTGACCATCGAACAACCTCAGTCCCGAGCTAGTTGTCCCCGGGACTCCGCACACCGAGACGCTCCAGCCGGCGTTGCGCCAAGCGTGCTTCTTCCGAATTTGGGTGCTCGCGAATTACTTGGCGCAATGAGCGGATGCCGGCGTCCCGGTCGTTCAGTTCGATCAATGCATACCCCTTTTTCAGTTGGGCAGCTGCAATCTTGTAACTCTTTGGATGCCGCGTGAGGACGATGTCGTACTCCGAAATCGCACGCTGATAGTCTTTTTGTTGGTAGTAGGTTTCGCCGATGTAGAACTGTGCATTCCCAGCCAGTGGCGTCTCGCCGTAGAACTTGAGGTAATCGGCAAACTGCTGACGCGCCAGGTCGTATTTTCCGGTGGTGAAATCGCGCAAGCCCGCTGCATAGAGCGTGTCCGCAGAGGGAATCTGGGCGGCCGGCGCAGACGCGGGAGTCTCCGCCGGTCCTGCCGCCGTCTGTTGCGGAAGTGCCGATGGCGGAGGCGTGGTGAGCCTTGCATCCACGCTCTGTAGGACACCACGGGCATCGGCAAGTTGCTCTGCCAGCTTGGCGATGCGAAGACTCGTCTCATCGAAGCTGTCCCGCAGTGCCTGCACCTGCAGTGCCAGCGAGTCGACGCGGGCGTCGGCGTTGGCCTGCGATTCGCGCACAACGCGCTCTAGGTCCGCCACCGTTGTCCGCATGCGGTTGGCGGCATCTACAGCCTGCTCGACAAGGGTCTGCAACTGCGTCGTGCGCTCAACCAGAGTGCGCTGCAGCTCGCGCACCTGCTCTTGCAGCAGACGCACACTGGTCTGCAACTCGATGATCTCTTTCCGTTGCGCAAGCAGTGGATCAGGCTGAAACAAACCTGCAAGGAACAGGAACAGATAAACCACTGCTTTCTTCAAGGGTTCCCACCTCCCGGGCCCACCGACCTTCTTGCTCCTCCTTACTTGAGAAGCACGAAATGCGCGCGGCGATTTTGCTGCCAGCAGGTTTCGTTGCTTTCGCGGCAGAAGGGACGTTCTTCCCCATAGGTGATGGTCTGAATGCGGTCGGGGGAAATGCCCAGCGAAACAAGGAACTGCTTGGCCGCTTGCGCGCGGTGCTCGCCAAGGCCGATATTGTACTCGTTCGTGCCGCGCTCATCACAGTGGCCTTCAATCAGCACACGCACCGCCAGGTAACGGCGCAGGAACTCGGCATCGCGAGTCAAGGTCTCGCGCGCATCCGGGCGGATGTCATACTTGTCGAAGTCAAAGAAGGCATCCTGGATGTTCCGCGCAAACAGTTCTTCGATAGGCGGTTCAGCAGGCGGGGGTGGCGGAGGCGGGGGTGGCGGAGGCGGGATGTTGACGGTGATGCGTGCACTGGCTTCGGCACGACCGCCCGGGCCAGTGGCCAGGACCGTGTAAGTGGTCGAGCGCTCGGGTCGCACCGTGGTTGAGCCTTGCGGAGACACGGTTCCGATGTCCGGGTCGATGCGGAGTTCCGTGGCGTTGGTGGAATTCCACGACAAGGTACTCGACTGACCTTGCTCAATCACGCTGGGTTCAGCCCGCAGCGTGGCCGTGGGAGCCGCGGGTGCGGGCGGCGGAGGTGGCGTCGGAGGGGGTGGCACTTCTTTTTTCTTGCAGGCACCCAGCACCAGCGCCATCAACAACACTCCCCACACCGTCCACAAACGCAGGCTTGAGCGCGCCACCATCAAGGCACCTCCTCAGGAGTTTCTCGTTCTTATCCTTTGGGTCAATCCTCGTGCGCCCCCATCATACAAATCCGAGCACGGATGGCAAGGGATTTCGACCATCATCGCCAGGACCACTGCGGAGCGGAATTCGAGCCATCGAGGGTCAACTGGCGGAGCTGCGTCCCATCGGCAAGCATGGTCCAGATTTGATCCCGCCCAGAACGGTTCGACTGAAACACCAGGTGGCGGCCATCAGGCGCCCACACGGGTTGCTCGTTCCGGCCCCCATTGTAGGTGAGTTGAACCGTGCGGCGCGTAGCCACGTCGAGGACATAGACATCGAAACTGCTCAGGTCCTTTTGCCACGCAAAGGCAATCATCTGCCCATTGGGAGACCAGGCCGGTGAGGTGGCATAGCCTTCGCCGCTGGTCAGGCGTTCGACGTTGGCTCCATCCGCGTCCATCAGATAGATCTGCGGCGCACCCCCTCGGTCGGAGACAAAAGCAATCTGCTGGCCGGTACGGGGATTCCAGGCGGGCGAGATATCCACCGACGGCAAGTCGGTCAGCCGGCGCAGGTTTGAGCCGTCGCTGTTCGACACATAAATTTCCTGATTACCTGTCAGACTAGAAGAAAAAGCGACCTGGCGGCCATCGGGCGACCAGGCCAGCGTAGTGGTGGTGTTCGGATAGGTGGGGAAGGCAACGCGGCGATTGGTCACGAGTGAATGGATCTGAATGTCCGGCTTACCTTGCGCGTAGGTCGTGAAGGCGACTCGCGTGCCATCCGGTGACCACCGCGGGGCGAGAGAAATGGAATTGTGGTAGGTCAACCGCACTTGGTTATGGCCGTCGTAGTCCATTAGCCAGATTTCCTTGCTGCCCGTCCGATTACTCACGAACGCAATGCGCGACTGGGCGATCCCGGGCAGCCCCCCGCTCAAGCGAGAGACGATCTCATCGGCCAGTTGGTGTGCGAGCTGGCGGACGGTGCCTTCGCTGGCGTCGCCGCGATAGACCTTCGCCAACACCGGCGGCGAGCGCGGATTTCGGACGTCATACACCCACGCGCCTATGGCCACAGTAGTGCTGCTCGCATTTACGTACCCAAAAACCACCAGGTGTGTGTTGACCGGCTCAGCCACCCATTCCTGCGGTCGGAGTTCCTCGGGAGCCGCCGGCGGCACGAGAGGATAGAAACTCTTGCTCACGAGATCGAAGACGCCACTGTACTCGAGATCAGCCCAGAGCACGCGATTGAAGGTCTCGCCCAGCGGATTGAACTGCAAACCCACAACGCGAAAATCAGGGACAGCAAGACGAAACTTCTCCACGCCCATGCCCGTGCCTGTCCGGAACCAATCCTCCTGGGTCCGAACCGCCCAGAGCGCCGTGGAAGAAAGGAGGAGGAGCGCGACCGTCGGCAAGGTCAAGGAGGACCCAAGGCGATTCCCTTTCAGTTTCATCGCTGGAAGTCAAACCAAAACTCGACCTGCACCTTCTCGCCAGCATAGTCCGTGGGCAGGCGGTCAAGCGGGGACGACTCTTGAAGAGCGCGCATGGCCGAGCGATCCACCGAGGCAACTCCGCTCGACCGGAGCATCTGAATATTGACGATGGTGCCGTCGCGCAGGATTTCAAACGTGATGACCACACGCGGGGCATAGCGCACATAGGGGTCGATGGTGGAAATGAGCCAGTTGCTGCTGACGCGGCGCCGCACGCTCTCGACGTACCAAGAATAGCGCAAGCCGAACGCGCCCCCAGAACCGAACGACATCCCCCCTTCTGCTCCTCCCATCTGAATCGGTGTGTAGGGAAGAGCAGGGGGGCCGCCTTCCCCGTAGGGGATTGCGCCTGGTGGCTCCGGTTCCGGTTCGGGCTCGGGGCGTGCTGGCGGAGAGCGTCGTGCGGGGCGGGTTGGTGGTTGCTGCCCAAAGCGCGGGATTTCGACAGCAGCCTTGGCGGGCGGCTCTGGCGTCTTGGGTTCGCTCCGATGCAAGCCTTTCGATTCCGTCGCGCGGCGGCTCGCGGTTACAACCTCAGGGCGGGGCAGAGGAATTCCGGGAAGATTCCGCACGACTGAAACATTGATGGCACTGCCGCCCGGACCGCCCCAAGCTTCTCCCCGATAGTGGGCCGCCGGAACTGAAATCAAGAGTGCCGCTAGCAGAGCGGAATGGATACCGGCCGAAACAACCAGCGGCCGCTTGAGGTTCTCTTGTATCTTGCTTTCTTTCATTACCGCCGCCGAGAGCTCTGGTTCGTTTCGAGCGGCTCCGTCACCACACTGATATTCTCAATACCAGCCTGACGGATGGTATCCATCACTCTGGCAAAAACTCCAAACGGAACAGATTCGTCACAACGCACAAAAACAGCAGATTCAGCCGAGGGGGCCGCCTGCGCGCGCAGCCGGCGACGAAGCTGGTTGATGTTGATGGCGTCATTCCCCAGGTACAGGCGTTGTCCGCGGTCAATCGTCACCACCAGGCGTTCCTCGGCGATGGCCTTCACGGTACGCGTCTTGGGCAGCGCTACCTCAATCCCCGACTGCAGAACCGGCGCCGTGATCATGAAGATGATGAGCAGCACCAGTACGACGTCCACGAAGGGGGTAATGTTGATGTCAGACAATGAACTGGCGGTGTGGCGTTGTCTGAGCAGGCCAGCCATAGGAAATCCTCCCCTCAGGAAGCTGACTTTTCGGTGCGGACCAGAAATTCAAGTCCGAAGTTGTCCATGCGGGTGGCAAACTCACGAATCTGATGGAGGAAGTGGTTGTAGGCGATCACGGCGGGAATCGCTGCGAACAGCCCCGCTGCGGTGGCAACCAATGCTTCCGCGATGCCGGGCGCGACCGCGCGGAGGGTAGTGGCACCTGCCTCGCCCAGCCCCATGAAGGCATCCATCACCCCCCAAACGGTCCCCAACAAGCCGATAAACGGTGTGACAGAACCCGTTGTGGCCAGGAAGCTCATCCACCGCTCGAGCTTGCCGACTTCCTGGGCAGAGGCCAATTGCATGGCCACCTCGACCGCTTCCGGACTTCTCACCTTTCCGCCATGGGGGTTGCCCCGGAGTTGCGATTGCAGCTCCTCAGTGGCGGCGGCATAGACCGACAACAGCGGACTGGCCCCCAGGCTCGCCGCCAGGGCCCTGGGCTCGGGGAGTTTGGACGAATTCCGAAAGGTGTCGAGGAACCTCTGGGTGGCCCGACGAACGCGGCGGAAAAGGAAGTACTTGTGGAAGATGATCGCCCACGAAAAGACGGAAAAAGCAAGCAGTGTGAGCAGAACGAAACGTGCGACCCAGCCTGTTTGCGCCAGTAATCGCGCTAGGTCACTCTGAAGCAAGCCGAAAAGCTCAACCGTCATTCGCCCTCAACGAACGCCTCCCGCCGTCCGGGGCTTAACAACCCGCTTGTTACGCTAACACATCCAAGCCCGCAGAGGCCATAGTTTTCGGAAGAGGTTTTTACCTGTGGAGTTGCCTTGCTGACTGTGAGGGTGCGTGCTAGAATCAGCGACGACCACGGGCATCCATGGGTCAAGTCAAATCTCCGGCCAAAGAACTGCAGACTTTCTACATTGAAACCTTCGGCTGTCAGATGAACGTGCACGACTCTGAGAAAGTGGCAGGGCTGCTCCTGGCGCAGGGGTATCGGCCTGCGACATCGTCCGACGCAGCCGACTTGGTGCTGCTCAACACCTGCAGCATCCGCGAAAAAGCCGAGCAGAAAGTCTATTCGCGACTGGGGCAACTCAAGCCGGGCGTGCAGGTGAGGAAACAAGTCATTGGAGTGCTGGGCTGCATGGCACAGCTTGAGGGAGAAAAGATTTTCGAATCCGCTCCTCACGTTAGCTTGGTGTGCGGCTCAGCCAGCTACCGGAAGCTGCCGGAGTTGCTAGTGCGGATTCGCACAGCGCCCAACGTGGCGGGGCTGACCTATGACGATGACGCATTTGAGACGGAGTTGACGGCGCGGACGAATCCCTACCGCGCTTACATCACCATCATTGAAGGCTGCGACAAGGCGTGCGCCTATTGCGTCGTGCCGATTACCCGCGGGCCCGAGCGGAGCCGGGCCAGCGACTCCATTCTGGCGGAGGCGCAAAAGCTGGCCGATGCCGGCACCACCGAGATGCAGCTGCTAGGACAGAATGTGAACTCGTACCGGGACCCATCACCGAAGCAGAGGAGTTTTGCGGAGCTATTGGTGGCGGTCGGCAACGTTGCTGGCATTCGCCGCGTGCGCTTCACCACGTCGCATCCGCGAGATTTCACCGCCGACATCGTTCAGGCTATCGATTCGCAGCCCACGCTCTGCGACCACGTGCATCTGCCCGCGCAGTCCGGTTCCACGAGCGTGCTGCGGCGGATGCAACGGGAATACACACGTGAGCAATACCTGGAAAAAATCGCGTTGATTCGGACAGCACGACGTGCTATTAGCATAACGACCGACATCATTGTCGGCTTTCCGGGTGAGGGCGACGCAGACTTCGCGGAGACCTTGAGCCTAGTGGAGGAAGTCGGTTACGACGGCATCTTCTCCTTCAAGTATTCTCTACGGCCGAACACGCCGGCCCTCGCCCTCGACGGACAAGTTCCGGAAGAGGAGAAGGGCCACAGGCTTGCAGTGTTGCAGAACCGCCAACGCCAAATCCAGCAAGCACGTAATGCGAGGTTGATCGGACAGACGGCGGAGGTTTTCGTTGAAGCGCACAATCCCCGCACGGGGCAGTACACGGGCCGAATGAGCACAAACCGTATTGTGAACTTTGCGGGCGTGTGCGTGCAGGAAGGAACCTACCGAACGGTGCGCATCCTGCGCGCCGGTCCCAACAGTTTGGTGGGAGAACTCATCTAACGAGAGGAGGCGAGAGCGGAACCAGGTACGCGAAAGGGTGGCAATGGAAATCGAGATGAAAATCCGCGGCTTGATGATGGACCCGGTGACGAACATGCCGATCGTCGTCCTGAAGGACACCGGGGGAGATTCGATCCTCCCGATCTGGGTTGGTGTGTACGAGGCAAACGCCATCGCACTGGAGATTGAAAAGGTACAGACGCCCCGACCGATGACCCACGACCTGATCAAGAACGTGCTCCTGGGGCTGAACGTGCACGTGAAGAAAGTGGTGGTCAACGACTTGCGGGATGACACCTTCTACGCTGTGATCTGGCTGGAGCGGGACGGCCACACAATTACGATTGACTCGCGACCCAGCGACGCACTGGCGCTCGCGCTGCGCACCGATGCCCCCATCTACGTGGAGGAGGAAGTCTTAAAGTCGTCCCGTCTCGCCGGCGCCGTCTCTGACAAGGTCAACACCGAAGAGCTGCGGCGCTGGCTGGAGAATCTGGACGAAGACGATCTGGGCAAGTACAAGATGTAGCGGAGGGTTTAAAAGCCGGGCTTGGCGACGATCATAGCCATCGCCAATCAGAAGGGCGGCGTCGGGAAGACCACCACTGCCATCAATCTTGCAGCCGGTGTCGCCCAACGCGGCAAGCGAACCTTACTCATTGACACTGACCCGCAGGCCAACTGCACGATTTCCTTCCTGAATCCGAGCGATATCCAGGAATCCCTCTACGACGTGCTCTCTGACCACCGCGTGCCGCTGGAGGCCATTGTGCGAGGCACGACAACAGCGAACCTGTGCGTGGTGCCGGCGCGGATTTCGCTGGCCAAGCTCGAGCAGGTGCTGATTGGTCAGTTCGATGCGCCTTTTCGATTGAAGGACGCACTGGTTTCCGTGCGGGAGAGCTTTGACTACATCGTCATTGACACTCCGCCGGCGTTGGGCATCCTGACGGTGAATGCGCTGGTCAGTGCCACCCATCTTGTTATTCCGATCCAGGCGACCTACTTCGCCCTGGAGGGAACGGACGACCTATTGGAGACGTTTGAGCGCATCCGGGCACGGCCGAACCCCGACCTGCAGCTCCTGGGAGTGTTGGTGACGATGTACGACCCACGCACCAACATGGCGCGCGACAGCTTCCAGCAAATCAAGGCCGTCTTTGGCGACAAGCTCTTCAAGACGCAGATCAGTCGCAGCGTGCGCCTGGAGGAGAGTCCCGCCTACAAGGAAAGTGTCTTGACCTTTGCTCCCAAGTCACCGGGGGCAACGGATTTTCTTAAACTCAGCCGCGAGGTGCTTGAACGTGTCGAAGCGAATCGGCTTGCCCCCCACCGTTAAGATGCGCCACGACTATCACTACGTGGAAAGCATTACGCAACTTACTGGCGCCGCCATTGGAAAAATGATTCCGATTGACCGACTGCGGCCCAATCCGAACCAACCACGGAAAGAGCTGGGCGACTTGCGGGAGTTGACGCAGTCGATTCGAGAGAAGGGGGTGCTCGAACCTCTGCTCGTACACTTCGATCCCGAAGACGACCTCTACACCATCATCTCGGGCGAACGCCGCTACCACGCGGCCAAGGCAGCCGGACTCCAGGAGATCCCCTGCATCGAGAAGGTAGCCGACCGAGCAGAGGCACTGGAACTGGCGCTGATTGAAAACCTTCAGCGCAAAGACTTGAATCCGTTTGAAGAGGCCGACGGGCTGGCCCGGCTCTCGGAGGAATTTGACTACACGCACGAGGAAATTGCGCGGCGGATCGGGAAGTCGCGGGCAACCGTGACAGAAACGCTGACCTTGCGAGCCGTGCCCCAGAAGGTACGGCAATTCTGCGGCGAGCGGGGACTGGTGTCAAAATCGCTGCTCCTGCAGGTGGCGCGCGAACCAAACGAACAGAAGATGATGCACCTCGTGAGCCGCCTGGCAACTGGCATGACACGCGAAGAGGCGCGAGCGGAGCGACGAGGAGAACAAACGCCGCGTCTGAAGCCATTCGTCTACAGCTACCGCGCGCCGGATGGGAGTTTCGAGTTGCGGTTGCGCTTCCGCAAGTCCGTGGTGCCGCGACGCGAGATTGCCGAGACCCTGCGTGCCATTCTGGCCGCCCTAGAGCAGCAACCAAGCTAGGGCAGGGAAGCCACGGGGAAGAGGGCCATGCATCCCCGCGAACTGTCCGACTCTCACGTGCGCCTGCTGGAACAGCTTGTGGCAGCCGGGTTTGAGATTGTTTCCTTTCCGTTGTTTTCTGCCCAAATTGGCGTTCGGAAGGGCAATTGTGCGGCCCTGCTGGAACCCCGAACAGGTCAAGGGTTCGAGATTGTCGGGGGTCCGACGTTCCTAGTGGCGGGACAGCTTTCGGCCCCGGTGGAGGGGACTGATGGCGTCTCTTTTGTCTGGAAAAAGGAGCGTGTGGCAGCGACTCCCGAGCGACTCGCAGAATTGCGAGGATTTGAAATCAGGCTTCAGAGCCTGCTGACCCGACACCAAATCGTTTGACAGTTGGCGGATTCGGCTGTTAGAGTGACGCCAGCGTGAGGGTCCATAGCGAGAGAAGTGTGTGGCCGCAAGCTCGGTGTGGGCTGCGGCTTTCTTGTTTGAGGCGAACATGACCGGCTCCATCAAAAAGATCGTCGCTGATCGCGGCTTTGGGTTCATCAACAGCGACCAAGGTGAGGTGTTCTTCCATCGGTCGGTATTGGCGAACGCCTCCTTTGAATCGCTGCAACCGGGACAGCAGGTCGAATTCGAAGCGGAACGCGGCCCGAAAGGGCTGCGCGCGACCAGCGTGCGCCTTCCGAATCCCTAGCTTCGTTCCTCTCGTTCCCGCCCGCGTTTTCGCTAGTAGCGGGTTGTGCCGCTGGCCAAGAGTAAGGGTGCGAGAAGCTGGGCCTGAAACTCCAACCCGGCGTCAAAGTGGGTTTGTCGGCCTCGTCGCGCCAGCATCGCACCACTGCCGAGCCCGGCGCCGATCAAAGCTCCTGCCGGGCCGGCTGCCACACCGCCGACCACCGCCCCTGTGCCAGCCCCGGCACCGAGCAATACTGCGTCACGTTTCTGTCTAGGGATAGAACGCAAGCTTCCTTCGGCTGTGACCTCCACGCCAGCTTCAGGGTTGTCGATGGTGACGATGACAGCCTGCAGCGAATAGGTTTCACCGGATGGAAGTTCGAGTTGGTCAAAGACAATACGCAGTTCGCCGCGGCCCGTGAAGCGGCCTGGCTTCTTCAAGTAGCGCACGCGTCCCGTCAGAACGCTGCCAACCGGGACTAACTCCTGACTGGCGTAGAGAAACGGTTGCACGACAGTGGCCCGCACAAGGGTTTTCTCCTCGCTGAATTCAGTGCTGATCGTTGTGTCGTTGCGTAAGTGAAGTATCGTGCCTGCAGGAAGGGAGACGGGCTCGCCCGCCAGGGGAAGGGAAGCGAGGAGAGGGAACCAGAGCCCCAGGAGAACCCTTACAGCAACTTTCTTCATGCTCAGCCTCCAGTAGTGAAGGCTGAGCCTGGAGTCCGAGGAAGCTTTCGCGCGCGCCGCGCTTCTTCTAGCACGCCCTTGGTGCAGAAGCAAGCTGAAAAGTGGACACCCAGAGGAAATGCAGTGAAAGGCAGACCCGTCACTGGGCGAGGGATAAGCGCAGAAAACCCCCGCGCGAGTTTGACCGGTATTCGCGCGACCCGCTATACTGGCGACCATGCTAGGGCTTCTGCGCGAGGTCGCCGAAACTGCAATTGCCTTGACGAAAGGCTTTTCCGTTACCCTACGGAACTTGTTTCGGCGCCCGGTTACCGAGAATTACCCGGATGAACCCGTTCACTTCGAGGTTCGCTACCGGGGCCTGCATGTGCTTCAGCGGGATGAGAATGGGCTGGAAAAGTGCGTGGCTTGCTTTCTCTGTGCTGCGGCATGCCCGGCAGAGTGCATCTACATCGAAGCGGCTGAGAACACAGCCGAGCAGCGCATCAGTGCAAGCGAGCGCTACGCCAAGGTGTACAACATCGACTATTCACGCTGCATCTTCTGCGGCTATTGCGTGGAGGCGTGTCCCACGGACGCTATCACGCACGGCCACGGCTTCGAGCTCGCCACCTACGATGTAACGGCGCTGCTCTACCGCAAGGAACAGTTACTGCACTCGCTCCCCCAAAGCCGGTAGGGAATCATCTACGGCGCGTCTTCGAGAGCTTCTTTTTCCTCTGGGGCTTCTTGGCAGTCTTTGTGCTCTGTGCCCGCATCTTGGCAGGGGCAGGCTTCTTGCCCCCAGTTTCCGCCTTCGGCTGGCGTGCTTCTTCGAGGGGCGGAGCGGGCTCGGTCATGCGGCGTGGGTCGAGGATTTGGGCAAGCAGTTTTTCATCCAGCAGCTTCCGTTCGCGAGCCACTTGGACGACTGTCTTGCCGGTGCGACGCGCTTCCTTGGCAATCTCCGCTCCCTTGGCATAGCCGATGTAGGGATTGAGCGCGGCGACGATCTGCTCGGTCATCTCCGCATAGCGGCGGCAGCGGTCCTCATTGGCAGTGATGCCCTCGACGCAGAGGGCTGCGAACTGGCGGGTAGTGTTCTTTAGGATCTCCGCCGAATGGAGGACATTCCAGGCCATGGTGGGCATCATGACGTTCAATTCGAGTTGACCCGCCTGAACCGCCATCGCGGTGGCGATGTCTGCGCCCACTACCTGGAAGCCGACCATCGCGACCAGTTCGGGGATCACCGGGTTCACTTTTCCAGGCATGATGGAAGAGCCGGGCTGCAAAGCAGGAAGATTGATTTCCGCAAAGCCGGTAGTGGGGCCGCTGGAAAGCAATCGCAGATCATTCGAGATGCGAATCAACTCCAGCGCGTAGTTGCGCAGGGCGCTCGAGGCTGCCGCCATTGCCAGGTTTGACTGCATCGCGTACCGCATGTCTTTGGTGGGAATGAGCTGCTGGCCGGAGACTTCACTCAGGTGACGGACAACCAGAGTCTGGTAGCGGGGATGCGTGTTGACGCCGGTGCCCACAGCCGTCCCGCCCAAACCCAGCTCGCGCAGAGTGTCCTGCGCGTGCTTCAACTGCTCGCGGCAACGGGCGATCGCCACTGCATAGGCCGCGAACTCTTGGCCCAGGCGGATGGGGACAGCATCCTGCATATGCGTGCGGCCCGATTTCAAGATGTGGTCGAACTCCTGGCCCTTGAGCGCGAAGGCACGGCTCAACCGCTCAACCTGCGGGAACAATTCCTCCAGCAGGAGGATGGCGGCCACGCGCATGGCGGTAGGGATGACGTCGTTGGTGGACTGCCCAAAGTTGACATGGTCGTTGGGATGAAGAATTGAGTAGTCGCCCCGACTGCCGCCCAGAATCTCGATGGCACGATTGGCGATGACTTCGTTCGTGTTCATATGGAAACTGACGCCGGCCCCCGCCTGGTAGACGTCGACTACGAACTGGTCGTCAAGTTTTCCTGCCGTGACCTCCTCAGCAGCACGGACAACTGCCTCTGCCCGCCGCTCGTCCAGCAGTCCTAATTCCCGGTTCGCCAGGGCGGCCGCTTTCTTGATCATCCCCATCGCCCGAATCAGCATGGGGTGTGCACGGATACCGCTGATGGGATAATTCTCCACCGCGCGCACAGTCTGAATCCCGTAATAGGCCTCAGCCGGGACAGCCTTTTCACCCAGCGAATCTTTTTCCGTCCGCACCTGATTCACAATTGCCGTCGAGGACATTTCAACCCTCCTACTAGCACGCACTAGAGACCATCAAAAAACCCAAAAGGGAAGACACTGCAAGATCTTCGCCCGGGCGTAATCGGGCTCAAACCGTAGGCCACAGGCGCCGTAGTCAACAGAATGTAGGTTATCGGAACTGCGCCTACCGCGGCTGTCACCAACCCCCCTGTATCACTGCGCGCTCATTGTCCGGCATTTGTTGCCTCTACCCTTCCCCTGCGGAGTATTTCTGGGCGATGGGAAGTCGGCGTCCCAGACCGAAAGCTTTGGAGGTTACCTTGAGGCCTGGCGGCGCCTGGTAACGTTTGTATTCGCTTCGGTAGAGCCTGGCGACGATTTCCTGCACCAACGGGAGAGGTATTCCCTCTGCCGTTGCAATTTCTTTAGGGGACTTCAGGTCTTCGATGTAACCGGCCAAGATACGATCCAGCACATCGTAGGCGGGCAAGGTGTCCTGGTCGGTCTGGTTGGGGCGGAGTTCGGCCGAAGGCGCCTTGGTAAAGCAAGCGGCAGGGATAATTTCGCGCTCTCGGTTTGCCAGTCGGGCCAACTCGTAAACCATCGTCTTGGGCACGTCGGAGATGACCGCCAGGCCTCCCGCTAGGTCGCCGTAAAGGGTGCAATAACCGACCGCCAACTCCGATTTGTTCCCGGTACTGAGCACGAGGGCGCCGAACTTGTTCGAGAGCGCCATCAGGATGTTTCCGCGGATGCGCGCCTGGATATTCTCCTCAGTCACGTCTTCGGGCAACCCGCGGAAGGGTCCCGCCAACTGTTTGCAGTAGGCCGCGAACACGCTGTTGATGGGGATAACGGTGAAGCGGATGCCGAGATTCTTTGCCAGGTTTTCGGCGTCGGTCAGGCTTGCTGGCGACGAATAGGGACCGGGCATGCTCACGCCGAGTACTTTCTCGGCGCCGAGCGCGGCTACGGCCAGGGCAGCCACCAGCGAGGAATCAATTCCTCCGCTCAACCCAATGACGACTGTTTCAAATCCGCATTTGCGGACATAGTCGCGGATACCAAGCAAGAGCGCTCTCCAAATGGCTTCCAGTTCGTTCTCCGGCTGCGGGTGAATCTCGCCCTGCCCGCTCAGAGTATCGAACAGGACGATGTCCTCGACGAAGGAAGCGGCGCGAGCAGCCACGCGCCCGTCAGGCGTGATGGCGACACTCGAGCCATCGAATACCAAACTGTCGTTGCCCCCGACTTGATTCACCATCACGACCGGTACCCGATAGCGACGCGCCGTGGCCTGCAACATTTCTTCGCGAAACCGGCGCATTCCCTTGCGATACGGCGAGGCAGAAATGTTGATGAGCAGGTTCCCTCCACGCGTCAAGAGTTCTTCCACAGGATCGCGGGCGTAGAGACGCTCGGTCCAGAACGTCCGGTCGTTCCACGCGTCCTCGCAAATCGTAAGGGCAAGCTGGGAACCGCAGAAGGCCAGGAGTTGCTGGTCAGCGGCTGGCCCGAAGTGGCGTGATTCGTCAAAGACATCGTAGGTGGGGAGCAACATTTTGTCCTGCTCGAACACGATGCGACCCTCGGCCAGCAAGGCTGCTCGGTTGCGCGCGCGTTTGCCGCTCGAGGCATTGGCTTCGGCCACAGAGCCCACGATGGCGGGTAGGGGCAGTTGACGCGCCAGCTTTTCCAGATACTCGCGATTGCGCGCCAGAAAGCCTTTGTTGTCGACCAAATCGTGGGGCGGGTATCCGCAGAGACACAGCTCGGTGAAAACGACCAATTCGGCGCCCCGGGTCCGCGCCTCAGCAGCCATCGTCAGCAGTTTCTCGGTGTTACCAGGGAAATCGCCGACAGTGGGATTGGGCTGAGCCAGAGCAATCTTCAACGGTGAGCTCCACTCCCGACTGAAGCTTACACCTTCCGGGGCGACACGTACAATCCCAGGAGGAGTATCGTTTCCCTGCCGCAGCACGCGTTCCGAGTGCAGGTTAGGGCCAAACCTTCACTAAAAGAAAAAGCCCCTGGAGTGAAACTCCAGAGGCTGCCGGGAAACTTCCTAGCCTAGACGCTGAAGGAGCTCCCGCACCCGCAGGTGCTCTTCACGTTCGGATTGTCGAACTTAAATCCTGATCCGTACGACGTCTCGACGTAGTCAAGCTGCGTGCCATCCAGATAGAGGAGGCTGGCGGGGTCAATAAAGACTTTCAGGCCATCGAACTCCACCACCTTGTCCATGGGCGTGTTCTGGGCTTCAAAAGCCATCTGGTAGGAGAAGCCCGAGCAGCCGCCGCCCACGACAGCAACGCGCAGTCCCGTCGGCTGGGGGTTTTGCTGCGCCATGATCTCTTTCACCTTGCTGACCGCCACTTCGGTCATGGTCATCATGATTGTTTCCTATGCCTCTTGCCCCGCCTGAGTCTATGCAATTATCGACGACTGCTCCGGGTCTGTCAAGGCTTGATCCCGCGCTCCTCGTGCTTTCCTTTCCGCTTCCCTTGTGCCCAATCCAGCAGCGGCCCCAATTGGAGACCGTCTGCGTCCACCCCGGGCTGCCCCTCGCCATGCCAGTCTGAACCGCCCGTCAGCAGGAGTTTTTTCTTCCCGCACAGCCATCCGTACGCGAACCGACTTCGGCGGCGCGGGTTTCTCACCTCGACCCCATCCAGGCCCTCTGCCAGCAGGTTGGCGAAGAACTCGCTCACCTCGTGCCGCGAGGGATGCGCCCACACAGCCAGTCCCCCTCCGGCATGGATGACGTCGATGATTTCCTTCGCGGGTAAGTCGAATGGCTCCACAATTCCCTGCCCCGGCATCAAGTATTTCCGGCGCGCCGCCCGCGCTGAGGATGCTGCTCCCCGTTGCACGAGTAGTTCCGCAAGATGCATTGTCGTCACGCTTTCGCAACAGGCCACGGCCGGCACGTCCGCCCGCTCGACCTGCACACCCAGTTGCCGCAACCGCTCCAGCGCCGTGTCCATCCGCCATCGCCGAAACTCCTGCACCCGCTGCAGGTGTTGCTGCACCACGCCCGCCGGGAATGCAGGGAAATAGCCCAGGATGTGCAGGTCAGCCCCGCGCAACGTGGCCGTAAACTCGACACCGGGAATGAACCCGAGTCCAAGTTCGTGGGCGGTCGCCTCGGCGTCCGGAAGACCTCCGATCGTATCGTGATCCGTCAAAGCCAACAGTTGCACGCCGGCGGCGTATGCGCGCCGCACGGTCTCTGCCGGCGTCGCCTTTCCATCCGAGTAATGACTATGGAGGTGCAAGTCAATTCGCATCGCGGAGCACCGAGTCTAGCACCGAGGGCCGCGAACCGGGTAGAATGTAGGGTTTGGATATGCATCGCGTCACGCTGATACCCGGCGAAGGCATCGGCCCGGAGGTGGCTGGGGCCGCCTGCCGCATCGTCGAGGCGGCTGGGGTAAACATAGAATGGGAGCGGGTGGAGGCCTTGCCCGTACAGGAACGCCGGGGTGACTCCTATCTCCACACCGAATGGGTCGAATCCATCCGCCGCAACCGCGTTGCCCTCAAAGGTTCCATCACAACCCCGATTGCGGAAGGCCCGCCCAGCCTGAACGTCGCCCTCCGCAAAGCCCACGATCTGGGCGGTACTGCGAGCACGACCGAGTTCGCTCACGCTGTCCTGCGTGCTCTGGAGGCTCGTGCGGTTCCTCGTCCCATTCCTGCTGCCTCGCGATGAGCACAGGGGGGGGCCGGCACAAGATTGGTGTGGTGCTCTTCCAGCTGGGGGGCCCGGACTCGTTGGATGCCGTCGAGCCGTTTCTCTACAACCTCTTTCGCGATCCCGACATCATTGACTTTCCATTCGCGCGCCTGGCCCGTGAGCCGCTCGCCCGTGTGGTCGCCGCCACGCGCGCACACAAGGTTCGGCACGCCTACGCTGCGATGGGTGGCGGCTCGCCCATCAACCAACTCACCCAGCGCCAGGCGCAGGCACTCGAGCGGGAATTGCGAAAGAACCTTGCTGTGCGGGTGGTAGTGGCGATGCGTTACTGGCACCCGCTCACCGAAGAAGCAATCGAAACCCTTCAGCGAGAGGCCTGTGCGGATATCGTGCTGCTGCCGCTTTATCCGCAGTACTCGAAAACGACGACGGGCAGCAGCCTGAATGAATGGAGCCGCCAGTATGCCCGCCGCGCCGACAACGACGTGCGCGTTCATACCATCCGCGACTTCCACGATTTCCCACCCTACATCGAAGCTCTGGTTGAGCGCATCCAGCAGACATTGGCAACGGTGGAGCCCGCCGCAAAGGTTGTCTTGGTGTTCAGCGCGCACGGCATCCCCGCCAGCGTGGTGGCAGCGGGGGACCCCTACCAGCGGCAGGTCGAAGCCACTACCCAGCAGGTGATGCGCCGGGGTGGATGGAACCATCCCTATCGCATCTGTTACCAGAGCAAGGTCGGCCCCGGGCGCTGGCTCGCGCCGTCGCTTGAAACCACTGTGCGCGCGCTGGCGTTAGAAAAAGCCGAGGGCATAGTGGTAGTGCCCATTTCTTTTGTTTCCGACCATATCGAAACTCTTCACGAAATAGACGGCGACGCCCGCGCCCTGGCCCAGGAACTCGGCATCCGCCAGTTCCGGCTGATGCCGGCGCTGAACGATTCCCCGAGATTCATTCAAGCGCTGGCCGAATTGGTTCGCCTGACGTTGCGTGCCAGCCCTGCCGGCTCTGCGAACCCGCTTGACAGCGTTGCACGCTGAGAATATAAAAAGTTCTTTCAGGCTGCCGGGCAGAGCCAGGGCTCGAGATCACAGAGGAGAGCGAATGGCAGAGACGCACCCTGCGAAGACGAAGATGCCACGTCTGACAGAGTTCATCCGTGGATTGGGGCGCCTGTTTTCGGCACTCCTCAAACCTCCGGCTGGAGTTGTGACGGGGGCGGAGGGTCAACAGGAAGTTCAACGGGTCCGCCGCCGCCTGGTCTGGGCCTGCATCTGGGGTTACCTGGGCGTCAACTTTCTCATGTTCCTGCGCTTTTTCTTTCCCCGCGCCCTGTTTGAGCCGGAAACGGTGTTCAGTGTGGGTTACCGGGGGGATTTCGGCCTCGGCGTGGACACGCGTTTCCAGCAGGCCTACCGCATCTGGGTCGTGCGCACGGCCGAGCGTCTGTTTGTCATCTACGCCCGTTGCACGCATCTGGGCTGTACACCAGACTGGAAGGAAGGCGAAAACAAGTTCAAGTGCCCCTGCCACGGCAGCGGCTACGACAGCGAAGGTATCAACTTTGAAGGTCCGGCGCCGCGCCCCATGGATCGGGCTCACGTCGAGCTCGATGCCACCGCCCGCATCATCGTGGACGTCAACCGGCTCTACAAGCGCGAAAAAGGCAAGATGGACCAGTTCAATGACGCCGGTGCCTATGTTCAGGTCTGAGATGGTTCCGCCTCTGCAGGGAGTGCCCAATGGCTGAGGGACAAGCGCCTGCCCCGGGGAAAGGTCTGGTCGGTCTCCCGGGCAAGGCCCGGGAACAGGCCCGGATTCTCTGGGGGCGGATTAAGCAAGAAGTCCAACACCTCAAGGAACCCCAGAAGACCCAGCTCTACCGCTCGATGTTCCGGGTCAAGCACGACGCCGACCCGCGCAACCGTGCGTTGAGCGTGCTGACCAACGTCTTCTTCCACCTCCATCCGGCCAAGATCAACCGCGACGCTGTCCGCTACAACTACACCTGGGGAATGGGCGGCATTACGTTCTACCTTTTTATCGTCCTCACCTTCACCGGCGTGCTGCTCATGTTCTACTACCACCCCACCAAGGTGCAGGCTTTCCGCGACATCCTCTACCTGGAACATGACGTCCCCTTCGGTAAGTTGCTCCGCAACATGCACCGCTGGGCCGCCCACCTGATGATCATCACCGTGTGGCTCCACATGTTCCGTGTCTTCCTGACGGGCTCGTACAAGCGTCCGCGGGAGTTCAACTGGACCGTCGGTGTGGTGCTGTTGGTGTTGACGTTGCTGCTTTCTTTCACGGGCTATCTGCTGCCGGATGACCAGTTGGGCTTCTGGGCCGTCACCGTCGGCACGAGCATGGCGCGGGCCACGCCCCTGCTGGGCCACGAAGGCCCCTTTGGCCCCGAGCTCGGGATGACCCCTTTCAATGACGTCCGCTTTGCGCTCCTGGGCGGCTCCATCGTGGACTCCAATGCCCTGCTGCGCGCCTACATCTGGCACTGCATCGCCATTCCCTTGCTCGCTGCCATTTTCATGGCCGTGCATTTCTGGCGCGTGCGGAAGGACGGGGGCATTTCCGGCCCCGCACCCATCATGCTCGAGTCTGAAATCCGGGAAGAACGCCGCGACGTACCAGTAGTGATGATTCCTTCCGGCACGCGACGGGATTGAGGGCAGCGATGGACTGGCATCAGCTCTGGGAAATCACCTCCGCGCCCGACAATATCCCCATCGTCGCGATGCTTTTCCTGATTCCCTTCTACACCTGGTACGGTCTCCGCCAGGCGCTGGCCAATGATCGATTGCTCGCGCAACTGGAAACCGATCCGCAGATGGCCAAAACGCACCACCGCAAGACGTTCCCCTGGAAAGCCGGCTGGGACCGCGAGGTACACACCTGGCCATACTTGATGCGGATCGAATTCCTCGCCGCCATCATCATTACCTTCATCCTCATGGTCTGGTCCATCACGCTGAACGCGCCGCTGGAAGAGCCGGCCAATCCCAACCTGACGATGAATCCGGCCAAGGCGCCCTGGTACTTCCTGGGCCTGCAGGAAATGCTGGTGTATTTCGATCCCTGGATCGCCGGCGTGCTGATGCCGACCCTAATCATCATCGGCCTGATGGCTATTCCCTACCTGGACGCGAATCCGCTCGGCAACGGCTACTACACCTTCCGTCAGCGCAAATTCGCCATCCTGGCGTTCTGTTTCGGCTTCATCATTCTCTGGATCTCGATGATCATCATCGGCACTTTCATCCGCGGGCCCGGCTGGATGTGGTTCTGGCCGGGGCAGACCTGGGACCACAACCGCCTGGTGTTCGAGGTCAACCGCGACATCTACGACGTCGGCCTGTTCAGCTGGATTCCGGGGATTCACACCACCGTAGGCAAGGTTCTCTTCGGGGCGCTCGTGGTGGGGGTTTATTACGCCCTGGCTGGCGGCCTCATCCAGAAACTCTGCACTGCAACCCAGTTCAATCGCAGAATCTTCCAGCGGATGAGCCTGCTCCAGTACCTGACCTTGCAATTCTTCCTTACCACCATGCTCGCCCTGCCCGTCAAGATGGCGGCGCGTTTGCTCTTTCGCATCAAGTACGTGTGGGTGACTCCGTGGTTCAACATTTGAGGCAAGCACTGACGGCCCAGGAGATCGCGCGTGCCTGACCCGCCCCAGGTCGAGCCCGACCCGATTACCAGCAAGTCGCTGAGCGGGCCCGTCCTGCTGGCCTCTCTCCTCCTCGTTGCCTCGCTCGCCTGGTCGCTCTTCGACGAGTTCTACGGCCTGCGCCCGTGGAAAGACTACCAGGAGCGCTTCCAAGCCCTTTACACCAAGTATCTCGAACAGTTCGGCGTCGCCCAGGACAAAGCGGAACAGGAAATTCGGGGTTCCGAAGGCTACCGGAAGCTGGAGGAGCAATGGCGCGCCGCTGCAACCGCCATCGCGCCGCGCGAGAAGGAAATCCGTTCCGAGCAGAGCCTAGTGGAACGCCAACTGACTATTCTGACCGACCTCCTGCCAACCGCGCGCGGGCTGGTCACTTCACTTGTCTACGAGTTGGAAACGGCGGAAGGGGCAAGCGCCAAGGCCAAGCTCCGGCGGGAAGTCGAGGAGGTCAAGAAGGGCCCCTTCCGTGCGCGTGTGCCGCAGGCGGATGGCTCCCTAGCGGAGGTCAACTTCACCTACGACGAACTTATCGCCGAGTACAATCGCCTGCGCGAGCGCAAAGCGCAACTTGCCACTGAACTGAGCGCTCTCTACGCGCGCGCCAATGCGGTGCAGAGACAGCTCTACGAGTACCTCACCGAGCACCTCCGCGGTCCGCGAGCCGACGATGTCAAGCTCCTCAAGAACCAGGCTGCCCGACTCAATATTGAAATCCGCCAGATTCACGTGCTTTCCACGCCCAACTTCGGAGTTCCGGAAACGGTGCTGGTGGACCGCTGCCAGTCCTGCCACATCGGCATGGATCCCAATCTAGTTCCGCCCACGGTGACGCTGACGAAAGCCACGCTCGGCGTTGACGGCAGCACCGACGCCCCTTTCACCACCCACCCCGAACCCGACCTGCTGAAGATCCACGACCCTAAGCGCTTCGGCTGCTCACCCTGCCACGGCGGGAACGGCCGCGCCACCACCAGCGTCGTGAAAGGCCACGGCCGTCACAAGTACTGGCTCTGGCCGCTCTTCTACCGCGAGAACGTTGAAGCCGGCTGCCAGCAGTGCCACGCCCGCGACCTGGTTCTCGAGCGCGCCCCCACGCTCACCCACGGGAAAGAACTCTTTCGCCTCAAAGGTTGCATGGGCTGCCATCGGTTCCAGAGCTTTGACAACGAGGATGAGCAGCTCCGCGCCGTGCAGCAGGAAATCATGCAGCTCGAAAGGACGCGGAAGGAAAATGAGCTCGAAATCGCGCGCAGCAACGAGAAGGGCGACGCCGCCGCCACCAACGAAGAAGCGCAGCGCTGGTATCGTCGCGCCCAGTTGCTGCAGGCGGACAACAACGGCGTTGATGCGCGACTGGAAGTCCTCGAACGCCGCTCCGGCGGATTGTTGCGCGAGTGGAAGAAAATCGGCCCCAACTTGAAAGAAGTGCGCCTCAAACTCCGCAAGGAATGGATTCCGGTCTGGCTGGAGAACCCGCACAGCTGGCGGCCTACCACCAAGATGCCGCGGTTTCGGCTCGACCGTGACGAAATCGAAGCGCTTAGTGCGTTCCTTTGGCAATCGGGCATCCACGGGCGTCTTGCCCAGCAGCCTCGGGGCAATCCCGGGCGCGGGAAAGAGCTGTTCGAGACGCGCGGGTGCATGGGCTGCCACGCAGTCGGTGACACTGGCGGGACGTTCGCCGCCAACCTGAGCCGCCTGGGCGAGAAAGCGAACTACGACTACATCGTTCGCTGGATTCACAATCCGCGCGAGCGCACGCTTCCCTACTGCCCCTACGAGAAACGCGACCTGACGGCAGAGGATTATGCAAAGAAAGGTTTGCCTTTTGTCTTCGGCCCTGAGAACTCCCGCTGCCCGAACGACGGCCACGAGCTGCAGGTCCAGCAAATGACGGTGATGCCGAGTTTGCGGCTCACCTGGGAGGAGGCGCGCGATATCGCGAGCTACCTGATGACGCTGCGGCAGGAGGATCCGGCCAACTACCCGGCAGCAGCGTTTATGGATGACCCGCAACTGCGGGAGCGCGGCCGGTTTCTCATCCGGCACTACGGCTGCGCCGGCTGTCACGAAATCGCAGGCTACGAAGACGAAGGCCGCATCGGCACCGAACTCACGAATGAAGGCAGCAAGCCCATCGAGCGCCTCGACTTCGCACTGCTTACCGAAAAGGCCAAGCGCGGGATTCTGCCCGATGGCTCCGAGTCCGCACGCGGGAAGTGGTACGACCACAAAGGGTTTTTCGAACATAAACTGGCGAACCCGGCCACCTACGATCAGGGCAAGGTCAAAGAGCCGCTCGAACGGCTTCGCATGCCGACACCGAACCTGACCAAGGACGAAATCACGGCTCTGACAACGATGCTAGTGGGTAGCCTTGACCCCACGATTCCCGAGCAGTTTCGCTTCAATCCCACGGGCGCCCAGAAGGATGTGCAAGAGGGCTGGTGGATTGTGACGAAGTACAACTGCACCGGTTGCCACCAGCTGCGCGCCACCGAACCTTCGGTCCTGATGACCCTGCCGCGCTATCAAGACCCGGACTGGAAAGAGCAATTGCCGCCCCCGTTGGTCGGAGCGGGCGCCCGTCTGAATCCCGACTGGATGCAAACGTTTCTTGAGAATCCCGCGCTCAGCGAGACCCAGCTCGACCGCAACGGTGTGCGCACCTACCTCCGTGCTCGCATGCCGACTTTCAACTTTTCGCCGGACGAAATCCGCAAGCTCGTCCGGTTCTTCCAAGCCCTGTCGTCGCAGCCGCTGCCCTACGTTCCCCCCAAGGTCGAACCGCTCACGGAGCGGGAGCGGATGTTGGCGCGGCAGCTGTTCACCCATCCGGCGGCACCGTGCTTGAAGTGTCATATGACAGGTGAGCCTGCTCACGACCGCACGGCGACAGCTCCCAATTTCCTCACTGCGCGCGAGCGGTTGAAACCGGCCTGGACCGAGCGGTGGATGCTCGATCCTGCGCGCATCCAGCCGGGCACCGCCATGCCCTCGGGCCTCTTCCGCCGCGAGGGTGACCGCTGGGTTTTCTCCGGCCCCACTCCCGCCGGCTTCCGCGACTACCGCGGCAACCATGCCGACCTGCTTGTCCGCTACATGTTTACCTTCACCCCCGAGGAGCAGCGCGTCCTGCTCGGGCGTAGGCCCACCGCGAGCGCCGGCAGCGGTTCCGGCGAGCCACAAGGCAAGAAGTGAAAAATCTGATAGAATCAGAATGGCTTTGGCAGTTGGATTACTCTTTCATCCCAATTAGGTGTGAGGAACAATGAAAAGAACCCAAGTCCTTACGATTGTCCTGCTCGCACTGTTCGTGGTAGTGGCTGCTTGCAAGAAAGAAGCGGAAGCACCGAAGGTTGAGGAAGGACCGGCGCCGGCTGCAACGACTGCCGCCATTGACCCGGCCACCGCCGCCACCGTGACGGGGAAAGTTGTCTTCAAAGGCACACCACCCAGGCGCAACCGCATCCGCATGGACGCAGAACCCAACTGCGTCGCTATCCACAAGCAGCCTATCTACGGGGAAGAAGTTGTCGTCAACGACAACAACACCTTGCGCTACGTCTTCATCTACGTGAAGGAAGGTCTCGGGGATCGCAGCTTTCCGAGTCCCGCGCAACCCGCTGTCCTGGATCAGAAGGGCTGCATGTACATCCCGCACGTGGCCGGCGTCATGGTCAACCAGGAACTCCACGTCCTCAACAGCGACCCGACTACCCACAACATTCACCCCGTTCCGGTGAACAACCGGGAGAAAAATGTTTCTATGCCGCCCGGCGCTGAAAAACTCGTTTTCACTTTCCCGCGCGAAGAAGTGCTCATCCCGGTGAAGTGCAACGTGCACCCGTGGATGAAGAGCTACATCGGTGTACTCCGCCATCCCTTCTTCGCCGTCACGGGTGCCGATGGTTCGTTCACGATCAAGGGACTGCCGCCAGGTGAGTACGTGATCGAGGCTTGGCATGAGAAGTACGGCGCCACCGAACAGAAGCTCACCCTGGCGACCAAAGAAACCAAGACCATCGAGTTCACCTTCACCGGCGCTGGCGGAGACTGAAAGGGACGGAAGCGGACATAACGGAACGGAACGGGTGCGACCAGGGACGGGAACGGAACCTGGCGGCGCCACTTCCCGGTCCTTCTTGCTCCTGCCATGACTAATCAGAGCACCTACCGCCCCGGGCTTCATCGCTACGCCCTCGCCGTCGGTGTGTGCACCTGGCTTTTGCTCCTCGCCGGCGCGCTCGTTACCTCCAACGACGCCGGCCTGGCAGTCCCCGACTGGCCTCTTTCCTACGGCAAGCTGATGCCCCCGATGGTCGGCGGCATCCTCTACGAGCACGGCCACCGCCTCATCGCCGCCTCCGTCGGCCTCCTCACCATCCTCCTCGCCCTCTGGCTCTGGCAGACCGAACCCCGCCGCTGGCTGCGACGTCTCGGTTTGCTCGCCCTGGGTCTCGTCATCCTCCAGGGCCTGCTCGGAGGCATCACCGTTCTCTTCTTTCTTCCCTCGGCTATCTCCGTCGCCCACGCCTGCCTCGCCCAGCTCTTCTTCTCCACTGTCGTCAGCATCGCCCTGGCCACTTCTCCCACCTGGCACCGACCCGTCCTCCCACTTGAATCTGCGATCTCGCCCCGGCTCCGCCGGCTTGCCGTCCTGACCGCCGCCGCTGTCTTTGCACAACTTGTCCTGGGCGCGCTGCTGCGTCACAAAGTGCTCGGCGTCGAAGCCCACGTCTTCGGCGCGCTCGTTGTTGTCGCCGCCATTCTTCGGGTCGCCGCCACAATTCGCCGCCACGCCGCCGCGCACACCGCCTTGCAAGCCACCGCCATCTGGCTCCGGCGGTTCCTCGTCCTCCAGCTCATCCTGGGCGTTGCCGCCTACTGGGTCCGCCTCCTCACGCGCGACGCCTCCCAGCCTGAACCTGTGACGGTTCTCATCACCGTCTTGCACGTGACCTTCGGCGCGCTGCTGCTCGCTGCCAGCGTCGTTCTTACCTGGCAGGTCTACCGTGCCTGCGGCCGGACGCACGCCTTCCCTGCCCCCACTCCTCTTCCCCAGCGAGCCGCCTGATGCAATCCTCCACCCAAACCCTTACCCCCGCCCTCAGCCGCGGCTCCCACCGCCTGGGTGACTACCTGACCCTGACCAAGCCCGAAGTCACTGCCCTCGTCCTGGTCAGCACCCTCATCGGCTTCTATCTGGCTTCCCCGGCCGCTCCCGACCTGGCTGCTCTTTTCCATACGCTCCTCGGAACCGGCCTCGTTGCCGCCGGCACTGCCACCCTGAATCAATTCCTTGAGCGCCACACGGACGCCCGCATGCGCCGCACCGCCGGCCGTCCCCTGCCCGCCGGCCGCCTTCAGCCGCGCCACGCGCTCGCCTTCGGCAGCGCGCTCGCCATCGCCGGCACGCTTTACTTGCTTCTGACCGTGAATCTCCTCGCCGCAGCACTGGCCTTCTTCACCTTGGCCAGCTACCTCGCTCTCTACACGCCCTTGAAAACCCGTTCCCTGCTCTGCACTGCGGTCGGCGCCTTCCCCGGTGCCGTCCCGCCGCTCATCGGCTGGGCCGCGGCCGCGGGAAGCTTGAGCGCCGGCGCCTGGGTCCTCTTTGCCCTGCTCTTCCTCTGGCAGTTCCCCCATTTCCTCGCCATCGCCTGGATCTACCGCGAAGACTATGCCCGTGCGGGCATCAAGATGCTCCCTGTCACGGATGCCGGCGGGGCTGCCACCGGCCGCCATATCGTCTTCTACTCCCTTCTGCTCGTTCCCGTCAGCCTCTTGCCGACTCCCCTAGGTATGACCGGGCCTCTCTATTTTGTCGGCGCCTTGGCTGCCGGCCTGGCGTTGCTGGGCTGTGGCATTGCCGTGGCTGTCACGCGCTCCAATCTCCACGCCCGGCGCCTCCTCCAGGCCACCGTCTTCTATCTCCCCCTGGTCTTCGGCCTGCTCCTGCTGGACCGGCAGCTATGACGGACGAGGCGGTCGTCGAAGCCGCGGCTCTCAGCTACACCTACGGCCGCCGCAGCGCACTCGATGGCGTCTCCTTCACGGTTCAGCGCGGGGAGATCTTCGGCCTGCTCGGCCCCAACGGCAGCGGGAAAACTACCCTGTTCCGCATTCTTTCCACCCTGCTCGTGCCCGGGAACGGCACCGCCCGTATCCTCCGCCAGGATATCAGCCGCCATCCGGCCGCCGTCCGGGCCGTCATCGGCGTGGTGTTTCAATCCCCCAGCCTCGATCGCAAGCTCACCGTCGAGGAAAACCTCCTCCACCAGGGCCATCTCTACGGCCTGCAGGGTTCCGGCCTGCGCGCCCGCATCCGCGAGCTGCTTGACCGCTTCGGCTTGGCCGACCGCGCGCGCGAGCGTGTCGAGCGCCTCTCCGGCGGCCTCCGCCGTCGGCTCGAGCTCGCCAAGGGCCTGCTGCACCGCCCCCCGTTGCTCCTCCTGGACGAACCCAGCTCCGCTCTCGACCCCGCCGCCCGCCGCGAATTCTGGAGCGATCTAGAAAGCCTGCGGGCCTCCGGCGGCACCACCATCCTGCTCACCACCCACCTCATGGAAGAGGCCGACCGCTGCGACCGCATTGCCATCCTGAACCGGGGGCGCGTCGTCACCCTCGGCGCACCCGCCGCACTCAAAGAAGCCATCGGAGGGGATGTCATCCGGCTCGAAAGCAGCGACCCCGAACGCCTTTGCCGCCAGATTCAGCAGCGATTCGGTGGCAATCCGGTCCTGCTCAACGGCGCGGTCCGAGTAGAGCGGCCCCGCGGCCACGAGTTCATCGCCCAGGTGGTCGAGGCCTTCCCGGGTGAGATCCAATCGGTTGCCCTGTCGAAACCTACGCTCGAAGACGTCTTCTTCCATCAAACGGGTCAACGCTTCGTGGACGACTCCCGAACCGAACAACCATTCGGATGAGGTGAACCGTGCGGCAAGTCGTCCTCCTTACCCTGCTCAGCCTCCTGCTGGCTCTGGCTTCCCTGGGCGTTTTTGCCTGGGCTCTCCTTAGCGGCAACTGGCAGGGCCTCGACGGCCTCCTCCTCATCCTCGTGTCGTTGCTGCTCGCCGTCGTCTTCTTCGGCGTCACGTTGGCCCTGCTCCGCAGCCAACCCCTGCGGGCGCTGTTTGCCGCCAACGCGGGGGCATCGGGGGAGAACAAGCAGGAAAAGAAACCATCGGAAGCGCAGGCCGCAAACTAACACCCATGCCCTCCACGCCACCCAACCCGGGCCTCCTGCTTCCCGCCGCCAGCCTCTGCTGGCGCGAACTCGTCCGCTTCTACCGCCAGCCCAGCCGCGTTCTCGGCGCTCTGGGCACCCCGGCCGTTTTCTGGCTCCTCATCGGTTCCGGCATCGGAACCTCCTTCCGCGCCGCCGAACTCCCCCACGCCCACGGCTTCCTCGAATACTTCTTCCCCGGCACCCTGCTCCTCATCCTCCTTTTCACTTCTATTTTTTGCATGATGTCCACTATCGAAGATCGTCACCAGGGCTTCCTGCAGTCGGTACTGGTGGCCCCCGTCTCCCGCGCCAGCCTGGTCTTGGGCAAAGTCCTCGGCGGCACGCTGCTGGCGCTTCTCCAGGCCTTTCTCTTCGCCCTCCTTGCCCCCGCACTGGGCCTCCGCCTCCAGTTGTCGCAAATCATTTTGCTGGCGCTCGTCCTCTCGCTCATCGCCCTCGCGGTCACCAGCCTCGGCTTCTCGGTCGCCTGGCAACTTGACTCCACCCAGGGTTTCCATGCCGTGGTCAACCTCTTCCTCATCCCTATGTGGCTGCTCTCCGGAGCTCTGTTTCCTTCTTCCGGTGCCTCCTCCTGGCTCCAATGGGCAATGACCCTGAATCCTCTCACCTACGCCATGGCTGCCCTCCGCCAGAGCCTCTACTGGCCCGACGCCGTCGCCGCCCTGCCCTCCCTGCGCCTGTCATTGCTTGTTCTGGTCCTCTTCACGGCGGTCGTGTTGGCCGCAGCCGTCCTGCTGGTTCGCCGACCGCTCGTCCGCCCCGCCGAATGATCTCCCTGTCTGCGTTGCCCGCTCTCAATGCGACCCTGAACGCCGCCAGTGCCTTCTTCCTCCTCCTCGGTTATCGCTTCATCCGCCAGAGGCGAATCGCTCAGCACAAGACCTGCATGCTCACCGCCTTCACTCTCTCCCTCGTCTTCCTGGTTTCCTACCTCACCTACCACTTCCAGGTCGGCTCCGTCCCCTTTCGCGGCACTGGCTGGATTCGTCCGCTCTACTTCACGATTCTGATTTCCCATACCGTCCTGGCTGCCCTCGTCCCCGCGCTTGCCTTCGTCACGCTGCTTCGCGCCTTCCGCCAGCAGTTCGACCACCACCGCCGCCTCGCCCGCTGGACCCTCCCCATCTGGCTCTACGTCTCTCTGACCGGAATTGTGGTGTACTGGATGGTCTACCGGCTGTATCCTTCCGGGTCGTAGGTTTCCATGGCGCTCCCCGACACCCGCCCCGCCGATGGCGGGGCTGGCTCTCCCCCTGCTCCCCCGCGCTCGCGGCCCTCCTGGGCCGTGCTGGCGATGATGATCCTGGTCATCCTGTTTGTGCTCGTCCCTTTCTTCTTCTGGCACGGCACCTGGTTCGGGCGGCCGCTTTCCGAGGACGAGATCGGACGCTACCTGGCGGACGCCACGCACCCGCGGAAGACTCAGCACGCGTTGACGCAGATCGGCGAGCGCATCTTGCGTGGCGACCCTGCGGTCCGCCGCTGGTATCCTGCCGTGCAGGCCCTGGCTGACCACCAGCTCCCCGAGCTGCGGGGAATGGCGGCCTGGGTCATGGGTCAGGACAATCAGTCGCCCGACTTCCACACCACGCTGATTCGAATGCTCGCTGACCTCGACCCGATGGTGCGCCGTAATGCCGCCCTCTCTCTCGTTCGCTTCGCGGACGCTGCCGGCCGCCCGGAGCTTATCCATATGCTCCGCCCCTACCAGCTGGCGGCCCCAGGCACCGGCCGACTCCAGCCGCGCCTCAAACTCAACGACGTCGTCAACCCCGGCACCCTCCTGGCCCGCATCGCGCGTGCGGGGAATGAGGTCTTCGAAGTTCGCTCCCCGCTGCCCGGCACGCTCGAGGCCTGGCTGGCTGCCGAGAACGAAGAAGTGCAGGCAGGACAACCCATCCTCCGCCTCGCTCCCGCCCCCGAGCAGGTCTGGGAGGCACTCCGCGCACTCCATTTAGTGGGAGAAGAAGAAGACCTGGCGGATGTCGAACGCTATAGCCGGACTGTTTCCGGTATGCCCGAGAGAATCCAGCAGCAGGCCGCCCGCACTGCCGCCCGCATCCGCTCCCGCCTGAAGTCTGTCAACTGACAACTGACGACTGCTAACTAGTAAGGCAGCTTCCCGTGAACCGTTTCCCACTCCTCCGTGACCACCATATCAATCGCATCCCACGGGCAGCCCTCCAGGAAGGCCCCGTCCGGCCCCTTGCTCGTGCACAGCTTGCACCCGATGCAGAGCAGTGGGTCCACGTCAATCGTGCCGAACGGCGGGTGCTCCGGATCCGGTACCCAGTACATGCAGTCTTCGATGGGGCAATAGTCCACGCAGGCGGGCGAGCCGGCGCAACCCGTGCAGCATTCGTTGATCACCGCCAGCAGCTTGGGCACCTTCTTGCGTGGCTTGTCGATGCCCTTTGACTTCGGCTCGTATTTCTCCACCGGCCCGGCTTGATAGGCGCTTGCAGGTGTCGCCGTTTCCATCGCCGTCATTTTTTCATCGCCCGCCAACTCTGTCAATTCCCCCCTCCAGGCCGTACTCGGTGCCGTTCCTCTACTTTGTTCCGAGATTCAGCGTCCGCTTCAGGTTCCACAGCAACTCGGGCGACAATTCGGTGATCTCCATCCCCTCTCGTACGATTACCTTGCAGGTCAATACCGGCCGTGCTTCCTCCTGCTCGCCCGCAATCCGATACGACACCCGGCACGTCTGGCACTCCTGGTTCCAGCAGAACCGCCCGTAAGGAATCGTGTCCGGGCTTAAGTACTGGAAGCAACGGAGCACGATGTTTTTCTCCGGCACCTCGAACTTCTTGCCTAGGATCGTGATCGTTACCAGCCGCTCGTAGGGACGGAACGGGCTTGGCTCCATAGCCTCAGTATACACAACCCCCTACGCCCAACCCTGCAGGGGAAAACTCGAAATGGCCTGACCTGCTCTCGCTAGGTGAAGCGTGCCAGCAGCTCCTCCAGCTCACGCTGCGGCTCCGCCCGCACCTTCTGTCGACTCGCTTCCACCCGCTGCTCCAGTGTCGGCCGGCTCACCTGATAGTAGACCCCTAGATAATGCTTCTCCGGCTCCAGCGCCAGCCGCAGCGCTGCCAGCTTGTCGGTCACGTCGTGCTCGGCCGGAATCGCTGCCACGTGCTCGGCGTAATACTTGAACGTGTCCACTTTGTTGAATGTCGGACACGGGCTCAGCACATCCACAAAAGAAAATCCCTCGTGCTGAATCGCCGCCACCAGCAGCTCCGTCAGCTCCTTCGCCTTCCCCGAAAAACCCTTGGCCACAAACGTCGCCCCGTACACCAGCACCATCGCCAGCGGGTTCATCGGATCCTCGACGCTGCCGTACGGAGTGCTCTTGGTGACAAACTGACTGGCGCTCGTGGGCGACGTCTGCCCCTTCGTGAGCCCGTAAATGTTGTTGTCCATCACAACGTAGGTCAGATTCGGATTCCGCCGAATGGCGTGCGGCAGGTGCCCCGCGCCGATGGAAAACGCATCCCCGTCTCCGCCCAGCCCGACCACGTGCAGCGCCGGATTCGCCACTTTGATTCCCGTCGCCGTCGGCAGAATGCGTCCGTGCACCCCGTGGAACCCATAGCTCGCCACAAAAAAAGGAATGCGGCTCGAACAACCAATCCCCGACACCAGACAGATATCCTTCGTGTCCACTCCCAGTCGCTCAAACGCCTCGTACACCGCCCGCAGCACACCGAAGTCCCCGCACCCCGGACACCACGTCGGCTTCACCTCGCTCTTGTATTCGAGCTTGGCCTGCACGGCCGCCGGCATCTCACCCATTCCCCGCCACCTCCTCAATCTTCTCCACGATTGTCCGCGTCTTGAACGGCAGGCCCCCGTACACGTTCAGTCGGATCACTTCTCCCCGGTACTGACGCTCGATCAGGCCCGCAAACTGTCCCAGCATGTTCACCTCTGGGACAATCAACCGCTTCACCCGCTTCAAGTCGTTGATCAGGTAACCATTCGCCAGGGGATGAATGACGTGCGGATAGAAGGACACCACCTTGATGCCTTTCGCCCGGGCCAGCTCCACCGCTTCGCGCACCGATCCCAGCGTCGAGCCCCAGCTCACAATCCCCAATTCCGCATCCGCATCGCCCAACGTTTCCACCGCAGGAAAATCCCTGGTCGCGGCTGTGACCTTCCGGAACCGCTTATCCGTCATCTTCTGATGCGTTGCCGGGTCGTAGCGCGGGCGGCCAGTCTCGCTGTGCTCGAGCCCCGTGGCTACATAGTTTCCGCCTGAGGTTCCCGGAATCGCCATCGGCGACACACCCGTTTCGCTGAACGCGTAGCGCTTGTAGCCATCTCCATTCGTCGCCTGAAACATTTCCCGTTCCCACACCTGCACGCGGCTCAAGTCCGGCCGCCTGATGCATTCCGTCCGATAGGCAAGCGACTGATCGCTCAGCAGCACCACCGGCACTTGATACTTTTCCGCCAGATTGAACGCTGTAATCGTCTGGTAGAAGCAGTCCTCCACGTTGATCGGCGCCACCACAATCCGCGGCGCTTCTCCATGGCTGCCGTATGCCGCGAGGTTCAGGTCACCCTGTTCCATCTTCGTCGGCATCCCGGTAGAAGGTCCTGCGCGCTGGATGTCGGCCACTACCACCGGCACCTCCGCCATCCCCGCCAGCCCCATCAATTCCGTCATCAGCGAGAAGCCGGGACCTGAGGTCGCCGTCATCGCCTTCTTCCCCGCAAACGAACTGCCGATGGCCATCGCCAGCGCCGCAATCTCGTCCTCCACCTGCAACATCGTTCCCCCGAGCTTCGGTAGCTCCTCGGCCAGAAACTCCATGATGTCGCTCGCCGGCGTGATTGGGTAGCCGAAGTACTCCCGGCAGCCCGCCACAATCGCCCCCAGCCCGATGGCCTCATTCCCGGAAAGCACCAGCCGCGTGTCCGTCGGCTTCACCGTGATGTGCAGCGCCTCTAGGTCGGGGAAGTTCTTCTCGATGTAGTTCCCTCCTGCCGTCAGCGCCTCCAGGTTTTTCTGGATGACCGCCGCGCCCTTCTTCTTGAACTTCTCCTCGACGAGTTCCCGTGTGATTTCTTCGGGGATGGAGAACAGTCGCGCCAGCGCCCCCAACGCCACCATGTTCTTCGCCAGCGGCATCTTGATTTCGTCGCGCGCGATGCTGGTCAGCGGCACACCGAATGTCTTCTCCGCTCGGACACTGGCCTCCTCCACCTGGTCTCGGTCATAGACCAGCGTTCCGCCGGAACGCAGCTCGGCGTGGTGCTTGTCGTAACCTTCCTGATTGAAGGCCAGCAGCACGTCCAGCTCGTCCCCCTGGGAATACAAGGGGTGGTCGGAAAGGCGGAGTTGGAAGACGGCGTGCCCCCCTTTGATTTCTGCGGGATAGGTGCGGAAGGTGTAAACGTAAAACCCGGCGCGGGCGGCGGCCAGCGTCGTCAGCTCACCGGTCGAGATGACTCCTTCGCCGGACTCACCCCCGATGCGGATAACAATGTCGTGGACTCGGCTCATCTGTGGGCCACACCATCTCAGCTAGCCTAGCTAAAAAGCTCCTGCCAGGCAATCCGCCGTTGCGGCGTGTTCAATAGGATGAACCAGTGTTCCAAGACTGGTTCTCGGGCCGGACTTTTCAACACCGGGGATTCGGATACCCTGCGCGTCAGCAGCGAGGCCCGGCTTCGGGGCGCAGCTCTTCGAAGAACTGCCCCATGCGCCGGAATTTCTCATAGCGCCGTTCCAATAGCTCCTCCCGTGCCAGCCCGCGCAGCGCCTCCAGCGACCGCACCAGCACGGCATCCAAGATCGCCGCCATCGCCTCCCAGTCCTGGTGTGCGCCCCCCTCCGGCTCCGGCACCACCTCGTCAATCAGTCCCAGCGCCAGCAGGTCATCGGCTGTAATCTTTAGCGCCTCAGCCGCCGGTTCTTTCTGGTTGGCGTCGCGCCACATGATGGACGCGCAGCCTTCCGGGGAAATCACCGAATAGAAAGAATTCTCCAGCATGTTGACCTTGTCCCCGATGGCAATGGCCAGCGCTCCGCCACTGCCGCCTTCACCGGTTATCGTTACCACGATCGGAACCGGCAGCCGCGCCAGCTCGCGCAGATTCCGCGCAATTGCCTCCGCCTGCCCCCGCTCCTCGGCATCGATGCCGGGATAGGCGCCCTGCGTATCCACAAACGTCAGAATCGGCCGCCCGAACTTTGCCGCGAGTTGCATCGCCCGCAACGCCTTCCGGTAACCCTCTGGTTTGGGCTGACCGAAGTTTCGCACCACCCGTTCTTTCGTGTCCCGCCCCTTTTGATGGCCCACGGCCAGCACGGGTATCCCGTGAAACCGCGCCATCCCGCAGACGATCGCCGGATCGTCCGCAAACCCTCGATCTCCGTGAATCTCGCTGAATCCTTCCAACAGCATCTTCACGTAGTCGAGCGTGTAGGGACGCTGAGGGTGGCGCGCCAGCTCGACCTTTTGCCAGGCCGTGCGTTTGGCCGCCGTGCCCACTGGCTGCGCTGTTTCGCGTGGCTCGACCATTCGCCGCGTCCTCAGAGCATCACCGAGACTGCGTTCTCTCCGCAGAGCGACCGCACTTGCCCCAGCAGCTCCTCATCCGGCTCCACTCGCAACGGCTGGCGGGGATCCAGCCGCACGCGATACTCCTGGCTGTGCTCCAGCTCAAACGCCACCGCTGCCCGCCCTGGCTTCCGCTGGAACAGTTCCAGCAACCGCTCCACCAGTCCGGCATCCACCTGCGCGAGGTTCAGCCGGATTACCAGCTGACCCGCCGGCTGCGGCAGCGCCTCCTCCAGCGGCTTCAAGTCCATCACCGCAATACGCATCCCGGATTCTTCCGGCCGCATCCGACCCTTCACCAGCACCGTCGCATCCGGGAACAGTCTGGGCTCCAACCGCGCAAATGCCTCTGGAAACACTAGTAGGTCAATCACACCCGTCATGTCTTCCAGCGTCGCGATCGCCCACCGCTCCCCCTTCTTGCTGCGCAGCGGCCGCACCTTCACCACAATGCCCGCCAGGCACACATCCTCCGCGTTCGGCCGCTCTTCCAATTCCGCAATCGCTGCCGCCTTCAACTCCGTCAAACGATCCCGATATCGCGCCAGCG
>Ga0209172_10000598_pt1 | contig 96312 bp, 77 predicted proteins | sample LarsenN4metaG_FD_184113 | JGI IMG/M metagenome (GOLD analysis project Ga0209172, IMG submission 184113) | Hot spring sediment bacterial and archeal communities from British Columbia, Canada, to study Microbial Dark Matter (Phase II) - Larsen... ... | reverse complement strand
GCCGCAGTAGACTCTGGTCGATGGGTCGTGCTCGTCATGTCGAACTCCTTTCGCGTTAGTTCCTCAAAAGAGAGTCAACATACAACCCGACCCATCGTCTGCCCTACATAGGGTCTGAAGCCGGACGCTACACGATGGTCCGGCTGAAGCCGGACACTACATGTGCGGCTGAAGCCGGACGCTACACACAGACAGGTTAGACGGTGGTCGCGAAAAAAAGGTCGCTGGTTCCGCTCAAAAAATGATCAACAGCGCATCACTCGATCGGGTTAGTCGTCCGCGCCGCGTCACTTCCACGTGACTTCCATCGCGAAAAAGTGCGCGAAGACTTCCCGTCCGGGTGTGTTGCGCGGATCCGGCTTCGGACTGCGAATGTAGAAGTCGAGCTGCTGCGTCGCCGGGTTCACCTCGCCGGCGGGGCCCTTCTTGCCCGGCAGCGGATAGCTGACCCTCAAGGTCTTTCGATCGCGAATCCCCTGCGTGACCATGAAGTGCACTTCATAGTCCCGATAGAGCGGCTTGCCGTTCAGCGTCGCGTGGCCGTAGCCCCAGCCGGCGAGGTAGACGAACGTCTTGGGCCAGTTGTTGTCGCCGCAGCCGGAGTCGGTGCCGTGCTCGTGCAGGAAGGCGACGATGCCGCCGTTCTGGCACGGGGAGAACTCGTGGAACTTGTCCATGGCCAGCACGAAGTCGCCTTCGGGGATCTTCAGCCGCGCTTCGAACTTCCCCGTGTTTTTGATCTCGTCGACGTCGATCTCCGCCGTTCCCGACACGGGCTTCACCGTCTTCGCCTCGTTGTCCATGTGGTTCCAGCCTGGAGGATCGTTGAGACCGCCGACCATGTACACGCGAGTGGCGGAGATGACGAAGCGGCCGTCGTAGAGATCGTGCTGTTCGGGCGCATAGATGGTGATCGGTGCACCCGGCTGCTGGCGCGGATTCGGCGGCTGCTGCGCCGCGATGCCCGACACGAGCACCACGACGGCCGCCGTCAGGACGATTACGACAGTGTGCTTGCGCATGTGCTCACCCCCCTAAGAGCGGGCGCCCGTGCTGATGCCACGGCCGACGTCCGCTCGCGCGCTGTTCGACAGCGTGCGGCCGGGATTGACCGCACGCCGGATCAGCATCCGGAGATACCGGCCGCCGACGGGCCGCCAGGAGCACCCGCAGGGCACAGTGCATCGTGCCTGTCTCTTCAGAATGTCTTGTTCTTCGTCGGCTGGCCGCTGCGGAATTCGTGCGACAGGTTGTAGTACCCCGCCGACGTCAGCGTCACGGTGACGGGCTGGTCGGTGGTGTTCTCCCAATACCAGCCGTGAATGCCTGAGAAGGGCGCGGTGAGCGTGCCCGAGGCCGACGTCTGGCGGTCGACCTTCTCATAGGTCTGGGCGTAGCCGCGGGGAGCGCCATCCGGCTCGGCGTGGAACTCGACGTTCACCGGAGCGGTGGCGGTCCACGAGTAGAGCAGTGCCTCGCCCTTGTCGAGCCGGTACTTGTACTCCATCCCTTCGCGCGGGCCGATCGCGAACTCCACGGTTTCCGATTTGAAGGGCGCGTCCTGACCGACGACCGTCGTCGCCTGTGCTGCCGCCGGCCCCGCCGTCTCGAGGGCCTCGATCTGCCTGCCCGTCGCGCCCAGCTCGGTGAGGCCGACCAGGGAGCCGGTGCCGAGCGGATCGACGCCGTACTCCGCCGGCAGGATGAACATCACCAGGATCAGTCCCGCGCCGAGCAGCGCCGCACCTGCCGCCACGCCCAGCCGCTGTTTCGCTTCGAGCCCCGGCTCGACGTCAGGTGCCATCGTCATGACAGGAAGTACCCCGAAAGCTGATAGCCGACGAGCAGGAACCCGCACGCCATCACCACGGCGTTGGTGGCAAAGGCATGCTCGAGGAATCCGCGGCGCGATCGCCACCAGGTCAGCGCGATCAGAATGCCCGTCAACGCCAGCCCCTGCCCGATCTCGACGCCGACGTTGAAGCTGATGATGTTGGTGACCAGGCCGTCGGCCGACAGCTCGAACTCCTGCAGCTTCGTCGCCAGACCGAATCCGTGGAACAGGCCGAAGACGAGCACGGCGGCACGGGTGTCCGGCTGCACGCCGAAGAAGCGCCTGAAGCCGTCCATGTTCTCGAACGCCTTGTAGACGACGGAGAAGCCGATGATGGCGTCGATGAGATACGGGTCGGCGCGGATGCCGCCGAGCACGCCCCCGAGCAGCGTGATGCTGTGGCCGATGGTGAAGAGGCTCACGTACAGGAGCACGTCCTTCAGCCGGTAGAGAAAGAAGATCACGCCGACCAGGAACAGCAGATGGTCGTAGCCGGTGACCATGTGCTTGGCGCCGAGATACATCAACGGACCGACGGCGCTGCCCTGCAGACCCTGCAGGAACACCGCGTCCTTGCCCGTGACGCCGTGCGCGTCGAGCGATGCCGACAGCAGCACGAGGCACAGACCGATCAGCAGCGGCATGCGTGCCGCGGCTACCGCTGATACTTCTGGTGACAGTTGTCGCATGACTCGTTGATGAGCTCGCCGGCTTCGAGAATCCCTTCCGGGCTCTTCGCCGCGGCGGCATCCAGCGCGCGCTGTCCGGCATCGGCCATCGCAATCGACATCTTCACCCAGTCGCCCTGATCGATGACACGGCTGCCGACCAGCAGGAGGTTGGCGGCTTCGATCAGCGCGGCCGCGTTGGCGCCGACGAGCGCCCATTCCTCATCGGTCCTGGGCTGGTTCTCCTGGATGCCGTTCTTGTCGACGATCGTCGAGACCGAGTCGAACACGACGTACGCGGCCGGCATGACGATCCCGGACATGATCTGCTTGACGGTGGCCACGGGAGGCCGGGCCGGGACGGCCGCCGGCGCCGGAGAGGCCGCCTCGACGCGGGCCGTCCGCGCGCTGGCGATGATGAATCCGATCCCCGACAGGAACAGGGCCACGCTCACGACGAACAGCCAGTGCACGGTGCGCATGTGCCCTGGATGTTATCGCGAGAACGGCCGGTCCACACAGCCCTGCCGTCGAGTTGCGCCCGGCCGCCGCGGGGCGGCGGCGGGCGCCTGGCTGGAGAGGGCCTCAGCGGAAACGAATCCGGACGGTCCCCAGCACGTTGATCGGTTCGCCGGGATAGAGCTGGGTGTCATACAACACCGACGCGAAATACTCCGTATCCGTCAGGTTGTTCACGTTGATCGCATACTCGACCGCGCCGCGGCGGTAGCGCGCCCCGGCGTTCAGCAGGCCGTAGCCGCCGAAGGTCAGCGTGTTCTGGCGGTCGATGAACACCTTGCTCTGCGCGCGCGCGCCGACGTTGATGCCGAAGCCGTTCGGCCAGTCATAGGCGGTCCAGATCGAGAAGGTGTGCCGCGGTGCCATGATCTCCGAGTTGCCGCGCAGGTTGGTGGTGGCGTTCACCAGGAAGTCGCCGAACGTGATGTGGGTATAGCCGTAGCCGCCGTTGATGCGCCAGTGCGAGACCGGCGACGTGGTGATGTCGGCCTCGAAGCCCTTCGACGTCTCCTCGCTCGCCTGATCGAAGAAGCCGCCGGGGCGCGAGAACGCGACGTTCCGCCGCACGATGTGGAAGACGGCGGTGTTCAGCTGCACACGGCCGCCGGCCATGTGGAAGCGCTGTCCGAACTCGAACTGGCGGCCGGTCTCGGGCTCGAGCGTCGTCCCGTCCGGCTGCGCCTGCGTCAGCGGCCGGAAAGAGTTGGCGATCGAGGCATAGAGATCGAGGGTCGGAATCGGCTGCACGACCAGGCCGGCGCGCCCGGTAAACGCTTCCGCGTCTCGCCGGAGCAGCGGACCTTCCGTCTCGACGCCGTTGTTCACCGGATTGTTGTGGCTGGTGCGCCGGAAGATGTCGAATCGCCCGCCGACCATCGCCTTGACCTTCGGGCCCAGCGTCACGTTGTCCTGCGCGTAGAACGCGTTGACGTTGTGGGTGAAGTAGGCGATGCGGGTCAGGGGCTCGTTGACGGGGCCCTGCGTCTCGACGGGGTTGAAGAGATCGATCGGTTCGGCCGAAACGATGCCGATGTCGCCGACCGTGTCCGTGTGATTCCTGTAGTGCTCGCCCTCCCAGCCCAAGACGAGGTTGTGCTCGCCGGCGCCCTGCAGCCGTCCGGTCACCTCGGCCAGGTTGAACAACGGACGGCGGTGGTGCTTGAACTGCAGGAACTCGCGATACACGGTGCGCCCATCGTCTTCGACGAAGATGAACTCGGAGAGGAAGTAGTCGTCGTTGACGGGACGATACGAGAGGCTGTTGCGGAACCCCCACGAGTCGTTGATCTGGCGCGCGTAGACCACCTGCAGGCTGTTGTCGTGGACGGTGGCCTTGTCGATCGGCGTGCGGAAATTGCGGTCGCGCGGAATGTCGGGGAAGAAGTCGGCGACGTCGCCTTCGCCGGGAGAGACCAGCGGGATGCCGGCATCGCCGGCGAAGCGATCGCGCGAGAACGTGTAGTAGACGTTGATCTGATTGCCGCTGCCGAGACGCCAGGCCAGGGATGGCGTCAGCTGCACGCGGCGGGTCTCGTTGTGCCGGTAGCCTTCTCTGGTCTCGGCGCCGACGTCGACGCGGTAGAGCGTGGCATCCGAGCCGAGGCGCCCCGTCGCGCCGAACTGGGCCCGTCCGGTGCTCCAGCTCCCGGCGGCGAACGTCGCATCGTAGGCGGGCTGGGACGAAGGCTTCTTGCGAATCAGATTGACCGTCGCCCCGATCGCGCCGCCGCCGTACAGCGCCGACGAGGGCCCTTTGAGCACTTCGACGCGCTCGATGTTGACGAGCTGCGTGTTGACGCGATTGCCCTCGTGGCGCACGCCGTCGAGCAGCTGATTCGCGAGCGACGGAAACAGGTCGAGGAACCCGCGGAAGGTATAGCCCTCGTAGACGCCGTAGTTGGTGAACGCGTAGACGCCGGGCACGTTCTGCAGCGCGGCAACGAGGTCGTTGGCGCCCTGCTCCTGGATGATCTGGCCGGGCACAGCGTGGATGGTCATCGGCATGTCGCGCACCGGCAGGTTCGTCTTGCCGGTGGCCGCTGTCCCGAGCAGCGCCCCCTGCACGGTGACGTCTTCGACCACGCCCGCAATCTGCATCGTGACCGTGACACTGGCCGCGGCCGCGCCGACCGAGACGGTCTGCGTCGACTCATCGAATCCGGGCGCGCGCACGGCCAGCGTGTACTGCCCGGGCGGAACGTTGTCGAACGAGAAGCCGCCGTCGGCGTTCGACCGGGCGCTGCGCGCGCGCTGGCCGGCGGCCTGCGGCGTGAGCGTAACCGCGGCGTTGACGATGCTGGCGCCCTGCAGATCGACAACGCGGCCGGTCACCGAAGCGGACTGTGCGAACGCCGTCGTGCAGGTGACGACGACGATGAAGAGACAGGTGAGGAGCGATCGAGGAGTGGCCATCTGCACCACTCTACGGGATGAGCCGCCACCGCCGTCCTGAAGACTTTCTGAATTCTTCGTGAGCCGGTTTCTGACGAACTCTTCAGGAATTCGTCAGGATGCCGTCTTCAGCCCTCCGTATCGCAAATACATCGTCGGCACCACGATCATGTTCAGCAGCGTCGATGTCACCAGGCCGCACAGGATCACGATGGCCATCGGCGTTTGAATCTCGCTGCCCGACCTCCCGCCGCCGAGCGCGAGCGGGATCAGCGCGAGGCCGGCGGCCATCGCCGTCATGAGAATGGGCACGACACGTTCGCGGGCGCCGCGTTCGACGGCCTCCCGCAGATCGGTGACGCCCTCGAACTCCATCAGATAGCGGATGTGCGAGACAAGCATGATCCCGTTGCGCGTGGCAATCCCGAACAGCGTGATGAACCCGATCATCGACGCGACGCTCAGCACGCCGCCGGAGAGAAAGACACCGAGCACGCCGCCGATGAGCGCCAGCGGCAGGTTGATCATGATCAGCACGGCATCACGCGGCCGGCCGAACGCGAGGACCAGCAGCGTGAACAGCCCGACGATCACCCCGGTCCCCCAGAACAGGAGCCGCTCGGTCGCGCTTCGGCCGCTCTCGAACTGTCCGCCGAATTCGACGCGGTAGCCGGGCGGCATCGGCACCTGCCGCGCGACGGCTGTGCGCATGTCGTCCACGACGCTGCCGAGATCGCGCCCGGCGACGTTGCTCGAGATCACGATGCGCCGCTGCACGTTCTCACGCAGGATCATGTTCGGTCCCATCTCTCGCCGGACCTCGGCGAGCAGACGGATGGGGACTGCACCGCCATTCGGGGTATCGATGGGCAGATCGCCGAGACGATCGAAGTCCCCCTGCGACGAGGGATCGAATTTCACCACCAGGTCGAACGCCGACCCGCGGTCGAAAATGCGTCCGACCGTCGTGCCGGCGAAGCTCGTTTCGACGGCCTCGGCGACCTCGTCGGCGCGCAGCCCGTACCTGGCGATCGCAGGGCGATTCAGGATGAAGCGCACGAACGGGACTTCCATCTGCTGCTCGAGTGAGACATCGACGGCGCCGGGAACCTCGGAGACGACGTCATGCACCCGCTGGCCGAGACGGCGCAGCGTCGGCAGGTCGTCGCCGAAGATCTTCACCGCGATGTTGGCTCGCGTGCCCGACAGCATGTGGTCGATGCGATGCGAGATCGGCTGGCCGATGGTCACGTTGGTGCCGGGCAGCGTAACGAATCCCCGCCGCAGTTCCGCCAGCAGGGCGTCGCGCGGGCGGCCGGTCTCGCGCAGGCCGACATCGATTTCCGCGGCTTCGACGCCCTGAACATGCTCGTCGAACTCGGCGCGGCCGGTGCGCCGGGCCGTGGCGACGACTTCGGGCTGGGCGAGCGGAATCTGCTCGACGCGGCGTCCGATCTCGTCGGACTTGGCGAGCGAGGTGCCCGGGAGCGTGTTGGCCTGCACGGTCAGCGATCCTTCGTGGAACTCGGGGAGGAAGGCGGTGCCCGCCCGCGACAGGCCGATGACGGCTGCCGCGAGCAGAACCGCCGACGCGCCCATCACCAGCCGCGGACGGTCGAGCGCGCGCGGCAGATCTCTGGCCAGCCGGTCCTTGAGGACCCGCGCCAGCCAGCCATCGTGTCCGGCCGCGATCGAGCGCGCATTGGGCAGGAGCGCGTAGCAGAGTGCGGGTGTGACGATGATGGCGACGACGAGCGAGGCGAGCAGCGCCACGATGTAGGCCGCCGCGAGGGGCGCAAGCAGCCGGCCTTCCACGCCAGTCAGACCGAATACCGGCACGAACACCAGCACGATGATGATCGTCGCGAAGACGATGGACGTGCGGATCTCGATGGTGGCGTCACGGACGACGGCCGCCGCGGGGAGTTGCTCCGCCGGCGGCTTCCGTGCGTTCTCGCGCAGCCGCCGTACGACGTTCTCCACATCGACAATGGCATCGTCGACGAGTGCGCCGATCGCGATCGCCAGGCCGCCGAGCGTCATCGTGTTGATCGTCGCGCCGAAGGCGCGCAGCACCAGTACGGCCGCCGCGACCGAGAGCGGCATGGCGGTCAGCGTGATCGCGGCCGCCCGGACGTTGGCGAGAAACAGGATGACCACCCCGACCACGAGCAGCGCGCCGTCACGGAGTGCGTCGCGGACGTTGCCGACGGCGACCTCGATGAAGTCCGCCTGGCGGAAGATCCGGCGATCGATGGTCATGCCGCGGGGCAGCTCACGCTGCAAGGCGTCGAGCTCACGATCGAGGCGAGCGGTCAGCTCCACGGTGTTGGCGCCAGGCTGCTTCTGGACGCCGACGATGACGGCCGGCTTCCCGTTGCGGGATCCCTCCCCGCGCTTCAGCGCCGCGCCCTCGCGCACCACGGCGACATCGCGGATCAGGACGGGCCGATCGCCGCGGAGCGCGACGACGCTGTCGCCGATTTCCTGCGGCGTGCGGACGCGGCCGATCGTCTGGAGCACGAACTCCTGGGGACCCTTGACGTACACGCCCGCCGAGGTGTTCTGACTGGCGCCGCGCACCGCATCGAGCAGCTCGTCGACGCGGATGTTGTTGGCGCGAAGCCGATCCGGGTGTGCGATCACCTGGAACTGGCGTTCGGCACCGCCGATCGGCGTCACCTGCGACACGCCGGCGACGGCGAGCAGACGCCTGCGGACGATCGTGTCCGCCACGGTCCGCACGGTGAGCGGGTCGTCGGTGTCCGACGAGATCGCGAAGAACAGAATCTCGCCCATGATCGACGAGACCGGTGCAAGGATCGGCCGCTCGACCTGCGGCGGCAGGCTTCCGCTGGCCAGAGCGAGCTTCTCGGCGACGACCTGCCGCGCCTGGAAGATGTCGGTCCCCCAGTCGAACTCGACCCATACCACCGCGATCCCGACCGCGGTAGCAGACCGTACGCGCCGCACGCCGGACGCGCCGTTCATCGCCGCTTCGATCGGGAACGTGACGAGCGTTTCGAGCTCCTCGGGCGCCATGCCGCGGCCTTCGGTGAGGATCGTCACCGTGGGTGCGGTGAGATCGGGGAAGACGTCGATCGGCATGTCGCGCGCCGTCCACAGTCCGGCGGCCGCGAGGAGGATCGACAGCACGATGACCAGCCGGTGATGGCGAATCGAGAATTCGATGAGTCTCTTCATATGTAGCGTCCGGCTTCAGCCGGACCTCGGCGACCTCAATGCACGTGCCCCTCCGCCGGCAGTCCCTTCGCCGCCGACGCCAGCTGCACTTCGTACGACCCGCGTGTGACGACGCGCTCGCCCGGCGTGACGCCGCGCTTGACGCCCACCAGCCCGCCGTCCCGCGACGCGATCTCGATGAAGCGGCGGGCGAACGTCTCGCCGCCCTCCTGCACGAACACGTACGGCCGGCCGGCTTCGGTCAGGACCGCTGTCTGCGGTACGGCAGGATGACGCTGCCTGCCGCCCGTCAACAACACCGCCGTCCCGACCTGGCCGATGAGCAGCTTCTCGCCGGGATTGGACACCTCCATCTGCAGACCGAGCGCGCGCGTTGTCGGATCGATGACCCCGGAGTCGTGGACGTGATGCGGATCGAGCCGGACCGGTTCCGGTACTCCGGGTAATTCGAGCACGAGGCCCGAGGCTTGTCGTGCCGCGGCGACGTCGGCCGCCGGCACCTGCACTTCGATCTCGACGCGATCGGTGCGGACGATGCGGAAGAGCGCAGCGCCTTCGTCGTACGCGGCGCCGAGCGTGGCGCTGACCTCGACGAGACGTCCGCCGATTGGCGCCCGCAGGGCGAACGCGTTGCCTGCCGCCGCGCCTCCGCCGGCGCGCAGCGTTTCGTCGCGCTGCGCGAGCCGGGCTTCGGCCGCGCGCAGCCGGGCCTCGGCGACCATCGTCGCGCGCCGCGCGTCCTCGACACGCCTGGCCGGAACGGCTCGTGCCTCGAGCAGCTGTTCGGCGCGGGTCTGTTCGAGGCGCGCGCCGTCGAGCGCGGCACGGGCCTCGGCGACATCGGCTTCGAGCGTGGCCCGATCCGGTCCTGCCGCAAGGCGTGGTTCGAGGCTCCCGAGCAGCTGCCCGGCCTCGACGCGATCGCCGATCGACAGCAGGTGCGCGGCGGTGAACCGGCCCGCCGCCGGCGCCGCGACGGTGGCCTCGCCTCCCGGCAGCGGATGGACCGTGGCCGGTGCCCGGACCGACGTCCGGAACTCGGCTTCCTGTACTTGCGCGGTGGCGAAGGGATTGGTCCACTGCTGTTCCTTCAGATACGTGACGGCCGCGGGGTCGTCCATCGACGGCCGGGATGCGGCGTCAGCGAGTGCCGCGTTCACGTTGGCGAAGACCGTGATCTCGCCGAGGTCATGCCGGTCCGAGAGAGACGGCGATTCGAGCACCACCGCCCAGCGATAGCGCCCTGCGGCCGGTGCCGCCTCGTCGACGCGGAACGCACCGGGCCGCGCCGGCGGTGGGCCGATGAGCGAGATCGGCTGCCCGCCGGACACGGGTGTGAACTCCACCCGCGCGCGTCCCTCGTTGATTGGCGTGAAGTCGGCCAGCCTGGTGAGGTGCACCGCGAACAGCGCCGTCTGCCCCGCGACCAGCACCGGGTATTCCATGAACAGCTCGGTCTTGTCCGTCCAGTGCGTGACGTCGAGCGTGGGCAGTTCGGGACCCTCGCCGGATGTTGCGGGCCCTCGCCCGCATCCTCCGAGCGCGATCGACAGCACCACGCCCGTCCACATCAGTCGTCGTGCGCTCATCGTTCCTCCCAGCCGGTAGCGAACCCGAGCTCGATCTCGGCCAGACGTACCGACAGATCGAGCGAAGCCTGCCGTGTGCGCGTCGATGCGCCGAGGCGGTACGCGTCGAGCAGCTCGAGGATGCTCCGTTCGCCGGCGTCGTAGCTGACTCGTGCGATCCGTTCGATCTGCGCCGCACGCTCGAGCGCGTGCGCGCGATAGCGGGCCGCTGCTTCGCGCCGATCGACGACCGCCGCCCGCAGCGCCATGACCTCGCTGCGCAGGACGGCGACGAACGCCGCCGCGCGCGCCTCCGCCTGCGCGGCCCGCGCCGCGGCGATGGTTCGCTCCGGCCGCGCGCGATCGAAGAGCGGAACGGAGGCGTGGACGGTCAGCACGCTGCCGATGTCGCCGCCGGCCGCGGATGACGACTTCGTGCCGGCGGCAATCTCGGGCTCGGGAACGCGGCTGCGCTCGGCCGCTCGGACCGCCAGTCGAGCGGCGTCGGCCTCCTGCCTGTACGCGCGCAGCTCGCCGCGGACGGATTCGGCCTGCGCCAGCAACGCCTCGAGCGGCGGCACGTCCGCCGTGGATGGCGGAGGGGGAACTGCGGTGATCAGCGACGCGTCCACGCCGCTCATGTAGCCGGCGAGCATCGCCTGCGCGCGTACGCGCTCGCTCGCCGCGACCGCCAGCTCGGTTTCGACCTCGAGCACTTCCCGTTCGGCACGAAGGCGGTCGTATCCGGCGACGTCTCCCGACGCCTCACGCCGGGCGAGCGTCCCGGCCAGCTCCTGAAGGCGATCGCGCGTCCCGATGAGCTCGCGCTCGCGGGTCTGCGCGGCAACCAGTTCTGCGAAGGCCGCGCGGGCATCGGCGCGCAGACGACGAAGTTCTTCGGCGGCGCGGCTCGCGCTCGCCGACGCGGACGCCTGCGCGGCCTGCACGGCGAGACCGCGGCGGCCGGTGATCGGCAGCGGCTGCGTCAGCATCGTCAGATACTCGGTGATGCCGGCGACCGACTCGCGGTCGAGAGTCAGTCTCGGGTTCGGCCAACGTGCGGCGGTCAACACCTCGGCGGCCGCGACGTCGGCCGCGGCGCGAAGCGCACGGACGCGCGGACTGTCAGGCGAGATCCTCGCCAGCGCGTCGGACTCGGTGAATGACAACGACTGTGCGCCCGCGAGTGCCGGCATGAATGCCGCGGCAACCGCAAGGCGCACGACACTGGTGCGCATAGAACCCCTCTTGGTCGACGAAAGTCTTGGCTGTGGCTGCGGCGTCCGTCGTGTCGTGAACACACGACGGCCGGGCCGGGTCGATCAGGACCGGAAGAAGGGTGGCGGGCGGGAGTCGAGCTGGTGAGCGGCGGGTGGATCGTGCCCGTGCGTCACGAGGGCGAATTGGCGCGGCGCGCGATCGACCGGCAGCACCGGCGCGAACACCGTGCCCGGCAGCGCCGGTGGCTGGAACGCGGCAGCTTCCTCCGCGATGAAGGTCTTGAGATAGATCGGGTGATCGTGGTCGGCCTCTTCCACCGAGACGCCGTGGTGCCTCAGGCGGCCGGGCCCATGCGAGGAGAAGTGCGCGTGTACCGCCGTGAACGGGTGATCGTCGTGATCCACGCCCACGTGGGCGTGAAGGAACGGCGTACACAGGGCGCCCACCTGGATCGCAAGTGCCAGCCCGAGCGCCAGTGTGCTGCGGATCACGCCACTATTATCGATCGGATCCGACCCGCCCGGCTACTCGACCCGGATGGTGCCGCGCATCGTCTCGTTCGTCAGGTCGAGGTGGTCGTGGAAGCCGCAGACGCCGCCGATGAGCGTCTGGGTCCGGCCCCTCGCGCCCGCGGGCAGGTAGCCGACGCTGTTGATGGCCGGGCACTGCGTGTGCTCGTTCACCGGATCCGAGACGATGTTGTGGGGCTGCGTGTCGTTGTTGACGAACACGACCTGATTCCACGCGTCGACACGTACTTCCCGGGGAGAGACCCCGTCGGCGGTGATGGTGACGATCGCGTCCCGGTCCTGCGACGGCGCCGTGGCGCTGCCGCCGCAGGCCGCGGCGAGGCAGGCCAGCGCCGCGACCGCGATCGACATCCCCACGGTCGTCTTCAGTGACATATCAGCGCAGCTCCGCCACGGGCACGTCGAACCGCGCGGTGTTGACGATGCCCTCGCGCTGGAACTCCACCCACAGGCGATAGACCTGCGGGCGGGGGAACACCAGCTCGAACTCGATCATCCGGTCTTCGTCGTAGCGGAACGGGTGCTCGTGAATCATGTCGATCAGGTCGCTGCTCGCGGCGAGCATGTGGCCCCACGCGCCGAGATACATCTCGAGCCCCTCGCCCGGCTCGATCGTGAAGCGGAGCTGCGTGCGCATGCCGGCAACCGGGTGGTCGGGGATGGTGGAGAGCGACACCCGCATGTTCTCGCCCGACTTCGTCGCGTAATCGCGTGCGAGCTGCACCGGCGGCGGAGCCGCGCCGGGGACGTAGATTGTCTGCGTGGCGAGCTGCGGCGTCGCGCCGGCGGGATAGAAGTCGCTCAGCACGCGAAACATGCCCCCGTGCGGGAAGGTGATCGGCAGCTGGAACACGCCGTCGGCGACGAAGGTCGGATGCGCGTGGCGGAAGAACTGCAGATCCTCGCCGACCACGAAGGCGTGAAACAGCTTCTCGTGCACGACGTTGAAGTCGGCCACCGGCCGGTCCTTCCACGGGTCGTGAATCAGGAACTGCAGCGCGGCGGGCTGCATCGGCTGCGGCGGGCGCGGCAGGACGGTGACATCGAGATGGAACTCGACCGGGTCGGGAATGCCGGCCACGAGCGTCATCCCGCAGCGGCGGCACGTGCCGGGGTTGTGCGAGCGCACGTCGGGATCCATCGGGCAGACGAACACCGGATCCTTCGACGGGTCGAGCGGCGCGGCGGAGGCCGTGTCGACGGCGGCGCCTTTCACATCGGCGGGCCCGGGCTGATCCGCTCGCGCCGACACGCACACCGCGCAGACGCCGATGAGCCACAGCGTGGCCGTGAGCCGCATGGGATTACTATTTCATACGATCGCGATGGTGAGAGTCTTGCTCGCCACGGGGCTCAGCTGCGGTTTCGGCGCCCTCGTCAGCGCGCACACCATCGGCGCCACGCCGGTGACCTGGAACCGCGAGATCTCCCGTCTGTTCTACGACAAGTGCGCCTCGTGCCATCGTCCCGGCGGGACGGCGTTTTCGCTGCTGACGTATCCCGAGGTCCAGCCGCGGCTGGTCGAGATCCAGACAGCGGTGCTGACCCGGCGCATGCCGCCGTGGGGGGCCATCAAGGGGTTCGGGACCTTCAGGAACGAGCGGGCGCTCACGCAGGAGCAGATCGAGCTCATCGTCGCCTGGATTCAGAACGACGCGCCTCGCGGCAACAATCGCCGCGCCCTGCCCCCGATGCCGTCGTTCGCGGATGCCGCACCGGAGCCGCTGCCCCCGGTCGTCCGCACGATCAGCGGCGAGACGACGCTGGACCGGCCGGTGGTGGCCGAGGGGCTGCTGCCGGAGCATGTCACGGCCCGGGATTCGATCAGGGTCACGGCGGCTCTGCCGGACGGCTCCGTCGAACCCCTCATCTGGCTGCATCAGTACGACGATCGGCACAAACATGCCTTTCTTTTCCGCACGCCGATCGCGCTGCCCGCCGGCACCGTGATCCGGGGCGTTCCCGGGCACGCCCGCATCGCCCTGCTTGGACATTAGGCAGGGCTGTCGCCTCTCTGAACAAAGCTTCAGGAAGTCTTCAGGTGGAGGCCGTGATCTTCTCTCCTAAGATCGCGGCATTCCGGTAGGCCGTCAGTGTCGGCGGCTCCAGGGAGGAATTCGCGATGACATGTTGGTCGGCAAGGGTCCGTACACGCTGGCGAAGCGGGGCGGTCGTCGCCGTGGCGATGATGGCATGGAGCGCCGGGGCATCGGCCCAGGCCCCCGTCGCGCCGCAGATGAAGATGGACATGGCGGATCATCGCGGCGCGCTGCAGGGCCGCGTGCGCGACGCCGCGGGAGCTCCGGTTGCCGATCTGCCGGTGACCGCGGTGAACGAGGAGAACGGCGCGCAGTACGTGGTCAACACCGATGCGCAGGGCGTCTACGAATTCGGCGCGCTGCCGACGGGCAAGTATTCGGTGTCCACCGCGTCGGGGGGACTCACCACGTTCCGCCGCCGCGGGGTCGAGATCGCGATGGACGGCAAGGCGACGCTCGACATCACGCTCGACGCTGCCTCGGCGGCGGCCGCGGCGGAAGGCGAGCGGCTGGAGCTGCTGCAGCGGATCGCGGCGCTCGAACAGCGCATCAGCGATCTCGAGTCGACCGCGGTGCTGTCCGAGCCGGAAACCCGGGTGCGCCGCGTCGAAGTCTACGTCGATGAGAACGGCCAGGAGTACGACGAGCCCGTGCCCGGCACCCGGCGTTCGGTGACGTACCGCCGCGAGCGCACTTATCGCCGTCAGACGATCAGCGAAAAGATCGACGAGGCGATGGAGGAGGCCGCCAGGCGCAGCGTGTCGCTCGGCGTCGACGCCGCGGTGGCGATGCAGTTCGCGGCGCGCAACCGCGGCCAGCTCGAGGCCAACGAACGCGCCTACGCGCTCGCCTCGGCCGATCTCTTCTTCACCGCCGGCATCGCCCAGAACACGCTGTTCTTCGCCGATATCGTCGGCCTCAGCGGGTCGCCGCCCGATGCCGAGATCCCGACGCTGACGCTGATCAACGGCTACACGGCGCGTCTGGTCGCGCAGAACGAGCTGAACCTGCGCGAGGCGTGGCTGCGCACGGAGCTCTTCGGCAACCGTCTCGCCCTGACCGCCGGACGCCTCGACCTGACGAACTACTTCGACGCCAACGCGTTCGCCAACGACGAGAGCACGCAGTTCATCAGCGACGCGCTCGTGAACAACCAGATGCTGGGCCTGGCGGTCAACGGCACCGGCGTCGCCACGGAGTTCGATGCCAGGAACGGCATCCGCCTGAAGTTCGGCCTGCAGCAGAGCAAGACCGAGGCAACGAACCTGTCCGACTCGGTGTTCACGCTGTCGGAAGTGGGCTACACCTTCACGCCGTTCTCGTTGCCCGAGGGCACGTACCGGGTGTGGTTCCGGACCGACAACACGCTGCCGGACGCGCTGCGGAAGGGCTTCGGATTCAGCTTCGACCAGAAGGTGACGCCGGCAATCGGCCTGTTCGCGCGCTACGGACAGGCGCAGGTCGATCTCGGACTGGGGGCGGGCGTCGAGTACGACAAGTTCGTCAGCTTCGGCGTCGGCTTTCAGAAAGGGCTGATCTTCAACCCCGATGACGCGTGGGGCGTCGGCTTCGCGCGCATGGACCTGCGCACCGGCGAGCGCGAGAACCTCGTCGAGGGGTACTACAATCTGCAGATGACCGAACGGCTGCGGATGTCGTTCCACCTCACCGGCGTGCTCGACACGCCGGAGGACGGCGAGCGGTTCGGCTACATCTTTCCCGGCATTCGTCTGCAGGCGGCGTTCTAGGAGTGACGATCATGCTGACTCGCTATTTCCGTATAGTTGTGGCCGGCGGTCTGGGCGCCGCCGCCGTCGCGGCCGCGGCCGCGAGCCTCGACGCACAGGGCGTGAAGATCTCCGATCCCACCTCGGTAGTGATGATCGTGAACCGCGACTCGAACGACATCGCGTTCATGGACATCAAGACCAAGAAGATGGTGGGCAGCGTGTTCCTGGGCAACAACGTCAATCCGCACATGGTGATGATGTCGCCCGACGGCCGCTACGTCGTCACCGGCGGCACGCGCGCCAACAAGGCGTTCATCATCGACACCAAGACGCTGCAGCTCGTCAAGACGATCCCGACCGACATCGCCCCCGAGCACCTGGCGTTCTCACCCGACGGCCGGTGGTACTACCAGGGCAACCCCGACGGCGACTCGATCTCGGTGATCGACATGCAGTCGCTCAGCAAGATCAAGACGATTCCGGGCCTCGCCGAGCCGCTCAACGTCACTTTCCTGCCCGACGGCTCGAAGGCCTACGTCGGCAACTACGGCGCGCACTGGGTGGGCGTGATCGACGTCCGCCGCCACGAGCTGATCAAGAAGATCCAGATTGCCGAGGTCCCCGGCGTCGCCAAGCTGGATCCCGACAAGTATCTCGGCGAGATCCACGGCATCAACATCGCCGCGCCGTCCTACGACGGACGGTATCTCTACGCCGCCGACGGCACGCTGGGCGTGGTCGGCGTCATCGATCCGCGCGAGGACAAGGTGATCAAGCATATTCGCGTCGGCAAGGACCCGTGGCGCATCTACATGAGCCACGACGGCCGCTACGGGATCACGCCGAACAACGGCGACGAGACGATCTCGATCATCGACCTCCAGTCCAACACCGTGGCGGCGACGCTCGAAGCGGGCCCGGACATGACCGGCGTCAACTTCGCCGCCGGCAAGGCGTTCGTCATCAGCTCCACGAGCGGCTTCGTCTACGTCTACGACATGAACCGCCTGAAGCCCGCCGGCCGCATCAAGATCGGCACCAACATCCAGCTCGAGACGGCGACCACCGATCCGAGGGACGACAAGCTGTACCTGGCGGAGTCGACCAACCACGAAGTGATCATCATCGACGCCAGGACCCACGAGTTCGAACGGGTGAGGAACGTCGGGCTGTTCCCGTGGGGAACGCATATCATGGACAGCAAGGACAACTACTGCCACTGATCCCTGCCGGCCGGTCCGGGGGGACCGGCCTTGCCATGTCTCGGTTCGTGATCGTTCTCCTGGTCGTGGCCCTGGCGCCAGGCGCGCTGGCCCAGGGCGTCCGCGACCGCATTCGCCGCGCCCCGCGCGCGACGGCGGTAACCGAATCGCAGGCCAGCGAGCTCACACTGACCGTGACCGAGGTCGCGGTGCGGCCGATTCAGGTGTGGGTGCGTACCGCCGGCGTGATCAACGCGGACGGCCGGACGCTGCGGGCCACCCTCTCGAAAGCGGAGGCCGAATTCGTCAGGCCCGGACAGCGCGTCCGGGCCTTTCCGCCGGAAGCGCGCTCCACGATGTATCAGGCCCGCGTCGCCGGTGTCGCGCCGGCAGGCGACCGTGTGGCCGTCACCGTTTCCCTGGTGTCGCCGCCGCGGGAGGGCAGCACGCGCTACGTCCTCGAAATCGTCACCGAGGAGATCGAGCGTCTGTCGGTGCCCAACGAAGCCATCATCGAGACCGGCGATCGGCGCGTCGTCTATGTCCAGGACGGCCCGGGCCGCTACACGCCGCGCGAGATTCACACCGGTCTGCAGGGCGAGCTGTTCACCGAAGTCACCGGCGGCGTGGCCCAGGGCGATCAGGTGGTAACCTTCGGCAGCTTCTTCATCGATGCCGACTACAAGCTGAAGGGGTCATAGCCGCTCGACCATGATCACTGCCATCATCGAGCTGGTCATCCGCTTCAAATGGGTGGTCGGGTGTCTCGTTGCGGCGCTGATCGGCCTGAGCGTCTACGCGCTGCGCGTCGTGGCGCTCGACGCCATCCCCGACATCTCCGACCCGCAGATCATCGTCTACGTCAAGTGGCCGCGCAGTCCGCTGCTCATCGAGATCGAGGTGACCGAGCCCGTGATCCGGGCGCTGCAGGGCTCGCCCGACGTGCGCGCCATCCGCGCCACGTCGCACATGGGCTACTCTTTCATCTACGTGATTCTGCAGGACCCGGGGCGCCGCGCCGCGGTCCGTGAGTTCGTGCAGGATCGCCTCACCGCGATCCGCACCCGCCTGCCGCCCGACGCCGACGTCGTCGTCGGCCCCAACGCCAGCAGCATGGGATGGATCTTCCAGTACGCGCTGGTCGATCGCGAGCGGACGCACGATCTGCGCGAGCTGCGGCTGCTCAACGAGAGCCTGATCAAGCCCGCCCTGCAGTCGGCGCCCGGCGTCGCCGAAGTGGCTTCGGTCGGCGGCCTCGAGAAGCAGTACCAGGTGAAGCTGTTTCCGCCGCTGCTCGCCGAGCGCGGCATCCCGCTGAACACCGTGCTGGGCGCCGTGCGGAGCGCCTTCCAGGAGACCGGCGGACGGACGATCGAAGTCACCAACCGCGAGTACCAGCTCCGCGGCGCCCTCGAGGCGGAGAGCCTCGACCGGCTCGAGTACCTGGTGCTCGGCCGCGACCGCGACGGCGCGCCCGTCCGCCTCAGGGACGTCGGCTACCTGCAATCGGGCTACGACCTGCGCCGGGGCATTGCCGACCTCGACGGCACCGGCGAAGTCGTCGGCGGCATCGCGATCATGGAGCAGGGGCGCAACGTCCTGGCGGTGACCAATGCGCTGCGCGACAGGCTCGAGCAGCTCAAGACCACCCTGCCCGCCGGCATCGAGCTGATCCCCACCTACGATCGCGCGGCGCTGATCTGGGAGACGCTGACCAATTTCTTCCAGGCGATTGTCTACGAGCTGCTGGTCGTCATCCTGGTGATCGGCGTGGCGCTGCGGCACCTACGGGCGGCGGTGGCGCCGGTGTGCGTGCTGCTGCTCGGCACGCTGTTCACCACGCTGCCGCTGGCCTTCTTCGGCCAGACGGTCAATCTCTTCTCGCTCGCCGGCCTGGCCATCGCCATCGGCGAGATGGCCGACGCGACGATCGTCATCGTCGAGAACACGACCAGCGAGCTGGCCCGCCGGCCGGGCCTGCCGGCGGCCGAGAAGCTGGGGACGATCATCCGTGCGACGGCGACGATGACCCGGCCGCTGCTGTTCTCGATGCTGATCATCGTCACGTCGTTCCTGCCGATCTTCTTCCTCGGCGAGCGCGAGGGGCGGCTGTTCAACCCGCTGGCCTACAGCAAGACGTTCGCGATGGCGTTCTCGACGCTGCTGACGCTGTTCCTGCTGCCGATCGTCATCGTCTGGATCTTCAAGCGCGACGTCCGGCCGGCGCCGGAGCGCGAGAACGTCTTCGTGCGGATGTACCGCTCGATGCTGGTGTGGGTCATCGGCTACCGCTACGTGTTCGTCGGGGCGAGCGTGGTAGCGCTGGTGATCGCGACGGTGATGCTGACGCGGTTCCAGAAGGATTACATGCCCGAGATGGACGAGGGATCGATCCTCTACATGCCGACCACGCTGCCCGGGCTGCCGTCGCGCGAGGCGGGCTGGATCGTCCAGCAGATGGACCGCAAGCTCAAGTCGTTCCCGGAAGTGGCGCGCGTGTTCGGCAAGCTCGGCCGCGCCGACACGGCCACCGATCCGGCGCCGGTGGAGATGGTCGAGACCACCGTCATGCTGAAGCCGCGATCCGAGTGGCGGCCCGGGATGACCAAGGAGCGGCTGATCGACGAGATGAACCAGGCGATGTCGATTGTCGGCTACGCGAACACCTGGACGCAGCCGATCAGCACCCGCGTGATGATGCAGGACACCGGCATCCAGACGCCCGTCGGTCTGAAGGTGAAGGGGCCGGACCTCGCCGTCGTGCAGCAGGTGGCCCAGGAGGTCGAGGCACGGCTGCGGGAGATGCCCGGAACCGCCTCCGTGATTGCCGAGCGCATCTCGCAGGGCTACTTCGTCGACGCCCGGCTGGACCCCGAGCGGCTGGCCGAGCACGGCGTCACGGTCGACGAGGCCCTGGCCACCGTGCGCTTCGCCATCGGCGGCGACAACGTCGTCGGCATCCGCCAGCCCGACAAGACGATCGTGCCGCTGTCGGTGCAGTATTCGCCGGAGTACATCGATACCCTGGCCAAGGTCCGCGCCACGCCGGTCGTCACCGGCGACGGCCGCTCGGTGCCGCTGGGCGACGTCGCCGACGTCAGCGTGCGCGAAGCTCCGGAGATGATCCGCAACGACAACGGCGAGCTCGCCGGCTACATCTACGTCTACCTGCGCGACATCACCGGGCCGGAATACGTCGAGCGGGCTCGCGAGTTCCTGGCCTCCAGGGTCACGATCCCGCCCGCGTATTCGCTCGAGTGGACCGGCAGCTATCGCTATGCCGAAGAGGCCCGCGCCTCGCTGCGCATCGTCGTCCCGATCACGCTGGCGATCATGTTCGTGCTGCTGTTCCTGGCGTTCAGGTCGGCGGTTGACAGCTCGCTGATCATGCTGTCGGCGCCGTTCGCGCTGGTGGGGGGCGTGTTCCTCCAGGCCGGATTGGGGCATTCGATGACGACCGCGGTGATCATCGGATACGTGTCGCTCTTCGCGGTGGCCATCCAGACCGGCATCATCATGATCGAGTTCATCCGGGAGGCGCTGGCCCGGCGGACGCCGGATCAGTCGTACATGGATGCCGTCGTCCAGGGATCGGTCGCACGCCTGCGCCCCAAGCTCATGACGGTGGCGACCACGGTGCTCGGCCTGCTGCCGATCATGTTCTCGACCGGATCCGGCATGGACATCACCCAGCCGATCGCGACGCCGACATTTGGTGGCATGATCAGTTCCACGATCTATGTGCTGTTCCTCATTCCCTGTCTGTTCGCGATTGGCGAGGACATCCGCCGCCGCCGCCCGGAGTGGTTCGTGCGCAGGGTAGCGCCGGCGGTCCTCGTCCTGTTCGCCGTCCTCGGCGCCTCGTGCGGCGGAGGCGGGAGCACGCCGTCCGTGGCGCAGACCGCCAGGGCCGGCGACCTGACCGTGACGTTCGCGAGCGAGCCCGATCCGCCGACGTCCGGCAGCAACGCGTTCGTGGTGACCGTGACCAGCCCCGACGGCTCGCCGCTGACCGACGGCACGGTGAAAGCGGTGTTCTCGATGCCGGCGATGCCGTCGATGAACATGCCGGCGATGCGCGCCGATGCGCTGCTGACGCCGGCCGGCGGCGGAGTCTATCGCGGCACGGGACAACTGAGCATGGGTGGAACCTGGAACGTGGAGGTCGTTGTCTCGCAAGGCGGCCGGGACGTCGGCACCGCCAGGTTCAGCATCGTCGCGAAATGACCAGTCAGCCCGCCGCCGCCGCATGATGGGTGCATTCGACGTCCTGGTAGTGGACGATTCGGCAGTTCATCTCAAGGTCCTCGAGCACACGCTGGCCCCGGCATTCGAGCGGGTCCACCTGGCGCGCAACGGCCGCGAAGCCCTCGACATCTTCGCCCGCGAGCAGCCCGCCCTGGTCATCACCGATTGCGTGATGCCCGAGGTCGGCGGCTTCGAGCTGTGCCGCCGCATCCGCGCCTCGCAGAAGTTCTACGTCTACATCATCATGGTGACGAGCATCGCCGACACCGAGAACGTCGTGGAAGGGCTGACCGCCGGCGCCGACGACTACATCACCAAGCCGTTCCACACCGAGGAGCTGCTGGCGCGCGTCAAGGTCGGACTGCGGCTGATCGATCTGCACCGCCAGCTCGAAGCCAAGAACCGCCTGCTCGAGCACTTCGCGCTGACCGATCCACTCACCGGGCTTCCCAACCGGCGGGCGATCGACACGTGGGCGGGGCACGAGCTGCCGGCCGCCCTGCGCCACGGCTTCACGTTCTGGGTCGTGCTGATCGACCTCGATCACTTCAAGCGCGTGAACGACGCCCACGGCCATGAAGCCGGCGATACCGTGCTCAAGGTCTTCGCCGACATCCTCCGGTCCAACACCCGGTCGTCGGACATCTCGGGGCGGATCGGCGGCGAGGAGTTCGTGCACGTGATCACGCACTCCGACGAGGCGCATCTGCCGCTGATCGTCGACCGCACGCGGACGAAGCTGGCGGAACGGAGCTTCGCCTTCGGCGGGAAGCGGGTCAACGTCACCGCGAGCTTCGGCGTGGCCGGCTACCGCGGCCGCGAGGCGAAGCCCACGTTCAACGAGCTGATGAACCGCGCCGACAAGGCGCTCTATCGCGCCAAGCAGGGCGGGCGCAACCGGGTCGAGATCGAGCCGCCGGGCGGCTTCGAATAGCACGAGCAACGCGACGGGTGGGGAGCCGCGAAGAACCCGACGAGCGGTGCAGTTCTTCGTAGCGTTCGCGCCCTGCCGCGGTGCAGCCTTCGTGATTCAACCCATGAGTGGACCCTTCGAGCCTCTGACCTTCAGGAGCGGTCTGCGCGCCCGCAACCGTATCGTGCTCGCGCCGCTCACCAACATGCAGAGCGAGCCGGATGGCTCGCTTGGCCTCGCCGAACTGCGGTGGCTGACCTCGCGCGCGGCGGGCGGCTTCGGCATCGTCATGACGTGCGCCTCTCACGTGTCGCGCGACGGCCAGGGCTGGCCCGGCGAGCTGGGCATCTACGATGATGCGCTGCTGCCGGGGCTGACGACGCTCGCGAAGGCGCTTCACGAGCATGGCGCCGCGGCCATCGTGCAGCTGTTCCACGGCGGTCTGCGGGCAGACCCGAGGCTGATCGGGACGACCCCGTGGAGCGCCAGCGACGTCGACGGTGCGCGCGCCGCGACAGCGGACGACATCACGCGCGTGATCGGCCAGTTCGCCGACGCGGCGGCGCGGGCGCGCGCCGCCGGCTTCGACGGCGTCGAGATTCACGGCGCGCACGGCTACCTGTTCACGCAGTTCCTGAGCCGGACGCAGAACCGGAGGAGCGATGCGTGGGGCGGATCGCTGGAGGGGCGCGCGCGTCTCCTGCGCGAAACGCTGAAGACGGTCCGCGCGCGCGTGGGCCCGCAGTTCACGGTCGGTGTGCGGCTGTCGCCCGAAGACTACGGCAACGCTCGCGGTCTCGATCTCGACGAGAGCGTGCAGACGGCCAGCTGGCTGGCGGCCGACGGAGCCGATTACATTCACCTCTCGTTGTGGCGCGCGCTCGAGAACACCGCAAAGCGTCCGGAGGCGCATGCGATCCCGCTCTTCCGGGCAGCGCTGCCGCCCGATGTGCGTCTGCTCGCGGCGGGCGGGGTGTGGACGAGACCTGAAGCCGAGCAGGTGCTGGCCAAAGGCGCCGACGCAGTGGTCCTGGGAAGGGCCGCCATCATCAACGCCGACTGGCCGCTGCGGGCGGTCGATCCGGCGTGGACCCCGAGACGCCCGCCAGTGACGATCGACGAGCTGGTCGCGAACGGCTTGAGCCCGACCTTCGCGGAGTACATGCGGCGCTTTCCGAACTTCGTGGCGTAGCCGTTGGCCGGCCGGGCGCGTCCACCTCGACGCGCGTCGGGTCGAGGCGGCGGCCGGGTGAACCTGAATTCATCGTCGGGAATTCATCGAACGGCGGAAGCTATAATTCCCACTCTCAGGAGAAGCCCTGTGCCGAAGTCGAAGAAGCTGACCGTCAATCGCCGCGGCTTTCTCAAAGGCGCGGCCACTGCGGCCGCCGGCGCCGCTGCGATCGCCTCGCAGGTTCCCGGGAGCGGCGCCCAGGCACAATCCCCCGCTCAGGGACGAACGAACACCCCCGCGCCGCCGCCGACGGCGGCGCAGATCGAACGGGACGCCGGAGCGGTGCGGCCGCCGGCCGGCGGCCACCCCCGCGCCGCAGTGCGGCCCGGGTCGGACCTGATGGTGCAGGTCCTGCGCGACCTCGGCATCGAGTACGTGGCGGCCAATCCCGGCTCGAGCTTCGAGGGCCTCCAGGAATCGATCATCAACTACGGCAATCCGCCCAACGTCATGCCCGAGTTCATCACCGCGCTCCACGAGGAGTCGTCGGTGACGATGGCGCATGGCTACGGGAAGGCGACCGGCAAGCCGATGTGCGCGCTGCTGCACGGGACGATCGGGATCCAGCACGCGGCGATGTCGATCTACCAGGCCTTCTACGACCGGACGCCGGTGCTGCTGATTGCCGGCCGCGATCTCGGCTTCATCGCCGCCCACAGCGCCAACGACATGGCGGGCATGGTCCGCAGCTACACCAAGTGGGACGCCACGCCGAAGACGCTCGAGGAATCGCTCATCGCGATTCAGCGCGCGTACAACGAGGCGATCACGCCGCCGTGCGGTCCGACCCTGGTGGTGATCGATATCGAGCTGCAGAAGGAAGAAGCCGGCTCATTGCAGGTGCCGGCCTATCAGCCGCCGCGAATCCCGGCGATCGATTCCGCGCAGGCGCGCGAGATTGCCCGGAGCCTGCTCGGGGCGCAGAACCCGCGCATTGCGGTCGGCCGCCTGCGCACGCCGGAGGGCGTCCGGCTGGCGGTGCAGCTCGCCGAGCTCGTCGGCGCCTCCACGTCCACGACCGCCACGCAGGGGCCGATGAGCTTCCCGCAGCGTCATCCTCTGTGCGGTCCGGGCGCCAGCACCTCGTACGACTTCACGCTCGGACTGGAGCAGCCGGGCACCGTCGCCCTGATCGGGCCATCGCTGACCACGCTGCTCTCGCGTGATGTCACCAACATCGGGTTCGGCGGAATCGCGCCGGGCGTGTCGCGGGCGGGGCGCGGCGGCGCGGCCCCCGGGCGAACGATCGACATCGATGCCGAAGCCAGCCTGCCGGTGATCATCGAGGAAGTGCGCCGGCAGATGAGCCCCGACAAGCAGCGCGTGATCCAGGAGCGCAGCGCGAAGCATGCGGAGGCCAATCAAATGGCGCGCATCGAGGCGCTCACGCGTGCGCTCGAGCAGCGGCGCGCCGGGTGGGACTCCAGTCCGATCAGCACCGCCCGCATCTACGCCGAGCTGTGGCCTCTGATTGTCGACGAGGACTGGATCCTGGCCTCGCCCAGCAACTTCTCAGGCGCCCACAACGCGCAGCTCTGGGACCACAACAAGCCCTACAGCTATTTGGGCGGCCAGGGTGCCGGCGGCATGGGCTATGGCGCGCCAGCGTCGGTCGGCGCCGCCCTGGCGGCGAAGAGCCGCAAGCAGATCGTCATCAACGTGCAGACCGACGGCGACCTGAACTACGCTCCCGGCGTGCTGTGGACGGCGCAGCACCATCGGCTGCCGATGCTCACCGTCATGCACAACAACCGGGCCTGGCACCAGGAGCTCATGTTCGTCGAGTACATGTGCGGCGTACGCGGACGCGGCACGGATCGCGGCCACATCGGGACGACGCTGCGCGATCCGTTCATCGACTACCGCATGCTGGCGGCGGCATACGGCATGGCGGGCGAAGGGCCGATCACCGATCCCGCCAGACTCGGTCCGGCGCTGAAACGCGGCATCGCCTCGGTGAAGAAGGGCCTGCCGTACCTGATCGACGTCATCACGCAGCCACGATAGACCATGAGTACCAACCGCATCGCGCTCGCCGTTGCCGCCGCGGCCTGGCTTGCAGCCGCGCACACCCTTGCTGCGCAGGGCGCCGCCCCTGCCGCGCGCAAGCCCGTCACGACCTTGACCAGCCCGGTGACAGGGAATGCAGCGGCGGGGAAGAAGCTGTACTACGACTACGCCTGCTACTCGTGCCACGGGTTCAACGGCGAGACGGGGGCGCGTCCCTTCGTCCCCAACTGGCCGGCGAACCTGGCCAACGAGCGCAGCTTCATCGCCTTCCTGCGCGGCCGCGCGAACGTGGCTCCCGTGCAGCCGTCGACCGCCATGCCGAACTATCCGGAAGAGTCGCTCAGCGACGCGCAGGCGCGGGACATCTACGCCTACATCAGGACGTTCAAGAGCACGCCCCCGCCGCTCGAGAAGATCCCGGTGATGAACCAGATCCTCGCGGCGGCGAAGCGGCCCTACAAGCCGTAGTCGCCGGCCCGCGATCGCCGCGCCGGCCGTGCGACAGAAGATCGCCGCACATTCCGACCGTCGGGTTTCGTACTCCGCGAAGCTCAACGGTCGCTCGTGTATCAGCTTGAACCGAGCGGCACATGAGAGCCACGCTCTGGCAATCGCCTTGCTCTCCCGTTGGAGCCGGTCCTTCTGGGGCCGGCTGGCAGGGCCGTCCTTTCGGACCGACGGCCGCGATCCTCCAGAACACGTTATGTCTGATGAAAATCTGCTGAGCCGGCGATCGTTCACCATCGACTCGATCCGGGCGCTGCTCGCCGGCACGGTCATCACCATCACCGGCTGCGACGACGGCGTCGACCTCGGGCCGTCGCCGCCGCCGGGCTCCCGCGAGGGCGTCGTCAGCAACAACCACGGCCACCGCGCCATCGTCGACGCCGTGCAGCTCAACTCGAACCGCACGGTGACCATCGACATGCGCTTCCGGGCGACGCACAACCACGAGCTGACGCTGACGCCGCTCGAGCTCGCGTCGATCGCCGAGAACGCGCGCGTCGTGAAGACATCCAGCACGACCGAAGGCCACAGTCACGTGGTGACGTTCAATTGACGCGGGAGTCATTGACGACGCGCCAGCCGCTCGGATGTAAGTCTTTCCGCCGCTCGTAAGCGCGAACCGCGGAGGGATGCGCCAAACCCGCGGGTACTCGCGCGCGGCTCCATGGCACGCTTCCTGATGCCCCTCGCGCCCGGCGGGGGGAGGGAAAATGAATGTCCGTTCAGAATCTGCTGAGCCGGCGCGAGTTCACGCTGGAGTGGGCGCTTGCTGTCCTCGCGGCTGCCACCATCACGATCACCGGGTGCGGTGACGACGACAACGGCGGCAACCCCGGGACGTCTCCATCGCCCCAGCCGGGACCGGGCGACAAGGTTGGTGTAGTGAGCGCGAACCACGGTCACACTGCCGTCATCACGGCCGCGATGCTCGCGTCGCCGAGCTCGATCAATCTCAGCATCCGTGGACAGGCAACGCACGACCACACGGTCTCGCTGACGGCGGCGGAAGTGTCGTCGATCGCGGCGAACACGCGGGTGCAGAAGACCTCGTCGACCGAAGATGGCCACAACCACACGGTGACGTTCAACTAGAAAAAAGAAGGCCGCCCGAAGGCGGCCTCCATGAACCGGGCGTCCTCGAAGATCGAGGGCGTGCGCGGCTAATTGGACGAGGACGCGGGCTCCCCCGGTCCGCTCGGGAAGTCGGGGATCTTCTCGTTCGGATACCAGTACGCGCGATGGCAGTTCTCGCAGGCCTTGTCGAGGTCCTCGCCGATGTCGAACAGCTTCTGCGCGTCTTTGGCCTCGACCACCTCGAGGACCTTCAGGGCGATGTCGTGAAGCGCTTTCGCGCGCTCGTTCCAGCCGGCGCGATCCTTGGCGACGAGGGCGTCCATTTCCTCCGGCTCCAGCTCGACGCCCGGGGCAACCGATTTCTCGCCCGGCCTGGCCATCTTTCGGCCGGGAATCTGGAGCAGGTTGGAGGCCTCGATCAGGGTGATCACGCCGCTCCGCACCTTGAACCAGTCCTCATCGGTTTCGGGCTTGGTTTCCTTCATTCCCTCCTTGTCGATTACCGTGGCGACCGAGTCCCAGACCAGGTCGCCCGCCGGATCGATGATGTGCAGCATGATGTCCTTGATCGTGGCCGTCGTCGTGTATTGCGGAGCCGCGGGGTCGGCCGCCGGCTCGGCCGGTCGTGACTGGCAGGACGCGGCCAGGGCGGCCGCACAGCCGACGAACATCACGGATATCAGCGAACGGGTTCGCATTCTAGGCATCCCTCTCCTGAAGTGAAGCGGCCGGCGCGGGAGCCGTACCGCGTGCGGGCGCAAGACGGCGCAGACCGCGCGCCACACGCGAGAACCCCAGCGCAAGCCCGAGCGAGCTGCTGAGCAGTCCGCCCAGCAGCAGAACGATCATCACGATGTCCCATGCCGGACGCATGTCGTACCAGACCGGAAAATCCAGGCTGTGCAGGCCGTTGTAGAGCCATCGCTCGATGCGGCTGAGACGCGTGACCTGCGACAGCAGCGTGCTGTTCGACGGGTCGATGTAGAACCACGTCTCGCCGGGATCGGCGAACTTCACGCGCAGCACCGGCAGCGGCGTCAGATGCTGCCGCGAGTAGTAATAGGCATCGTACTCGCTGAGCATCTGCTGCTCGACGATCGGCACGTCGGGCAGCGCGGCGCGGAGACGGGCGACGATCGAGTCGGCGCTGAAGCGGTCGCGCCGGATCTGCACCGTGTCGGCGCGCACCAGGAGCCGATTGTCCTCGGCGTGGCCGGTGATGTAGTAGGGCTGGTGCAGCCGCTCGGGGCGCGTGTCGGCCTGCGGATCGCGCGCGAGCCGGACGACGTAGTAGTGCTCGTCCTGGATGCGGGCCAGCTCGATTTCCTTGATGCCGCGGCCGTTCGTCAGGTGGTCCCATTCGGCCGGCCGCAGCGCCGCGTATTTCGACAGGTCGAGCGGGCCGCCGGTGAACACGTCGCGGGGCACCTCGAGCGGCCGCGAGTTCGTCCACTCGAACGGCTCCATCGAGAGCAGGCCGCTGAACGCCCAGGTCACCGTGAACACTCCGAAGACCAGACCGCTCACGTAGTGCCAGCGCATGGCGCCCACGTACTTCTGCCGGAATGACTGCACGAGGCCCAGCACGAGCCCGAGCACCGCGAGCCCGCAGACGGCGCCGGACGTCCAGACGACGAACCGGTACCAGAGCGGCTGGTTCTCGCGCAGCGCGGCGAAATAGAAGAAGTGGGGGATGGTGCTGATCCACGCCAGCGCACGCGCCCTGCGCGTCGTCACCATCGTCACCTCGCCGATGCGGGGCGAGACGTAGAGCTCGGTGCCGCGCTCGTCCTTGACCCGGAACTTGTACAGGGGCAGCTGCCGGCTCTGCACCAGCGTCCACTGATCGACCCGATCCAGCGTCGCGACGTGCTCGACCTGGTCCTCGGGGACGCCGGCAAACCGGCTGGCGATGGTGTGGGCCTGGGCAAGCGTCGCGGCTTCCAGGACTTCGCCGGTGTCGGCAAACACCGTGGTGGGGTCCGTGCTGCCGAAGCGATAGGCCGGCCGGCCCATGATCGAGAGCAGGACGACGCGGCCGGGTTGTTCGATGAGGCCTTTCTCGGCGGCCTCAGCGGGCGTCAGCCGCACCCGTGCGAGGTCAAGGCTGGGCAGCTTGTCCAGCCGCAACTCCGGTGTCAGCCGGGGCATTCCGCCGGCATACATCATCGTGATCCCCGTGGCGAACCACAGGACCACGAACGCGCTCAGCACGATCCCTGCGTAGCGGTGGCCCAGGATGAGCCATTTCCGGAGCAGCTTCATGATGTCTGTGGCACGATACCGTGGAGCGAGCTCGTTCTAAACTGAATTTTTCTTAAGGGTTCGAGCGGCGGCCTTCCATCACGGAGCGTCGACATGCGCATGCAAGCTGCTTTGTTTGTTGTAGTTGTGGCGCTCGCGTCCGGGTGCTCCGGGGGCGGGCAGCCCTCCTCGACGCCGGAAGGCGCCGCGGCGTCGGCCACGGATCCGGCCACGGCACCTGTTCCGCCGCCGGTGGCCGGCCGGCTGTTCGTCACGAACGAGAACGGCGGCGACATCAGCGTGGTGGACGTCGCCACGCGCAAGGTCGTCGCCACCATTCCAGTGGGCAAGCGTCCGCGCGGCATTCGCCTGAGCCGGGACGGGTCGCAGGTCTACGTGGCGCTGAGCGGTTCGCCCATCGCGCCGCCCGGCGTCGACGAGGATACGCTCCCGCCGCCCGACAAGAAGGCCGACGGCATCGGCATTGTCAGCGTCAAGGATCTCAAGCTCGAACGTGTCATCCGCGGCGGGTCCGATCCGGAGCAGCTCGCCGTGAGCAGCGACGGCACGCACCTGTTCGTCGCCAACGAGGATGTCGGCGAGGCGAGCGTGATCAGCGTCGCGGACGGGTCGGTGCTGGCCACGTTCAAAGTGGGCGGCGAGCCCGAGGGCGTCGACCTTCGCCCTGACGGGCAGGTCGTCTACGTGACCTCCGAAGAGGATAATCAGGTCGCGGTGATCGACGCCGTCAACCGGAAGCTGCTGAAGACCCTCAAGGTCGGGCCGCGGCCGCGCTCGACGACGTTCCTGCCGGACAGCTCCCGTGCGTTCGTCACGTCCGAGAACGGCGGCTCCGTCGCATACATCGACGCCCGAAAGCACGCGGTCCTCGAGACCATCCCGATCGAGGGCCCGATGTTCCGGCCGATGGGCGGGGTTGCATCGCCGGACGGGAAGCTCGTGTTCATCACGACCGGCCGGGGCCGCAACGTGGTGTTCATCGATGCGGCCACGCAGAAGGTAGTCGGGGCCGTCGAAGTCGGCGAAAGGCCGTGGGGGATTGACATCTCGGCGGACGGCAAGACGATCTTCACCGCGAACGGCCCGTCGAACGACGTCTCGTTCGTCGATGTCGCCAGCCGCACGGTCACGGCGAAGGTGAGCGTGGGCGATCGGCCCTGGGGCGTGGTCTTCGTTCCATAAACGGCGATGACTGGCATGACGATCCGCCGCTTTGCGGCCTTTGCCGCACTGACGATGGTGCTTCTGGCGTGTGCGCCGGCGCAGGCCGGCCACTCGGAGGCGGAGGTTGCCGCCGTCCTCGAGTCGTTCTACAACGCCATCAGGAACGGCGACGCGGCCGCGGCGATGAGCCTGATCGCCCCGGACGCGCTCTTCATCGAGTCGGGCCGGCTCGAGACGCGCGACGAGTACGAGAAGAATCATCTGCCCGCCGACATCGAGTTCGAGAAGCAGGTGGCCGGCAAGCGCGATCCGCTCCGCGTGACCTTCAAGGACGACGCGGCGTGGGTGATCGCGACCACCGCCTACGACGGCAAGTTCGACGGTGCGCCCGTGCAGTTCGTCGGCGCGCAGCTCATGGTGCTCACCAAAGAGGAAGGTACGTGGAAGATCCGCTCGATTCACTGGTCGTCCCGGCCGCTCGTTCCCTGAAGACGGCCGTTGCGCTGCTCCTGATCGTCCTGGCCGCAGCTCCTGCCTCCGCCCAGATCAACACCGGCGAGGTCAGCGGCGTCGTGCGTGACAGCCTCGGCGGAGTGCTGCCCGGCGCCACGATTGTCGCGACGCACGTCGCGAGCGGGGTGACGGTCGAGCGCGTCACCGATGGCGAAGGGCGCTTCTTTTTGCCTGCCCTGCGCGTCGGCACGTGGAGCGTCGAGGCGCGGCTCGCCGGGCTGGCGCCGCAGACGCGGACGATCGTCGTCGAGGTCGGGCGCACCTTGACGGTCGAGTTCGCGCTCACGGTGCAGGGGCTGACCGAGCAGGTCGAAGTGCAGGTCACGTCGCCGCTGCTGCAGATGACCACGGCGGAGCTCAGCGACATCATCGAGAACCGCGAAGTCGTGCAGCTGCCGCTGAACGGCCGGAACTTCCTCGCCCTCGCGCAGTTGAGCGATGCGGTCGTGATTCCTCCCGGCGGCACGCGCGGCGAGGCCCTGCAGCAGGCGGGGCCGCTGCCCAACGTCGGCGGCCAGCGCTCCGGACACAACATCTACCTGCTCGACGGCACGAAAGTGACCGACGAGCTGTTCAACAATCTGGTCATCAACCCGTCGGTGGACTCGATCGAGGAGTTCAAGATCCAGAAGTCGATGTATCCCGCCGAATTCGGCGGCAAGGCATCGGCGCTGATCAACGTCGTCACCCGCGCCGGCACCAACCGCTTCCGCGGCAGCGCCTTCGAGTTCCGCCGCGACGACGCCTTCGATTCACCCAACTACTTCAGGCCGGAGGGCGCCGCGGTCCCGCCGCTGCGGCAGGATCAGTTCGGCGGCACGCTTGGCGGGCCGATCCGGCGCAACGGCTCGTTCTTCTTCGGCAGCTTCGAGGGCGTGCGGATGAAGCGGTCGCCGACGAGGACGTTTTCCGTCCCCGGCGCGGCGGTTCGCCGCGGCGATTTCAGCAGTCTGCCGACGATCTGCGATCCGACGACGATCCCGGTGACAGGCGTCTGCACCCCGTTTCCCGGCAACCGCATCCCGGCCGACCGCATCGATCCGATTGCCGCGGCGCTGCTGCTGCGAGTGCCGGCGCCGACCGGCGGCGGAGAGACGCAGAACCTCACCGCCGTCGAAGAGCAGACCCGCACGCTGAATCAGTTCAGCGTCCGCATCGATCATCAGCTGACGCCGTACGACCAGCTGCTCGCCCGCTTCAGCACGTTCGATGCCGACGAGGCGCAGCCGTTCGGGACGAGCGCGCTGCAGGAGACGCTCGTCCCGGGATTCGGACGGACGCTGACCACGCACACGCGCAATCTGGCGGCGAGCCACACCCGCACGTTCGGCACCTCCATGCTGAACGAAGTTCGCGTCGGGTGGTTGACGGTCAGCGGCGGCCAGAACAGCGTCAACCGCGGCGACACCTTCGCGCGGGACGTCGGCCTGCTCGGCGTCACCAGCGACCCGCGCGACATGGGGTTCCCGCAGATCTCGACCGGCGGCTTCTACAACACGTTCGGTGATCCGACCGTGTTCACGACGCGCCGCAACCAGCATCTCGAGCTGTTCGACAACTTCACCATCGATCGCGGCGCGCATCGCCTCAAGTTCGGCGCCTACTACTTCCATTTGCGGCTGCGGCCCGAGCAGCCCGACAACGCGCGCGGCGCCTTTACCTTCACCGGCCAGTTCACCGGCAACGCCTTCGCCGATTTCCTCCTGGGCTATCCCACGTCCGCGGTGTCGGGGATCGGACGCGGCGACGAGGACGGGCGTACGAACTGGCTGCACCTCTACGCGCAGGACGACTGGCGGGCGCGTGACAACCTGACCTTCAATCTCGGGCTGCGCTACGAGTTCAACCAGCACATGTACGACGTCAACAACCGGCTGTCGTCGATCGACCTCGACGCCGGCCGTTTCGTCATCGCGAGCGACGACGATGGCAGCATTCATCCGAGCGCTGAGCCGCTGCTCGGACAGATCCCGATCCCGTACGTGACGTCGGCGTCAGCCGGGTGGGGCCGCGGCCTGCTCGATCCGAGCGCGATACGGCTGGCGCCCCGAGCCGGGTTCGCCCTCGCCCTGAACGACACGCGGGCGGTGATCCGCGGCGGCTACGGCATCTTCCTCAATCAGTGGGCCTACAGCGTGCAGACCAACTTCGCGAGGAACCTGCCGTTCTTCTACACCAGGCAGATCGATGTGCCGTCGGACGTGCGCGTGCCGTCGCTGCGCACCCGCGACATCCTGACCAGCGAGGCGACAGGCACGGTCGGCGGCAGCATCATGGACTACGCCTACAACGTCGAGTACAGCCAGACCTGGAGCGGCGGCCTGCAGCTGCAGCTCCGGCCGACGACGATGGCCGAGGTCTTCTACATGGGGACATGGACGGTCGGCGCCGACAATGCGACCGTGCGCAACGTGCCCGAGCCCGGGCCGGGCCCGATCCAGCCGCGGCGGCCGATTCCGCAGTTGAGCCGCATCAACGCCATCCGCTTCGACGGCAAGTCGATCTATCACGCCGTCACGATGCGCGTGGAACGTCGTCTCGCCGACCGCTTCGCCTACAACGTCAGCTACACGCTGTCGCAGTCGAAGGACGATGCCTCGAGCCCGGGAGCGACCGAATCGGAGGCCAACGTGCCCCAGAACGTGCGCAACGTCTTCGGCCCGGGCGGAGAGTGGGCGCGTTCGAGCTTCGACCACACCCATCAGTTCATCGCCAGCGGCGTCTATCACCTGCCGTTCTTCTCGAACGGCAGCGGCCTGATGCGTGCGCTGCTCGGAGACTGGCGCGCAAACGCGATTGCCGTGATCCAGTCCGGCGCGCCGTTCACGGTCAACCTCGGCGTCGATCGCGCCAACATCGGCGCCGGTCCGGCGCAGCGTCCCGACCAGCTGCGCGATCCGAATCTGCCGCGCGGCCAGCGGACGCCCGAACGGTGGTTCGATACGTCGGCCTTCGCGCTCCCGGCGCTGTTCACATTCGGCACGGCGCCGCGCAACAGCGTGATCGGGCCCGGCTACGCCAACGTCGATTTCTCTCTGGCCAAGACGTGGGCACTCTCGGCAACGGGCAGCCAGATCGAGTTCCGGTGGGAGATCTTCAACCTGTTCAACCGCGCCAACTTCGATCTGCCGAACCGCATCTTCGGCAACCCCAACTTCGGCCGCATCTTCAGCGCCAAGAATCCGCGCGAGATGCAGTTCGGCCTGCGGGTCACCTTCTGACGGCGGCCACGCGGCGATGGCAGGCCTGCAGCGTGTCCTTGCGTGGCTCTCGCCGCGATGGCGCACGCCGGCGCCCTGTGAAGGCTGCGGCGAGCCCTTCGTCTGCGGCGCGACCATGGCCGGCTGCTGGTGCATGACGGTCGCCGTCGATCGCGAGGCACGCGCCCGCCTGCGCCGGCGCTACACGCGATGCATCTGCAGGTCCTGTCTCGAGCGTGAAGGCCGAGCGGGCGGGGCCGAATGACGCGCGGTGCGGCTGCGGCCCGTTTCAGGGATACACTGCCCCCGACCTCATGATGGCCGCATGAACCTCCTGACCCGTTTCCTCCATCAGCCGCAGCGCGTGTGGCTTCGACGCGCAATCTTTCAAATCCATCTCTGGACCGGCGTCGCGCTGGCGCTCTACGTCGTCGTGTTGAGCCTCACCGGCAGCGCGCTCGTCTATCGGGCGGAGCTCGATCGCTTCTTCGCCACTCCCAGGGCGGTGCTGAAGGAGGGAGCGACGCCGATGACGGCCGATGAACTGCGCGCCGCCGCGGCGAAGGCATATCCCGGCTGGACGGTGACCGAAGTCTTCGAGGGCCGCTATCGCGCCCGTTCCGGCGGGCCGGCATCCGGCGGCGGTCCTGGCGGCGCATCCGGGGGGCGACCGCGCCGTCCTCCCGATCCGACCGCAACGATCATCCTCGAACGCGGCGGCGAGAAACGGGAGCGGCTGTTCGATCCGTACACCGGCGCCGACCTGGGCGATTCGACGACCCGCGGGCAGTGGTTCATCCTGTGGGTCACGCGTCTGCACGACGACCTGCTGCTCGATCGGCCGAACGGCCCGTGGTGGAACGGGCTGTTCAGCGGCGTCTTCACGGCTCTGGTGCTGACCGGCGCGGTCGTCTGGTGGCCCGGCGTGTCGCGCTGGAAGCGGAGTCTCGGCGTACACCTGTCGTCGGGATGGCGCCGCTTCAACTGGGACCTGCACAGCGCGTTCGGGTTCTGGCTGTTCGCCTTCATGCTGATGTGGGGCGTCTCGGGCTGGTATCTGGGCATGCCCGATCCGCTCACGAATCTGGTCGAACGCTTCTCCGATCCCGACGGGCCCTACGGCGAGCGCGTCGGCGACGTTTTCCTGGAATGGCTGCCGCGCCTGCACTTCGGCCGCTGGCGCGATCCGGTGTGGGGGCCGTGGCTGAAGGCGGTGTGGGCCTCGGCCGGGCTGGTGCCCGCGATCATGGCCGTGACCGGGCTTCTGATGTGGTGGAACCGCGTCCTCCGCCCGCGGCGCGCCGCATCCGGGGAGGCACCGGATCCGGCCTAGAATAGACGCCGCAAAACTCAGGGGGTACCGCAACGCTCAGGGGGGTACGAGTCATGACCAAGCCGTCGATTGTCTTCGTCGCCTTAGCCACGCTCGCGTCCGCGCCGCTCCTGGCTCAGACAGCGGTGGCGCCCGCGGGGAAAACCGGCGCGGCCGCGAGCGGCTGGAAGATGCCGCGAACCCCGGAAGGGAAGCCCAACTTCGAGGGCGACTGGGTCAACAACACGTTCACGCCGCTCGAGCGTCCCGAGGAGTTCAAGGACAAGCCGTTCTTCACCCCCGAAGAGGCGCGCGCCTTCGCCGAGCGCGCCATCGCGCGCCAGAAGGCGCAGCCGGCCGACGCCATCCACTACGACGACTTCATCTGGATGAACGAGGCGACGCTGCGCGCGGTGACCGGCGCTCGCACCTCGATCGTCTACGACCCGCCCGACGGCAGGATCCCGCCGATGAACGAGGAAGGGAAGAGACGGGCGCAGGCTCGCGCCGCCGCGCGCAAGGCGGCCGGAGCCCCGACCGATCGGGTGCAGAACCGTTCGCTGTCGGAACGCTGCATCGTCTGGGGCCACGAAGGACCACCGATGCTGCCGGTCGCCTACAACGCCAACATCAAGATCGTGCAGTCGGCCGACACCATCGTGATCATCCAGGAGATGACGCATAACACGCGCGTCATTCCGCTCGTGCCGAAGCCGAAGCTCAGCGAGGTCTTCCGCCACTGGAGCGGCGAGTCGCGCGGCTGGTGGGAAGGCGACACGCTCGTCGTCGAGACGACCAACTACAACGACACGGTCGCCTGGCGCGGCTCGTCGCGGCATCTCAAGGTGACCGAGCGCTTCACGCTGGCGGACGACTCGACGATCGACTATCAGTTCACCGTCGAGGACCCGGCCACGTGGGACAGGCCGTGGAAGGGCCAGATCTTCATCAAGAAAGCCGACGGCGAGATCTGGGAGTACGCCTGCCACGAAGGCAACTACGGGCTGCGCAACATCCTGAGCGCTGCTCGCGCCGCGGAAGCAGCCGCGGCGGCCGCCGCCGCATCGGGTTCGGGCTCGCGATAAAAGGCCGGAGCGCCGCTGCCGCGTTGTCTGCGCCGGCGGCGCTCTTCGTCCGTACGGGCTACTTGTTCTGCGTGACCGAGAACCCGTCGATCTGCACGTCGAGCCCGTGTCCGATCCGCAGGCCGGAGATGCCGACGACGTCGACCGCCTTCGAGGGGTGAGTGGCGACCGTCTGGCCGTTGGCGAGAAAGGTCACCGTATCCCGGCCGACTTGGATTGCCAGCTCGTTGGTCTGGCTCCCGTTCGCGTCCGGCTTCCGGATGGCGGGGTGATCGGCCCAGTCGCCGGCCACGTTCGTGGCGGTCGCGCCGGTGCGCTTCCTGATCAGGTACTTGCCATCCTGGCGGACGACGAAATACGTGTAGCGCTGCTTGTCCGAATCGAGGTCCTGGCCTCCCACGAACAAGCCGTAGGCAACCTGATGCGTCGCCGGCCTGGTCAGCGTCAGCGTTGCCTTCGTCGTGTACGGACCCTCCCAGTCTTCCATGGGATCGAAGAGGATTACCGTCGGCCCCGTTGTCGCCCGGTAGCCTCTTCCCATCTGCACGAATCTGAGCCCGGTCCGCGGTTCCTTGGGGTCATCGAGGCGCGCCCACCAGCCGCCGACCTCGATGCCATGCCCGGCTGCCGGCCGGGGGGCCCCGCCGCGCCCGCCCTGAGCGAGCACGGGGAGGGTCAGCGCTACTACGACCACTGCCGAAAGCCACTTGTGCATAGATCGTCGCGACTCCGAAAGAGGACGCGGTATCGTAACCCAAACGGGCGGGACCCACGGTAAGATTGCCCGCGAGGAGCAGGACATGATGCGGCGATTTCTGACGTCTTGCGGTTGCGCGGCAGTCGTGGCTGTCTGTGCCACGCTGCCGCTGTCGAGCCAGGGTACGACTCAGAGCAGCGCGGCCGCGCAGGCGCCGCCGCTGGTGATCACGGCGTTCAACGGCGGGCCCGAGCCGGCGGACTGGAAGGCGCCCAGGACGCCGTGGGGCGAGCCCGACCTCCAGGGCGTGTGGAGCAGCGAGAACGCCACCTTCCCCGTGTCGCGCGTGAGCGGCCGCGGCGCGGCGCCCGCAGGCCTGTATCTCGACGACGAGCAGTGGGAGGCGCGGAAGAAGCAGATCAAGCAGGGCATCGTCAACGCGGAGAACGCGACCGGCACCTTCCGCGGCGACTTCGCCCGCCGCGCGTTCCGCCAGTCCTCCTATATCGTCGACCCGCCGGACGGCATCATGCCGCAGCCGCTGCCCCAGGCGCTCGAGCGCGCGCGGGTCGGCGACCGGGGAACGTTCGGCGACGGACCCTTCAACACGTTCGACGACTTCACGAACTACGACCGCTGCATCACGCGCGGCATCTGGGGATCGGTCGTGCGCGTCATCTACGGCAACGGCAACCGCATCGTGCAGGCGCCGGGCGTCGTGGCGATCAGCTACGAGATGATCCACGACACGCGCATCATCTACACCGACGGCCGTCCGCACGTCGGCAGCGCCATCCGCCAGTATCTCGGCGACTCGCGCGGCTGGTGGGAGGGCGACACGCTGGTGGTCGAGACCACCAACCTCACCGATCAGACCAGCATCGGCGCCAACGGCAACGGGCTGCGTCACAGCGCGAAGATGACGATGGTCGAGCGCATCCGGCGGGTGGCCGACGACATCGTGCAGTACCAGCTGACCGTGATCGATCCCGAGACCTATCCGCGGCCGTTCACGATGTCGATCCCGCTCACACCGCTCGATGGCGGCGTGCTCCTGCCCTACGACTGCCACGAAGGCAACCTCGCGGTGAGGAACGCGCTGACCGGCGAACGGGCGGAAGAGCGGGCGCTCGCCGCCGACCTGGAGCGCGGCATCATCCGTCCGCGCCGCGGGCCGCAGGATGAAGGACTCGGCGCCGGCGGATTCGGCGGCCAGCCGCGTCCCCGCCGCGGCAGTCCGCAGGCCGCCGCTCGCGGTGGCGGTCCCGGTGGACGTGGCGGCGCGCCCGCCGGCGGAGATCAGGAGCGGTAGCCCGCGACGACTCGCGCGCTTCACGGCGCGCATGAAGACCCCCGGCCGCGCATGGAAGCGGCCGTTGCGGCGCCCGAGGCTTTTCCAGCCGAACACGGCTCGTCATCGGACGAGCCGTGTTCCCGTTCCCTGCCGCGCTGCTGCCTTCACCCGCCCGACGCCCCGGCCTGACGCAAGGTTCATCGCGGCTTCAGGTTCTGATAATCCTGATACTCCTGAAGGCCGAGCAGAATTCGATGTTGGTCTGCTGAAGTGAACTTCCGGCTACGAGGGGGCATCTATGCGCGTTCTGACCGTCCTGTCATTGCTCGTGTACGTTGCAGCCTGCAGCAGTCCGGCTCCGACCACGCCGGCTGAATCAGACGTCTCCGCGCCGCAGGTGAAGGGCACCTTGAACCAGGTGATGCGCGGCATCCTGTTCCCGAACTCGAACATCATCTTCGACGCGCAGGACCGGGATCCCGCAGCCCCGCCGGACGAGAAGGATCCGGCGGCCGCCGCCCACCCGTTTGCCGGCACCTACGGCGGGTGGGAAGCCGTGGAGAACGCGGCGATCGCGCTTGTTGAAGCTGCCAACCTCGTCGCGCTGCCGGGGCGCACCTGCGCGAACGGAAAGCCCGTGCCGCTGACCGATCCGACGTACAGGAAGGGCCTCGCGGATCTGCGCGAGGTGTCGATGGTGGCCTACAAGGCCGCGATGGAGAAGAACCAGGACGCGATGCTCGACGTCGCCGACAAGCTCACCCGGGCGTGCGCGACCTGCCACGACGTCTACCGCGACATCGAGATCGACGGCAAGCTTGCGGGTCTCGAGGCGCGGTGTGTGCCGAAGCCATAGGCGCGGCCCGGGAGAAGTCCGGGGCTTGAGCGGGCGCTTGCGCGATTGATTATGATGATCCCCGCCAACACGTTCGTTTTCTGGTCGGGTGAGGTCGGCGCGGGTGCACGTCCGGCGTGGACGGCCCGACTGCGGAGAGCTTGTGACCATACGTCGAATCTGGACGCTGCTCATCGTGGGATGTGCAGTGCTGTGTCTGTCGGTAACGGTTGGGGCGCAGAAGAAGGGCGGTGATCCCAAGCTGGCGGCCCTGAAGAACCCGGTTCCGGCCAATGCGGCCTCGATCAAGGCGGGACAGGCGCTCTATGCGAAGAACTGCCGCCACTGCCACGGCCTGCGCGGAAGGGGCGATGGGCCACTGGCGCCGAAGAACCCCAGGCCCGCCAATCTGACCGACGACAAATGGGACTACGGCGGCAGCGACGGCGAAATCTATACGCTGATTCTCAATGGCGCACCCGTGCCGATGACGGAGATGAAGGGGATGAAGGGGACGCTCACGCCGACGCAGATCTGGCAGGTCGTCAACTACATCCGCAGCATCGGCCCGAAACCAGCCGCACCCCCCGCGAAGAAGTAGGTAAGCTGAGAGGGCAGTGCGCGGCTGTACCTTCTTCACTCGAGCCCTCATCCTCGGTCTGGCGGCGTTCGCCGGAGGTGTCGGCTGCAACCTCTACGGGCGCAACGTGCCGGACGCCGCGACCGTGCCGCTGCTGCCGGGGCAGAGCGGCGCGGTGTTCACGACGGCGCGCCCGACGTTCGGCGCCGCGCTGAACGACTTCCTCGATCGGCGGCCGGACCCGGTGCAGCCGATCGAGTTCCCGCACAACATTCACGCCGGCAAGCAGATCGCCTGCACCGAGTACTGCCATGAGGCCGTGACGACCGGACCGGTCGCCGGCCTGCCGAGCGTGAGGACCTGCATGATCTGCCACAACACGATTGCCATCGACCGGCCGCGCATCCAGCAGATCACGGCCATGCGCGAGAAGGGGATCGACCTCGCGTGGCAGCGGGTCTACGGCTACACCGCACAGGCCCACGTGAAGTTCAATCACGCCCCGCACGTCCGCGCCGAGATCGAGTGCTCGACGTGCCACGGCAACATCGCCGAGCAGACCGTCGCGCAGCGCACCGTCGACCTCACGATGGGTTTCTGCGTGACCTGTCATCGCGAGCGGCAGGCATCGACCGACTGCCTCACGTGTCACTTCTAGACTGCCGGCTCCCATTCGACATGCAGACTTTCAACAGGCGAACGGCAGAAGCGCAGTACCGCGAGCAGGGCGTGATCTCTGCCTGCGTGTTGCGGGCGGCAGTCCGCAGTGCAGAGAGCTGATCGATGGACCGCCGATCGTTCATCAAGCTGACGGCGATTTCGGGAACGAGCGCGGCGCTGGCCGGCTGCGGCAGCCCGGAGAACACGCTCATCCGCTTCGTGCCCGACGAGGACATCGTTCCCGGCCAGGCGGTGTGGAGGCCGGGCGTGTGTCCCGCGTGTGCCGCCGGCTGCGGCCTGACCGTACGAGTGATGGACGCCGAGCACGACGTCGTTCGCGACGGGCAGGCCGGCATCGTCCAGATTCTCGCGGCGAAGAAGCTCGACGGCAGCCCGATGCATCCCGTCAACCGCGGCGCCTTGTGCGCGCGCGGGCAGGCGGCGATTCAGATCACCTACCATCCCGATCGCATCACGCAGCCGCTCAAGCGCGACGGCGATCGCGGCAGCGGCCGGTACGCCGCCATCTCGTGGGACGAGGCGATCGGAGAGCTGGTGTCGCGCCTCGACGCGCTGGTCGATGCCGGCAACCAGAGGCTGCTGGCCTGCCTGACCAGCAGCCGCGGACACCGGGCGGCGCTGCTCGACATGTTCCTGTCGCGCTTCGGGGCCCCGGGCGCCGTCAATTACGAGCTGTTCGGCGACGATGTGCTGCGGCGCGCGAACGCGCTGAGCTTCGGCCGCGACCAGCTGCCGACGTATGACCTCGCCAACGCGCGGCACGTGATCGCGTTCGGCGCCGACTTCCTCGGCACCTGGAACTCGCCGGTTGCGAACGCGCAGGGCTACGGCCACATGCGTCAGGGACGCAGCGGAATCCGCGGTTCCTTCGTGCAGATCGAGGCGCGCATGTCGCAGACCGGCGCCAATGCGGACGAGTGGGTGCCGGCGCGCCCGGGCACCGAAGGCGTGCTGGCGCTCGGTCTGGCCCACGTCCTCATGGCCGAGAAGCTCCGGCCCGCGTCCGCCGGCGGCCGTGCCGGCGCGTTGATCAGCGGATGGTCGGAGGGATTGGCGGAGTACTCGCCCGAGCAGGTGGAGAAGATCACAGGCGTTGCCGCCCGGCGCGTCGAACGGCTGGCGCGGGAGCTTGTCGAGCGCAGTCCCGCGGTGGTCATCATCGGCGGAGCGCCGCTGGCCCACACCAACGGCCTGTTCAGCGCGCTGGCGGTGAACGCGCTCAACGCCCTGATCGGCAGCGTCGGCGCGCCCGGCGGCATTGCCTTCACGCCGCAGCTCGACCTGCCGCGCCCGCGGCCGGCGGGGTTCAGGCTGACGCCGGACGCCGCGTCGACGGTGGCAGGCGGCGGCACCTATATCGGCGACGCGCAGCTGCTGCTGATCGACGGCGCCAACCCCGTCTACAACGCGCTCCCGGCCTGGAAGCTCGGCGAGGCGCTCGCCCGGCTTCCCTACATCGTCAGCTTCGGCAGCTTCCTGGATGAGACCAGCGTCCTGTCGGACCTGATCCTGCCCGATCACTCGTTCCTCGAGTCGTTCGTGGACGCGGCGCCGGAGTCGGGCTCGCTGGAGGCCGTGATCGGCGTCGCGGCGCCGGTGATGAAGCCGCTGCACGACACGCGGGCCACCCCCGACGTGCTGCTCGACGTCTCGCGGCGGCTGGCCAGGCCGCTCGATCTGCCGTGGCAGACCTTCGAGGAAATGCTGATGGCGACAATGGCGAGGTTCCCGGCCTCGTCGCCCGACACCGACGCATGGACCGAGGCTCAGGAGAAGGGCGGCTGGTGGGGCACGCCGGGCGCCGCGATCGCGGCGCCGCAGACTCCGATCGCGCCATCTCCGAGCTCGCTCGCCTGGGACGAACCACGGTTCGACGGCGATCCCCAGGAGTACACGCTGCATCTGCTGCCATACGTGTCGTCGGCGTTCCTGGACGGATCGCTTGCGCACCTGCCGTGGCTGCAGGAGATGCCGGACCCGATGACCTCGGCCATGTGGAGCAGCTGGGTCGAGATCAATCCGTCGACGGCGATGAAGCTCGGCATCGGCGACGGCGACGTCGTCGACGTCGTGTCCACGCACGGATCGGTACGGCTGGCGGCCGTGCTGACGCCGGGCATCGCCCCCGACGTGGCGGCGATTCCAGCCGGCCAGGGCCATCGCATGTTCACGCGGTTCGCGAGCGGACGCGGGGCGTCGCCGGTCGACGTGCTCGCGCCGATGACCGTGGATCGCGTCGGCAGCGTCGCCTGGGCGGCGACGCGCGTGAAGGTGACCAGAGTCAGCGGTCCCGACGGCCGGCTGGTGCTCTTTGCCGGCGGCAGCAGGGAACATCATGAATACACACGGTAACCACGAGGACCGCGGCGCACGCGCGGCGCGCGGCGCGGTCAGAGGGCCTGCGCATGCCTAGGTGGGGAATGGCGGCGGATCTGGACAAGTGCACCGGGTGCGGTGCGTGCGTGACCGCCTGCCATGCCGAGAACAACATCTCCACGGTCGGCGCCGATCAGGCCTCGCGCGGCCGCGCCAAGCACTGGATCCGCGTCGAGCGGTACTGGGAAGGCGAGTTCCCCGACGTCCGCCTGAAGTTCCGCCCGGTGATGTGCCAGCACTGCGACAACGCGCCGTGCGAGCCGGTGTGCCCGACCTACGCCAGCCATCACACCGAGGACGGCCTCAACGCGCAGGTCTACAACCGCTGCATCGGCACGCGCTACTGCGCCAACGCCTGCCCGTACAACGCGCGCTTCTTCGACTTCTTCAACCCGTCGTGGCAGAAGCCGCTGCACCTGCAGCTCAACCCCGACGTGTCGCTGCGCGAGGTCGGGGTGATGGAGAAGTGCACGTTCTGCGTGCAGCGCATCAGGGCGGCGACGATTGCCGCCAAAGCCGAGGAACGCGAGCTGAAGGACGGCGACATCACCACCGCGTGCGCGCAGGCTTGCCCGGCCCGTGCGCTGGTGTTCGGCGATCTGGACGATCCCGAGAGCGAGGTGTCGCGGCTGTCGCGTTCGGGGCGCGGCAGCAAGCTGCTCGAAGACGTCGGCACCCGCCCGAAAGTCACCTATCTGAGCCGCGGACGGTAACGGTCATGAATCACGCCCGCATCGACAGCGACCTGCTTCGTCCGCTCTTCCACACGTCGTGGCGCTTCTATCTGCTGGTGGCGCTGTTCGGCTCGATCGTGCTGACGGCGCTGATCGCCTGGCTGTCGCAGGCGTTCTACGGCTTCGGAATCACCGGTCTCAACTGGCCGATCTACTGGGGCTTCTACGTCACGAGCTTCGTCTTCTGGATCGGCATCAGCCACGCCGGGACGCTCATCTCGGCGATTCTCCGCCTGGTCGACGCCGGCTGGCGCCGCCCGGTGACCCGCTGCGCCGAGGTCATCACCGTGTTCGCGCTGATGATCGGGGCGATGTTCCCGATCATCCACCTCGGGCGGCCGTGGCTGGCGTTCTGGCTGTTCCCGTATCCGAGCGAGCGCCTCATCTGGCCGAACCTCCGCTCGCCGCTGGTGTGGGACTTCTTCGCCATCAACACCTATCTGACCGGCAGCCTGCTGTTCCTGTTCCTGCCGATGATCCCCGACTTCGCGCTCGTGCGCGACAAGGCGACGGGGCTGCGGAAGAGGATCTACGGCCTCCTCGCGCTCGGCTGGCGCGGCACGCCGAAGCAGTGGCACCGCCTCGAGTCAGCGATGTCGATCATGGCCGTCGCCATCGTGCCGGTCGCGGTGTCGGTCCACACCATCGTGTCGTTCGACTTCTCGATGGCGCCCGTGCCGATGTGGCAGACCACGATCTTCGGTCCGTACTTCGTGGCCGGCGCGATCTTCAGCGGCATTGCCGGCCTGCTCATCGCCATGGCCCTGCTGCGCCGGTTCCTGCACCTGCAGGACTACCTGCTGCCCGTCCACTTCCAGAACCTCGGCAAGCTGCTGCTGGTGATGGCGCTGCTCTGGGGCTACTTCGTCTTCAACGAGCGGCTGGTGACGTACTACGGCAACGAGCCGAGCGAGATGGCGGTGTTCTGGCGGACCCAGCGCGAGTCCTTCGCCCCGCTCTACTGGACGATGGTGATCGGGAACTTCGTGCTGCCGGTGGTGCTGATGGGCATCAAGTACTTCCGCACGATCACCGGCTGCGTGATCGCGTCGCTGGGCGTGATCGTCGGCATGTGGCTCGAGCGGTTCCTCATCATCGTGCCGTCGCTCGGCCACAAGTATCTGCCCTACAGCTACGCCGCCTACACGCCGCAGCCGGTCGAGATCATCATCGCCGGCGCCACGTTTGCGGCGATGACGCTGCTCTACATCCTGTTCGCCAAGTTCGTCCCGATCGTTTCGCTGTGGGAGCTGAAGGCGGGCGGCCCGTCCGAACGGGTCGGCCCGGCGGCCCAGCACGGGACCGTGGGGCCGGTGCTCCTGGACCGGCCGAGGCCCTGAGATGAAGGCAATCTACGGACTGTACAGCGACGGCGGTTCGGCGCAGCAGGCCGTGAACCGTCTCCGCGCGGCGGGCGTGCCCGACCGCGAGATCGTCATCATGTCGTCGAGGCCGATGGAGGAGTTCGAGTTCGGCCACATCGACAGCAAGTCGCGGATATGGTGGATCGCGTGTCTCGGCGGCTTGATCGGCATGGCGACGGCGTTCGGGCTCGCCTGGGTGACCGAGATGTCGTGGCCGATCGACGTCGGCGGGCTTCCGACGTTCGCGTGGTGGCCCAACCTGATCATCATCTTCGAGCTGACGATGCTCGGCGCCATCGTGGCGACCGTGATCACGCTGGTCGTGAGCGCCGGCCTGGGCCGCCGCCCCGCGTTCTACGATCCTGCCGTCTCGGACGGGAAGATTCTGGTGGGCGTCCAGAATCCGGGCGAGTCGCGCCTCCAGGACCTCGAGTCGGCGCTCGCCGCAATCACGGGCGCCCAGGTCAAGGCGATCTGAACAGGAATCAGGGATCAGGAATCAGGAAGCAGGGGAGAGGAAGCAGGGGTCAGGAATCAGGAATCAGGAAACAGGAAACAGGAATCGGTCCACACCTGAATCCTGATTCCTGCCCCTGAATCCTGATTCCTCTCCCCTGATTCCTGATTCCTTACGGTTCGAGCCTGCCGGCGTGGCGGTCGATCAGGAAGCCGATCGCGCCCACGACGACAATCACGGCGAGCACGCAGAGGCTGACGGCAATCGCGAGGCTCATGGTCGTTCCTCTCTCTCTAGAAGGCGTTGCCGAGGAACGGCAACATGCGCCCGAAATACATCACCAGCACCCATGATGTGATGGCTGAGAAGGCAATCGCCTTGTTCCCGAACGAGGCATCCTCGTCCGCGCCGACCTGCCACGCTTCGTCGAATGTGGCCAGATACAGCATGTCGAGGCCGGCGAGCAGGAGGAAGCCGATCTTCCAGAAGAACGAGACGTTGGCCAGGTACTGATCGGGCGTGGCGATGACCCACATCATGCCGGTCACGATGTTGGTGATGAGGGCGAGCATCGCCCACGGCAGCAGCCGGTGCAGCGCCGGGAAGGAGACCGCCTTGATCATCCCCAGCATGCGCAGGTTGACCAGCAGCACGACGCCGAACAGCAGCCACAGCCCGATGAAGTGCAGCACCTCGAGCGAGGGCCAGATCCAGGTGTAGTCCGTGACCAGCGACTGGATCGTCTCGGCGCGGATCCAGGCCGGACCGTTGGTGGGGCCGGCACCCTCGGGAATCATCTCCGGGTGGCGAATCTCCCCGCCCATGGTGGCCGTCCCCGCCATGGTGGCCAGCGTCAGCACGGCCAGGACGAGGACGCTGACGAGGTTGACGGTGGAGGGACGGTTGACGCGGCGCCACTGCCACAGGCCCAGCCATGCGACGAAGCCGGTGACGAGCATCAGCGCGAAGGCGGCCAGCGCGCCGTCATGATGCTTGCGGATGGCCTCGACCGAGACGTCGGGCATGGTCTCGAGCTGCATCGACGTCGCCAGGCCGCTCAGATACGCCGGCAGCGTCATCAGCGTAATGACGAAGAACACCTCGAGGCTGACGCGGGTGAGCGCCTCCTGGCGGCGCAGCAGGCCGAGGAGGAGCAGGCCGATCGCGATGGTGGTGCCGATCGTCGGCACGTGGTTGAGGATGAGGTGGAGATGTGGTGCGTTCATTGGCTGTTCCCTAGTCGATGCCCGCGACCGGACCGATGTAGGCCATCAACCGGCCGGCCGTCGTGGCCGCCACCCAGAGCACGAGTGACGACAGCGCCAGCATCCGCACCTGGTTCGTAATCGGACTGGCGTCGGCGTCCGGGTTGGCGAGGACGCGCTTCTTCAACAACTGTAGATTGACCAGCGCGAGAATGATGAACACCAGCTTAATGTAGAAGACCGGGCTCCTCAGCTTGGTCTCGGCGTCGGCGATGAGCAGCGTCACGCCCGAGAACGCGGTCACCCCGAACGCCGCCCAGATGAGCGGGAAGAAGCGGGTGAAGGACGAGAGCGGGACCCGCGGCGCCACGCCCAGCAGCCGCAGGTCGACCGCCCCGTTGAGGCCGGCGACCGTCGCCAGGCCGATCGTGTGGAGAAAGAGAATCGCCGGGTACCCGAACAGGGAGCCGCTTTCCCGAACCCAGTTCATGACCTCGCTGTTCTGGAGCTGAATGATGAAGTCCATGCAGAAACTCGTATCCTCCGCCGGCGCTCAGGGCGCGCCCTTCGACAGGCCTTGCGGCCAGCCTCGTAGCCATCGGCTGTGATGTGAACAGACGGTAGAGTCTCTCACAGGTCGGGCGGCAGCCGTCAGTAGTAATATTCCCCGCGCCATGCCATTTGCCGCTGTTGCAGGGTACCCCCGGCGACGCCCTTCCACCAGCCCCGCCCCGGTCTGCGTGGCCTTTCTCGCGGCGCTCGGCGTGCTCGCCGGTGCAGGCCGCGCGGCGGCGCAGGTCGACCTGACCGGCACGTGGGCGCCCATTTTCCACGAAGACCAGATCGAGCGCATCCCCGGCCCCGACATCGGCGACTACGCCGGGCTGCCGATCAACGATGCCGCCCGGCTCCGCGCCGACAGCTGGATGTCGTCGCTGCTGACGCTGCCCGAGCATCAGTGCAAGCCGCACCCCTCCACCTACGGCTTCCGCGGCGTCGGCAACCTGCGCATCACCGCCGACTTCGACCGCGCGACGCAGGCGATCGTCAAGCTGAACACCCACATTCAGTGGCAGGAGCAGCGGCGCGAGATCTGGATGGACGGCCGGCCGCATCCGCCCGAATACGCGGCCCATACCTGGCAGGGATTCTCGACCGGCCGCTGGGAAGGCAACGTCCTGGTCGTCACCACGACGCACCTCAAGGCGGGATGGATCCGGCGCAACGGGCTGGCCATCAGCGACCGCGCGACGATGACCGAGCGGTTCATCCGCCATGGCAACTACCTGACGCACGTCTACATGATCGAGGATCCGGTCTACCTCACCGAGCCCTTGATCAAGACGAACGGGTTCATGCTGACGCTGAACCCCGCGATGCCGCCGTATCCCTGCCGCCCGGCGGTCGAGGTCCCGTACGAGAAGGGCGAGGTGCCGCACTACCTCCCCGGCGAGAACCCGTTCCTCGGAGACTACGCGAAGAAGCACAACCTGCCGCCGGCGCTCGTGCGCGGCGGAGCGGAGACGGCGCTGCCCGAGTCGATCAAGCCGGGATTCAAACCCGCGCAGGGCACGAGGCCAGGCACCCGCGCTCCGAGATCCGGCGCGCCAGGCCCGGACGCGGGCGAGACCGCCGGCGTCAAATCGATGCACGTACAGGGCAACGTGTGGATGCTGGTTGGCGACGGCGTCAATGCTGCCGCACAGATCGGCGACGACGGCGTGCTCATCGTCGACACGATGACCGAGGCGCAGGCCGACGCGCTGATTGCCGAAGTGCGGAGAATCGCGCCGGGCAAGCCCATTCGCTGGATCATCAACACGCACGTGCACGGCGATCACACCGGCGGGAACGCGAAGGTGGCGGAAGCCGGCGAGTCGATCGTCGGCGGCAACTTCGCGGCGCAGGTCGGACAGGCGGCGGCGAACTCGGCGCAGATCATCGCCCACGAGAACGTGATGAAGCGGATGGTCGATCCCGATGGCGACGCCAGACCGGCAACCGGGCTGATGCTTCCGACCGACACGTTCTTCACCGGGGAGCACGAGATCTACTTCAACGGCGAAGCCGTGCAGATTCTCCATCAGCCCGGCGCGCACACCGACGGCGACGTGATCGTGTTCTTCCGCAAGTCCGACGTGGTGGTCGCGGGTGATGTCTTCAATACCCGGACCTTTCCCGTCATCGACGGGCCGGGCAGCCTGGACGGGATCGTGGCCTCGCTCAACCACATCCTCGACCTCACCATTCCGCGGGACAAGCAGGAAGGCGGCACCTACGTCATTCCGGGGCATGGACGTCTGACGGACGAGGCCGATGTCGTCGACTATCGCGACATGATGACGATCATTCGCGATCGCCTCGACGCCGCCCGCAAGAAGGGCATGACGCTGGCGCAGGTGAAGGCGGCCGGACTGCTGCGCGACTACGAGGGGCGCTTCGGCGCGAGCGAAGGCGCGTGGACGACGGACCGTTTCCTCGAGGCCGCATACAGGTAGGGCACGGTCTTCAGGACGTGCCGGGGGAATCTCGAATGAGACGAACCGTTCTCGCTGCCGCGATGGCACTCTCGGTGACCCTGGCTCCAGGCCTCCTCGCGCAGCGCGGACGAGGCGCCGGTCCCGCCGCACCTCCCACGCCGCGCGCCGCCGCGCCGATCGACGTCACCGGCTACTGGGTGTCGATCGTCAACGAGGACTGGCGCTGGCGCATGGTGACACCGCCGAAGGGCGACGTGGCGAGCGTGCCGCTGAACCCCGAGGGAATCAAGGCCGCCAACTCGTGGGATCCGGCGACCGACGGATCGTGCCTCGCCTACGGTGCCGCGGGCCTGCTGCGGATCCCGACGCGTCTCCACATCACCTGGGAGGACGATCGGACGCTCAAGATCGAGACCGATGCGGGACAGCAGACCCGCCGTCTGCTGTTCGATCGAAGCCAGCCCGTTCCGGCGCGGCGTACGCTTCAGGGGCATTCGGTGGCCGAGTGGGAGATCCCCGCCGCCGGGCGCGGCGCCGCCCAGGCTCCGCGGACGGGCAGCCTGAAGGTGTCGACCACGATGATGAGCGGCGGATGGCTTCGAAGGAACGGCGTGCCCTACAGCGAGAACGCCTCGCTCACCGAGTACTTCGACCGCTTCCCGGCGCCGAACGGCGACGAGTGGCTCGTGGTGACGACCATCGTCTCCGATCCCAGGTATCTGACGCAGGATTTCGTCACCAGCACGCACTTCAAGAAGGAGCCCGACGGCGCTAAATGGTCGCCGGCGCCGTGCCGCTCGTAGGCGTCGCCGCGCGCACGCCTCGCGCGTTCGCCTTCCGGGCTGGAATGCGTCCGATGAGCGTCAGCTTCAACTGACGACGCGCCTCGAACAGCCGTCCCTTCGAGGTCCCCTCGGGGATCGAGAGGATGCCGGCGACTTCCCGGTGCGTATACCCTTCGACCTCGCACAGGAGGAACACGTCGCGATAGATGGGCGCCAGGCGGTTGACGGCGTGCTCGAGCGTCAGACGCAGGGGCGTGTCGCGGGGCGGAGACGGCAGATCCACGGCCGCGCCGGCGCCGACCTGGTACTGGTCGCGGCGCGCGGCGCGGCTGCGGCCGATGTCGCGGCACGCGTTGAGCAGGATGCGATAGACCCAGGTCCAGACGGCCGCGTCGCGCCGGAACGAGTGGCGGTGCCTGCAGGCGCGCAGGAACGTCTCCTGGACGGCATCGTCGGCATCCGAGCGGTTCCCCAGCACAGTGCGCGCGAGGCTCTTCATCCGCGCGCCGTGGGTCTGAAAGAGCATCTCGAAGTCATCGAGTTCGAGGGGCACGCGCGCCGTTCCGGCGCAGCGTGACTGACGCCGCGCGAGGGCCGGCGGTCCGGCGTCGGCGACGGTGGAGCAGCGAGCCTCAGGCATAACGTGAATGTTCGAAGTGAGACAGGCGATATCCCACGGCCGGACACGTCCCGGCCGGGCGCGCCGCGCGCCGGCCGCGCGTTGTTGCGTGCTGTCGGGAAAACGCTGCGGTTACGGGTTGGTTAAGACCCCGTCCTTCGAACTCCTGCCGGGCGCCGTGGCATATGCCGTGCCACGCGCGCCCGAGGCGCACGGCATTGCGTGCGAGGACCCGGATTGACAGTGCCTGCCGAATTACCCGATGCTGGGCCGTTACCACCCTCTTCGACTCAGGTCCATCTGGAGCCGGACTATGACGTCACATCGCACGGACAGCCTCGAGCGCGATCTGCGAACCCTGTACGACGACTACACGAACGGCGCGATCGACCGCCGCGGGTTCATGCGGCGCGCTGCCGCGCTCGGCGCCGCGGGGGCCGCGGCGTCGCTGCTTGGTCCGCTTGCAGCGGTGGCCGACGCGCGGGCGCTGGCGCAGCAGACCGCCGCTGCGGCCAAAAAGATCCCGCTCGACGTGGCTGAATGGAGCTACATGTGGGTGAACGTCAAACGCGCGGAGACCGCGCGCGGCGCGTTCGTCGGCGGGCAGCAGATGTACGTGGAGTACATGATTCCTACCGCCGTGCGTCACCCGTACCCCGTCGTGCTCGTGCACGGCGGAGGCGGTCAGGGCACCGACTGGATGGGCACGCCCGACGGCCGTCCGGGCTGGTTCCAGTATCTCGTCCAGGAAGGCTTCAAGGTCTACGTCGTCGATCGCCCCGGACACGGCCGCTCGCCGCAGCATCCTGACCTCCATGGCGGCTTTGGCCCGCGGGCGGCGGTACTCGAGAACATCGCCGGACGCTTCACGCCGCCGAGCGCCAATCCCGCGGCGACGCCGAACGAGTACCAGAAGAATCACACGCAGTGGCCCGGCGAGGGCACTGTCGGATCGCCCGACCTCGATCAACTCGTCGCCGGGCAGGGCGGCAGCTACGTGCAGCAGACGCCGCCCGGGGGCGCAGGACGGCAGGGCGGTCCCGGCGCCGCCGCCGGCGCAGCACGCGGGGCCGCACCGGTGCCCGCGAACCTCGTGCAGCCGGCGCCGCCGTTCAACGTGCAGCACGCGGCGTGGCGTCAGGCCGGCGCCGATCTGCTCGACAAGATCGGACCGGCGATCATCGTGACGCATTCGGCGGGCGGTCCCTTCGGTCTGCTCGTCGCCGAAGTGCGGCCGAATCTGGTGAAGGCAACCGTGATCATCGAAGGTGGGGGATCGGCATTCGCCGGCGGCAACCGCTGGGGCATGTCGACGATCCCCGTCACCTACGATCCGCCGGTCACCGATCCCGCCGAGATCAGGACGCAGTGGGTGGCGAACCCGGAGCCGGGAGTGGCGGGCTACTTCCTGCAGACCGAGCCCGCGCGGCGCCTGCCCAACCTGCGCAACACGAAAGTCGTGTTCGTCACGGCCGATGCGTCGTTCGCGTCGCCGGGCAATCCGGGCGGGGCGGCGTTCCTCAAGCAGGCCGGCGTGCAGGCAGAGGAGATGCGGCTCGGCGCGCTGGGCATCAAGGGCAACGGCCACATGATGATGGTCGAGAAGAACAGCCGCGAGGTGCTGCAGCCGATCATCGACTGGATGACGAAGAACGTGACCGGCACCAACAGCCAGTCGCCGGCGCCGCGGCGCGGGTCGGGCGATACGCTGGCGTTGAAGCTGGCCGACACCGGCGTCTTCTGGGTGGGCACCCGCAACAAGAAGAAGATGCCCTACGGCACGATCCACGTCGGGCAGATGTTCGTGCAGTACTTCGAGCCCGCCGACCTGCGGTTTCCGCTGCCGGTGATTCTCGTGCACGGCGGCGGCGGCCAGATGGTGCACTTCATGGGTCTCGGCGGGATGTCGGGGTGGGCCCACCACTTCATCCAGGCCGGCTACAAGGTCTACCTCGTCGATCGCCCCGGCCACGGCCGTTCGCCGTATCACCCGGATGCGCTGGGCGAGATCGGTCCGCTCGTCACCTACGACCTGTTGACGCGCGACACAGTGACGTCGGCGCGGATGCCGAACCGGCAGTGGCCGGGCACGAGCGGCGACATCGGCGATCCGCTCGTGGATCAGCTCGTCGCGGCCGCCAACTCCGCGCCCCGCGACGGGCAGCTCGCGCAGTCGCTGTGGAAGACGGGCGGCAGCGAGCTCGTCGAGCGCGTCGGGCCCTGCATCCTGCTGACGCACTCGGCCGGCGGTCCGTTCGGCTGGCTCGTCGCCAACGAGAAGCCGAATCTGGTGAAGGCCGTCGTCTCGTTCGAGGGCGCCGCGGCGCCGCTCGTCGGGCCGGGCGGCGCGCCGGGCACGCCGCTGCCGAACCTCAAAGGCATGCCGATCATGTATCTGCTCGCGGAGCGCGGCGGGCGGCCGGGCAAGCCGATTCTCGACGCGCTGCTGCAGTCGGGGGCGCGCGCCGAGCTGATCGAGCTCAAGGAGCGCGGCATCCTCGGCAACAGCCACTTCGCGATGTTCGAGAACAACCGCCGGCAGGTCTTCGAGGTGATCAAGAACTGGATCGAGGAGCGGGTGCCGGGAGGGTCGTCCACAGCGCGTCTCTGACGACATACGGCGCCACGTCGCGCTCGAGCGCGCTCGTGGACCGGTGAAGTCCGCGGACACGTGAGGCCGGGGACGTTCGAAGCGCCCCGCTCAGCTCACCCGGGTATTCGCCGGGGACGCGGTAGAGCTGCGAGTCAGCATGGCGCCCCGAGCGGGGGCGCCAGCTCGCGGTCGACCCGGGTTGCACGGATCTGCTCGACGTGCCCATCTCGAACGGTGCGTCTGCGCTACAGTGTGCCGATGGAGCAGCACGACACTTCAGCTCGAGCATATGTGCTTGGCCATCGCGAGCACGAGCGTGCGCGCCTCGACGCGCAGGCCAGACGCATCGAGCCCGCGACGCGTCTCCTGCTGCGCGCGTCGGGAATCGCCGCTGGTGCGCGCGTCCTCGATCTCGGAACCGGCCTCGGCCACGTTGCTCAGCTCGTGGCTGAACTGATCGGTCCGAACGGATCGATCGTCGGCTTGGATCAATCCGCCGATGTCCTCGAAGAAGCCCGCCGCCGTGCCGGCAACGATCCGCGCATCGTCTTCGCGCAGGGCGACGTCACGAGCTGGCGTGACGCCGAGCCATTCGACGTCATCGTCGGACGCCTGGTGCTGTTTCACGTCGCCGATCCGGTCGCGGTGGTGCGCCACCTTCTTGCCAATCTTCGACCCGGCGGCCTGTTCGTCGCGATTGATTTCGACATCGGCTCCGCGCGCACCGAGCCGGCAGTTCCACTCCTGCACGAGTCGGTGCGGTGGATTTCCGCGGCATTTGCGGCAGCGGGCGCATGGCCCAATATCGGCGCTCGTCTCGGAGTGATTCTCGAGGACGCCGGACTCAGTGACGTCACGACGTTCGGCGTGCAGGGATATATCCCGCCGCGAAGTCCGGAGGCCCCGGCCCTCGTCGCCGCTGTCGTGCGGAGCCTCGAGGACGTGATCGTCGCCCATGGCATTGCGACGCGCGAGCAGCTCGGCATGGAGACACTCGAGTCGAGATTCGCGGAGGCGTTGACGCGCGCGAACGCAGTGCTGCTGCCGCCGGCCGTCTGCGGCGCGTGGGGACGCCGTCAGTGAGCGGCGCCTGGAGACGACTCGTGGAGCATTACTTGCCCACCAGGTGGGGCGGCGCGAGGTTGTTCTCGTTGCAGATGTATTCGATCAGCTCGCCGTCGCCGACCAGCTGAAACGCCTGCGTCACGGTCCACGGCCGCGCGTAGGTCTTCGGATCGTCGATTGTGATGTCGACCAGCAGCCGGCCGAACGTCGGCCGCCGGAGGCGTTCCGTCACTTTCATCTGCTCCGAATGCGGGTGGCCGGCGTCGTCCAGCCAGGTCTTGTCGTTGAACCCGGTGGTTTCGACGATGAGCGTGTCGCCGTCCCAGCGGCCCTTCGAGTACCCCATCCACGTGGGTTGTGGATCGGGCGTGAGCGTGTGACTGTCGCTCAGGAAGATCTGCCGGAACGTCGTCCGCGTCTCGTAGAGGATGACGATGGCGTCGGGAAGCTGAATGATTTTCTGGGGGAAGGGAACGCCGTTCACGCGCGGGAATCCCGGCGGCAGGCAGAAGCCTTCGGGATCGTCCTTGCCGTTGTTGGCCCTGCGCTCCGCGTAGAGCGCCTGGGCCCACGGCAGCATCACGATGTCGCCCGGCTTCAGATCGGCTCCGAGATTGAAGTTGTACTTGACGTCGGTCTGCCAGACGCCGGAGAGATCGACCCTGCCTGCGGCGGTACGCGGCGGCGGCGCCTCGAGGTCGATCCGGCCGTCCGGCAGCCGCGGGGCAGTGGGGTCGCGGTACCGCCACTGTGCGCTCACAGGGCCGGTGAGCGCGATGAACACCACGATCGCGCAGAGCCGCTTCGCCACGGCGTAAGAATGCGCCGCGACCGGTAAGGAGTCAACCGATCGCAGATGCGGCCGTCGCATCGGAACCGCCTGGATGTCCGGCCAGCTGCAGCGAGCGGCTCCGGAGTACTGTCGACCCGTGCTCAGTGATCTTCGCGTCTCGCGGTGGTCAGCACCGTACTGATCGGCGTTGCCGTCGCGGCCTGCTGTGTGCCGGCGCGGCGCGCGACGAGGATCGATCCGGTCGTGGCCCTGATGGAGTGATGCGGTCCGGCTGGAGCCGGACGCGACACGCCTCAGTTCATCGTGTTGTGGACGATCCTGCCATCGACCACCGTCAGCACCGACTTCAGCTTCCTGATGGCGTCGTCAGGCACACGCTTCGGATCGAAGTAGTCGTCGCTGAGCACGACGAGGTCGGCGAGCTTGCCGGGCTCGATCGTGCCGAGCGTGGCTTCCTCCTTGAGGAACCAGCCGTTCTCGGCGGTGTAGAGCCGCAGCGCTTCCATGCGCGTGAGCTGCTGACCGTCGTTGATCAGCGTGCCGTCGGACGCCCTGCCGGTCACCATGTAGGCGATCACGTTCCAGGGATTCAGCGTCGAGATCTGCGCTGAATCAGACCCGGCCCCGACCTTGATTCCGCTGTCCACGATCGTCCGCAGCGGCGGCCCGCCGCGCCCTCCGGCGAGGAACTGGAACGGATGCACCGCCACCGCGGCGCCCATTGCCTTGAGACGATTCAGCGTGGCAGCGTCCACCGAGCCGACGTGTGCCAGCGACCAGCGCAGATCCTTGATCGGCGTCGTCCTGTTCACCGTCTCGAAGGTGCTGACCGTCAGCTCGTTCTCGGCGGGCGACAGGCTGTGCTGCTGGAACGACCACCCGGCCCTGGCGATGCGCGACAGGGCCTCGGTGTAGTTTGCCGGGGGCTTCTGGCCGAAGAGCGGCCAGGTCGACGCAAACTCGCCGATGCCGGAAATGCGCAGCATGTCGTCCCCGCCGCCGTTGAACGCATTGCGCAGCCGCTCGGACAGGATCGGCACGTCCGGCCGGGTGTCCATCGTCAGAAAGAAGATCCGCAGCCGCGTTGTCATGCGGCCTTCGCGGTGGAGGGCGACCACCGGGTCGTACATGCGCCACTGGTCGGCGCTGGCCAGCGTGTCGGCTTCGAAGGACCCCTGCAGGTCGGGCGTGCCCGGCAGATTGAACGCGCCCATGTCGACGTTCGTCGTCACGCCGACGCTGGCGGAGTAGGCCATGGCTTCGGCCGTGCCGCGCTTGCGGTCCTCGAACGTCTGGATCGCGCGCAGCGCGTTCAGCGCCGCGATCGATGGTGCGTTGGCGGCGATGGCCCCGGTGTCGCTGACCGCAATCTTCCGTTCGGTGAAGAACGCCTTGCCGGGCGTGTTGGTCGCGGCCGGCCCGGTGAACGACAGGAAGACCAGCACGGGATGATCCGTCGTGGCGGCATCGAGCTCGGCGAGCGTCGGCAGCCGCTTCTCGGTGAACTGCGCGGGGTGCCATCCGCCCATCGAGGTGATGAACTGACCCGCCGGCACGCTCTTCGCCCGCGCCTTGATCGCGGCCTGCACGTCGGCGATCGACGTCGCCGACTCGAGCGGCGTGTGGTATCCGGGGCGGATGCCGAGCAGGACGATGTGATTGTGGTTGTCGATGAGGCCGGGGACGACGGTCCGTCCACGAAGGTTGATCTCGCGCGTGCAGGGACTGAGGCGCTGACCGCCGCGCGGACCGACGGCGGTGAACCGGCCGTCCTGGATCGTGACCTCGTCGACCGTCGAGCCGCGGGCATCCATCGTGACGATCTTGCCGTTGGTCAATCGCAGATCGCGTGCGCCCGCGCACGGATCGATCGGTGCGCGTGTCTGGCTGCGCAGCGTTGCCAGCGAAACGGTGACCACGAGGAACACGGTGGCAGCGGAAATCCATCGAAGCATGATCGACAGATTGTAAGGGAGATGCGGCGCAGGCCGGGTCCTGCCGTTCAAGACCCGGCCGATGTCATGGAACGGGCGTACGACGTGCTCATGCCGGCCTGGCCATCTGGAGCGCTTGTTCGCGACTGAGCTCCATCGCGTGAACGCTCTTCGCGTGTTCCTGTGCCTTCTTCACCACTTCGTCGTCGGAGCTGCCGCGAAGCACGAACCCGCAGGGGCATGTGATGACCTTGTCCATAAGCGTTGCCTCCTCAGTGCGACGGTAATATAGCCATCGCGGTTTGCCGCCGCCTTGCAGAAGGATTGCAGCCGCTTGGCCACGCGGATCTATCTCACCGGACGACTCGCCGTCGAGCACGAAGGCGTGCTGACGCTCGACGAGGCCGCACTGCCCGGCCGTCAGGGCCGCCTGCTGTTTGCGTATCTGGCGACGAACCTCCATCGCGCCGTTCCGAGGGTCGAGCTCAGCGACGTCCTCTGGGGCGGCGTGCCGCCTGCAGGCGCAGACACGACGCTGAGCGGCGTGCTCAGTCGGTTGCGAGGTCTCCTCCGCAAGGCGCCGTTCGATGCAGGTGTGACGGTGCGGACCGGCGGCGTCAGCCTCCACCTGCCGCTCGATGCGTGGCTGGACATCGAAGGGGCGGCCAACGCCGTCGATGAAGCGGAGGGCGCACAGCGCCGCGGCGACATGGCGGCAGCGTGGGGTCACGGCAATGTGGCTGCCGTCATCGCTCGTCGTCCATTCCTGCCGTCGGAAGAGGCGCCGTGGATCGAGCGGCAACGCCAGAAGCTGGCGTCAGTGTTGATTCGCAGCCTGCAGTGCCTGTCGATGGTGAGCGCCGAGTCGCACGACCTCGCGTCCGCCGTCGTGTACACGACGCAGATTCTCGAGCTCGAGCCGTTGCGCGAGTCGGCTTATCACCAGTTGATGAAGCTTCACGTGCGCATGGGGAATTCCGCCGAGGCCCTGCGGGTATTCGCCGACTGCCGGACGCGGCTGCGAGACGAGCTCGGCGCGAGCCCGTCACCCGATATCGAGCAGCTGCATCTTTCGATTCTGCGCGGCGAGGTCCGGCAGTGAAAAGAAAAGGCGGGTCCAGGAAGCAGGACCCGCCCGGCAGGTGTTGAAGGGACAGCGCGGGGCGGGTCCGGTCCTCCAGACCCGGCGAGCGCACTACGCAGGCGTCTGCGCCGGCGCCGGGTTGGCCGCCGCGAGGACCGCGGCCTTGTTCTTCGCGAGCCACTGATCGAAGCTCTGCAGCGCAGGATTGAGCTTGCGCGACAGCTCGACGCTGCGGGCGGCGTTCACTTCCTTCTCGAAGTCGCGATAGACCTGGAACATGTTGCCGTATTCGTCGGCGCCCGGGAATCCGAAGCCGCGGAACACGTTGGCGTCGACGGGGTTGAACTGGCACGGAGAGATGCCGATCGACTCGAGCTTCTTGCTCATCTCCTGGAAGCTGAGGCTCTCACCGGCAATTCCCACCCTCTTGCCGATGTACTCCTGGCCGGCCTTGAAGATGCCGAGGGCGACCTTGCCGATGTCTTCAGCGGCGATGCCGGGGAGCCTGGCTTCGCCCATCGGGAACGTCCAGGTGTAGACGCCCTTGTCGTCCTTCTTCGGGGCCAGGCCGAACATGTAGAGGTTGTCCCAGTAGAAGGAGGTCACCAGATACGTGACCGGCAGGCTGGCAAATGCCGCGTCGGCCTCGGCCTTGGCGTCGAAGTGCGGCACGCGGTACTTGCCCTGCAGGATCGGCATGCGCTTGTCGTCGGGCGACATCAGCTTGCGGGTATCCTCGAGCGTCGACCAGATCACGTGTTTGACGCCGGCGGCCCTGGCGGCCTCGGCCATGTTCCTGGCCTGCTGGATCTCCTTCTCGCCCGAGAAGTGCTCCCAGAAGTTGGTCACCGCGTACACGCCGTGGGCACCGGCGAACGCCTTCTTCAGGCTCTCCACGTTGTCCAGGTCGGCGGCAACGACCTCGGCGCCGAGCGCGGCGAGCGCCCTGGCCTTGTCCTTGTTGGGATCGCGCGTGATCGCGCGCGCCGTGAACCCGCTCCCCGGATCAGCCGTGATCGCGCGGACCAGACCGCCGCCCTGCGCGCCGGTGGAGCCTACAACTGCAATGATCTTTGCCATGTCTGCCTCAATCAATTGAAGAGTGGCGATCTTCGATTGCTGACTGGTCGTCGATGGAAGACTGTGAGTGGTGACCCCTGGCGGCACCGAGCCGCTCCGGTTCAATCAGCAATCATCATTCCTCAATCAACGACCGATCAACGACCACCAATCGATACATCCGAAATGCTCGTTAGACGCCCGCCACTTCCTTGCGGACGATCGCCGCACCCTCGGCAAGCGCGTGCAGCTTCAGCTTTGCCACCATGCGCGACAGCGGCTTCATGCCGCAGTCGGTGCTGAGCGTGACCTTGTCGGCCGGCACGGCCTTCACGACCTTGCGGATGCGGTCGGCCACCTGCTGCGGCGACTCGACGGCGTTGGTGCGGATGTCGAGGACGCCGACCTGCGCGCCCTGGTTGGCCGGCAGGTTCTTGAGGAACTCGATGCCGTCCATGTGGCGGTTGGCGTAGTCGAGCACGAACTCGTCGACGCCGGCCGTGCCGAAGAAGTAGGGGAGCACGGTCTGATACCCGGTGGGGAAGCTGGAGCTCAGGATGTCGTTGCCCCACGCGTTGCCGAAGCAGAAGTGCCAGCCGATCCTCGCGTTGACGCCGTCGCAGCACTGCTCGACGACCTCGCGAATCCACTTGTAGTCGTCCTTGTTGCCGGTGAAGAGCGGCAGCCACGCGCCGAGGTCCTCGAGCTGCAGGTACGTGGCGCCGGCGGCCACCAGCTCCTTCATCTCCTTGTTGAAGATCGGCGCCAGGGCGAAGCTCAGCTCTTTGGCATCCTTGTAGTGCTTGAAGTAGACGTGCCACGCCAGGTTGACCGGACCGGCGCCCACCGATACCTTGATCGGCTTCGTGGCGTACGCCTTGGCGATCTTGAACAGATCGGCGAACCGCAGCCGGCTGTTGCCCACGGGACCGCTGTTCACGACGCCGCCCCAGTCGTGGAGCATCTCCTGCGTGACGTTGCGCTCGGCGACGCCGACGGTGGACGGGTGCTCTTCCTTGGCCTGCTCGAACCCGTCGATGCGCTCGTACAGGTACCAGCAGAACGACCCGATCACACCGACGTAGTCGTCGTACCACATGTTGCCGTCGGTGACGATGTCGAGACCCGCCGATTCCTGGTCGCGGATGACCGTCGCCACGGCGTCGTTGTATGCCTCTTCGTGCTGGACTTCCTTGAAGGCGACCCGAATGTCGCGGCCCAGCAGCTGGTGCTTGTACCAGTGCGGCCTCGGGTAGGACCCGACCATCGTGGTCGGCAGAATTTTGTCGACGATCTTCGTTGCCATGTAGCCCTCTGCTGGTTAGGCGTATCGATATCGGGCGGGGCAGTCGCTTGGGGACCTGCTGCTCACCTGGCCCGCTGCCCACGCATCGGCCCGTCTGTCCCCGGGCGTCTGAGCCCGAGGCGTTGGCCCAAGCCGCCGATTATATCCAAACAAGGCGGCGATGCCTCGATTGTTGCGGCCCTGACAGCATCCCCAGGATTGGGGATATCCCGACGTCAGGGGCAGCCCCGGCGGGTCCGGGACGGCCCGTGGGCTATGATGCAACTGTGTCGCTGAGATTCGTCGCTCCACATTGATGCCGGAGACCAGTTCCATGTTCATACGCGTTCGCGCTGGATTCGCTCTGTCCGCACTCCTGGCTGCAGCCGCGTGCGGTTCACCGAGCCCGGATTCGGGCTCGTCGACAGGGGATGCACCTGAGCCGGCGGCCACGGCCGTGCCCACGCCGCTGCCCGGTGAAAGCACCATCACCGGGTCCATCAAGTACGAGGGCACCGCCGAGAAGCCGCGGGTCATTCGCATGGATTCCGATCCCCTGTGCATGCCCGAAGGCCCCCAGACCTCGGAAGTGCTCCTGGTCGGTCCGGGCAACGGCCTACAGAACGCGTTCGTGTACGTGAAGGATGGGCTGGCGCCCGAGCACAAGTTCACGGCACCGCAGACGCCGGTGGTTCTCGATCAGAAGGGCTGCAAGTACGTGCCCCACGTCTTCGGCGTCCAGGTCGGCCAGCCGGTGGTGATCGTCAACAGCGACCCGACGCTGCACAACGTCCACGCCGTGCCGAAGACGAATGCCGAATTCAACTTCGGCCAGGCGATGAAGGGCATGAAGACCACGCGGACGTTCGACAAGCCCGAGGTGATGGTGCCCTTCCGCTGCGACGTGCATGGCTGGATGGCGTCGTACGCCGGCGTACTGGAGCATCCCTACTTCGCGGTCAGCGGTCCTGATGGCTCGTTCGAAATCAAGGGACTGCCCGCGGGCACCTACACCATCGAGGTCTGGCACGAACGGCTCGGCACGCAGACCACCACGGTGACCGTCGACGGAAAGAGCGGAGCCACCGCGAACGTGTCGTTCAAGGGATAGGAGCCGCGGCACGGCCCTCGCCAGCCGCGCCGGCCGCACGGATGAGGAGCGCGCGTACGAGCAGATCCCGGCCGGTCGTACGAACCGGCCGGGCTAGCTCCAGGCGCCGGCCGCGACGAACGCCGCCCAGTACACCGGCAGCGTGCTCTCCTTCCTGGCGCGCCGTTCCCGCAGCACGCTGACGCTGGCGGCGTGGACGGCGTCGGCGGTGCTCAGCCCGCGCCGGAATCGCGCGTCGTAGAGGGCGAGCATCCACGCCCGGGTGGCCTGATCGTCCACCGACCACAGGCTCATGATCACCGTGCGGGCGCCGGCCACCTGAAACGCCCGGCGCAGTCCGAACACGCCCTCGCCGGCCCTGATTTCACCAAGGCCGGTGTCGCACGCCGACAGCACCGCCCATTCGACACCGTTCAGATTCAGCCCCGCGACTTCCTCGGCCGTGAGAATGCCATCGTCCTCCTCGAGACCTGCGGCGGTGCGCCGATTCGCGCCGGCCAGCGCCAGCCCCGACAGCAGCAGCGGGTTGTCGCGGCCCGCGTCGGCAAAGCCGCCGGCGGCCCATCCTGATCCGGTTCCGGCGCGCGAGTCTTCAGGCGGACAGCCGTCGCCGAGGAAGAAGCCGTGAGTGGCGAAGTGCAGCACTCGGCGTCCGCTCAACGCGTTCTTCACGGCGGTTTCGGTGGCCATCGATCCGGTCAGCACGGTGACGCCGGACGCAGTGCCGGGCCAGACCTCGCTGATCTCGTTGACCTCGCTGAGCGAGCCCGGCAGGTTGCCGAAGCGCGTCTGTACCGCCGGCTCGCAGCTCGATCGATTCGCCGCCGTCTGCGCACGCGCAGGTGGAGCGGTATCGAACGCCGGATTACCGACGGCCAGCAGACCGCCGCCGGTGCTGGAGCCGGCCGCGGCCGGCAGCACGTCCCGTTCGGTCGACAGGTAATGGATCCAGGTGTCGTGCTCGACGAAGTAGCGGCCCTGCGCATCGACGAGCGCCGAGACGTTCACGAGGTTGAGCATCCCGTCGGGGACGATGAGGATGCGGCGCGCGGAAGCGACGGCGGCGTCGAGCGGGTCCCAGATCGCCTTGCGCAGCGAGGCGGCGGCCTCAACGTACAGCGCCTCCGCACGATCGCGGCTCACCAGGCCCGGCAGGTTCTCGCCGGAGGCTGCCCTGCGCCACTCTGTCACCAGCGCCTCGATGGTCCAGGCCGGTCCGAGCGGCGCGAACGCCACTCGCGCGCCGGCGCGTGCGACGAAGGCCGCGTACGACGGCACGACGCTGGTGGTCGTCGCTCCGCCTGAAGGTGTCGCCACTGTCCGGTCGTAGCGCACGAACGAAACGAGGACGCTGTCGGCGGGGAGCGCGCGCAGCACTTCAGTGAGGCCGGACGCGGTCCTGACGAACTCGTTCCGTCCGGCGATCGTGCGCTCGGCCAGCAGCCGTTCGGCGTCTTCCTTCTGTCTTCGCGCCTCGTCCAGCAGATCGCGCGGCACCGGTTCCAGCAGACTGCGCATGACGAGGTTGGCGAAGCGCTGACGGGCCGCGATCGCGCTTGCCGTCACGCCGGCGCTGCGCGCGGTGCCGCTGTAGGCGGCGAGCCTCCGTGCCGCGAGCTCGTCGAGGATCACGCCGCGCGATCGGATCACGCTGTCGAACACACGCGAGGCGTCGGACTGAGGCGCAGCGGCAATCACCGACAGCGCCAGATCGAGACCATGCGGGCGTGTGGCCGCATAGGTCATTGCCTGACGCTCCGGCAGGTAGCGGACGGTGAACCGCAGATGATCGCGTCCGGCCTGCTCCGCCTCGAGTGCGGATGCGAGCGCCGCGTCGTGCTGTCCGCGGGCCAGATCCACCGCGGCGAGCGTGGCACGCGTCCCGGCGGCGAGCGGATGCGCCCGGCCGAAGATGCGCTCCCGCTCGGCAAGCGCATCGGCGAGGCTAAGGCGGGCCTGGGTCGTGTTGCCGGCCCGCATCTGCAGTGTGCCGCGCAGCTCGAGCACACGCGCGACGTGATCGGGTTCGTCCGACGAGCCCGACTTCTGGAAAATCGCAATCGCCTGGTCGACGTAGCGAATCGCGGTCGAGAGATCGCCCGCGTCGGCGACCGTCCGTGCAAGGTTGGTGAGCATCCAGGCGACCTGGGGATGCGCGGGCCCGAGCTGCCGCCGATGAATGGCCAGCGCGCGTTCGTACAGCTCGCGCGCCCGTTCCAGCTGCCCGCGCATTGCGGCGACTTCGGCGAGCGCGTCGAGCCCGCGCGCCACGAAGGCGTGATCGGGCCCGAGCCCCTCGGTCCAGATCTGCAGCGCCTTCCCGTACAGCGCGTCGGCCTCGGCGAGGTCGCCGATCTCGCGCGCCAGCGCCGCATCGTTGAAGGTGTAGGTGGCGTATTCCGAGTGCGTCCTGCCCAGACACCGCTCGATGGTCGTCAGTGCGCGGCCGTACAGGCGCCGCGCTTCGAAGTACTCGCCGTCGTAGCGGAACGACTCGGCCAGCGAGTTCATGAGGCGCGTGACTGCCGGGTCGCATGGCGCCAGCGCGCGCTCGCCGATGCGAAGCGCGCGTTCACGCAGCTGACGCGCCTCGCTCAGACGGCCGGCCGAGAACGCCGCGAACCCGAGGCGGCGGAGGAACTCCGCGAGCGCCGGGTGGTTGGCGCCGAGCGTCTGTTCGGCCATGGCCAGCGCCGCCGACCACTGCCGCTGCGCGCCGGCGCTGTCGCCGCGGAGAAACTGCACGTCGCCGCGCATCAGCAGGCTTGCCGCAGTCTCGGGATGACGCGGCGTCAGACGATTCCGGATGGCCAGCGCTCGATCCAGAGGCGCCACCGCATCGGCGTACGGCCCCGCGTACCGGTACAGCGTGCCGACCAGTTCGAGCGTCCGGCTCAGCCCGATCTCGTCACGCGCGGCCAGCGATTCGCGGATGCGCATGGCCTCGTCGAGCCGCGTCTTGGCCTCGGAGAAACGCTCCAGCTGAATCAGGACCGATGCGAGCTGATCGAGCGAGTCGGCGACGAGCCGGTGCGAAGGGCCGAGCACGGCGCGCCGGATGGCGAGCGCACGTGCGAAGAGGGGCATGGCCTGTGCGAACTCTCCCCTCGCCGCGCGGACGAGCCCGTAGTTGTGGAGCGACTGTGCGGTCTCCACGTGCGCCCGCCCGAGGCGGCGGGACTTGTGGCGCACGAAACGCCGGGCCAGGCTGACGGTCGCGGGTGCGGCGGCCTTGCCGTTGCGGACCAGGGCCTCGACGAGCAGATCTTGCGCCTGCAGCTGCTGCGCGGAGTCCGGGCGGGCCGACGCCGCCAGACGTACAGCAAGCGCTTCGGCCAGGTCATAGGATCCGGCATCGAGTGCCAGACGCACTGTTGCTGCGCCGCCGGCGCCCTGTGCGCCGGCGGACAGCGGGCAGAGCGTGATCGCGGCGGCGAGCAGGACAGCCGCTGCAGCTCTAACGTTGTCGTCGCGAGCGCGTCCGTGCGCCATCGGTCACCGCTGGTTCCAACCGGCGCGCCGGTCGGGGCCGAACGACCGCTCCCAGCACTCTGGCGGCAAATCCTGATTCCTTCTCGAGCATGTCGGCGGCAGCGAAGCCCGATTCCTTGGCGAAGCCCGATTCCTTCAGGTCCATGATGTCGGCCATGAAGCCCTGGCGCCTGAACGCGGCGTCGTGCGCGAGATTCGCCAGCACACGCCGCAGCACGTCAAGGCTCCTGCGCCCGAGGTCCTCGAGCACGCCCTGGCGCTGCAGCTGTTCGAGCAGCACCGGGGCCAGCGCGCCCGGTGCGGTGTAATCGGCATTCAGGCTGTCGTGGTCGTGACGATGTGCGGGCGGCTCGGCCGGTGCTTCGGGCATTGCCTCCAGCGCGACGCCGTCCCAGCCGGTCCTGGTGATGGCCAACTCCGAGTAGACCCGCCGCGTCGCGTGGCCGGCAATGAGCGACCGAGCCTGATCCTTCTTCGCGAACGGGAAACAGAACAGGCTGACGCCTGTATCGTCGCTCAACACCAGATTCTCGAGCGCCGCTTCGAGCGCTTCGGATGGCTGCCTCAACCCGAGGCGCTTGAGCCTCCGGCACAGCGCGGCGACATCGACGAGCGCGGGATCGGCCACGGCGCTGCGGGTCAACGCCGCGCGAAGCGGTGCGGCGCCGTTCCCTCGCGCGATGCCGGTGCTCATACGCGCGGCAATCGCGCGCAGCGGCTCGCTGACGTCCGACACTCGCGTCGTGTCCATCAACGTGAAGGGTACCGAGGCACGGCCGTGGCGATTGACGCTGATGCGGTAGTAGCTGCCAAGCTCTTTCACCAGGGCTCGCGCCGCCGCCTTTGGTTCGGGCTGACGCGCCAGCTGCTCGAACATCCGCGCGTACGGCCAGCCCTCGATCGGCACGATGTCGGGCGAGGCGATCAGATACGTGGCCGCGTCCTTCAGCTCGAAGGCCGTCTCGAGCGTGCACATGAAGCAGTCTTTGAACGCGATGATGTCGATTTCCTGGTTCAGACACTCGCGTCCATGCCGCAGCGCCGTGCGCAGCTCCTCGAGCGTCAGCGTCTGCGCCACGTAGGTCCAGGGATCGGGCGCGGCGAAGATGCCGGACAGGATGCTGCTGAACGGCGCGTCGGTGAAGAGGCCGAACGGTCCTCGGCTGTGGCCCCAGAGGATCAGCGCGTAGCGATCGGCGGGGCACATCCGCTGCGCCCATTCGAAGAATCCGTACAACGTGTCCGGATCGGCCGCATCGCTCTCCGGGTGCAGCCACGCCCCTTCGCCGACGACGCGGCGCCACACGTCGGGCTGGGTTCGGAAGTCGATCTGCACGGCCACGTGCAGCCGGTTGCCGCCCGCCGACAGCGCACCGTGAACGATCTGATCCAGCTCGCGATTGGCCTGTTGATCGAGCAGGACGCCGCCCGCAGGATCGTCGGCAATCATGTAGATCATCACCGTCCAGGGCTTCCTGGAGCGGGCCGGCTCAGGGGCCTTCGCCATCAATCCCTCACGCGTGGAAGTACGTAGTGTCCGCCTTCAGGCGGACCACAGGCATCCCCGGTCCCGCGGACGGCCTTTTGCATTGTGCACTACGCCGTCATGATCGCGGTGATCGTCGTTCGATCAACGACAGCCTGATAGGCCTGTAACATCTCCTCGATCGGTACGATGGACGTGGCGAGCGCGCGTGCGTTGTACTGTCCCTTGTCGAGCATCTCGACGAAGCGCGGGATGTCGCGCATCGGACTGGCGCCGCCGGCCTGGCCGGCATGGTGGGTCCGGCCGCCGATGGTGAACAGCACGGCCGGAAGCGTCAGATTGCCGCGGGGCAGGCTGGTGGTGACGATGTGGCCGCCCGGCGCGCACATCTCGTAGGCCTGGCGCAGGGGAAGGATGCCGGTCGGATCGGGGCCGGCTTCGACCTTCGGCGGCGCTTGATCCGCCCCTGCCGCCTCCAGCACGAAATCGGCGCCGGCGCCGCCCAGAAGGCCGCCGGAGTCGCGGCCGCCCGCCCACAATCGATTGTTCGGTCCGCGCGACAGCTCGCGCACGCGTTCGACCAGCTTGTCGCCTTCGGCGTTCGGATCGAGCGCGTGGGTCGCGCCGATGCGCAGCGCCGTCTCGCGACGGACACGCACGGGGTCGATGGCGATGATCGTCGACGCGCCCGAGATCCTTGCGCCCTGAACCCCGCTCAGGCCGAGCGGACCGCACCCGACCACGGCCACGGTCGAGCCGGGCTCCACCAGCGCCACCCCCTGCGACGTCGTCGCTCCCAGTCCCGCGACGGCCACGCAGCTGCACACCATGCCGAGATCGGCGGCCGCCGCCCTGGTGAAGACCGGCACCACCCACTCTTCGAACGTCACCATCAGCTCGGCAAGCCCGCCGATGTGGGAGTTGGCGTAGACCGGCGTGCCGTCGCGCATGTCGGCGATGGGCACGAGATCGTCGGGACCCTGCCGGGCGAGGAACTGGCACATGTCGGAGCGGCCGCGCAGGCATTGATAGCAGGCGCCGCACTGCGGCGTGCCGCTCACGCACACGCGATCGCCCACCTGCACGCGGCGCACCTCGGGGCCGACGGCTTCGACCACGCCGACGCCACCGTGCCCCTGGATGAGCGCCATCGTGCTGAGGCGGCCGCCAAAGTTGCCGAGGCCGAGCACGGTGCCGCAGTTCGAATAGCAGAGGTTCGTGGCTTCAGTCCGAACGACGACCTGTCTGCCCGCGATCGGGCGCAGCGTCAGCTCGTGGAGTGAGGTTCGGCCGGCGCCGGAGCCCCGGGAGATCCAGCCGCGGAACCGCCGGGCGGTTATCACGGCGGGGCCCTGGGATTGCGCAGCGCGGGCAGGCGCGTCAACGGATGCGCCGATTGCCGCGGCCCCGGCTGCGGCCAGTCCAGTCTTCAGCAGCCTTCGGCGTGACGTCATGGGGACCTCGGATGGTGGCCCGCCCGAAGGCGGAGTCTACAACCGCTCCGCCCGAATTCGGACCCACCTTCAGGGGTTTTCCAGATACGAGGCTTCTTCCTTCAGCCATGCATCGAAATCGCTCTGCTCGAGGACTTCGTAGACGCCCTTCATGCGGAAATGGCCAAGCCCGCACAACTGGGAGCAGGCGATATCCCACCGGCCGGTGCGTGTGGGCGTGAACCACACCGGCTGCACGATCCCGGGGATCGCATCCTGCTTCACCCGCATCTGGGGCAGCCCGAAGCTGTGAATCACGTCCTTGCTGGACAGGAAAATCACCACCGGCCTTCCCACCGGCAGGTTCATCCGGTTGGTCACCACGATGTCGTCTTTGCCGACCGGCTCGCTGCGATCGAGCCCGAGCGGATTGTCGGGGCTGACCAGCGTGATGTCGGTGCGGCCGAACACACCATCGGCTCCCGGATAGTGGACCTGCCACGCGAACTGCTCGGCAACGACGCGAAGCTGGATCGCGCCGTTCGACGGTGGATTCGCATCGACGTTGGTGCGCCAGAACGGAATGGAGAAGAAGGCGAGCAGCACGATCTCGGCAACCAGCACACCGCCTTCGACCCACGTCGACCACGCGCCCCTCACGCCCCGATGGTCGGCGCGCGGGTGGGCACGCTGCCGGAAGCGGATCAGCACGTAGACGAAGAAGATGCTCCAGCCGACGAACAGCACGAGCATCAACCAGTGGATCAGGACCATGATGCGATCCACTTCGCCGGCGTGCGCCGATGCGGCGACGGGTAGGCCGAGCCACTCCAGCATCAGGCCCTCACGGTAGTGTCCGCCTTCAGGCGGACACCCTCCGCCTTCAGGCGGACCTCATCTGCCGTGAGGCCTACCTCCTCCACGAGGTGCGCCTCACGCGAACGCCGCGCCAGCAGGACGATGAACCGCGCAAACGCGGCGAGCACGATCCCCGTGACGCCTACCAGCACGCCGATACCGGCGTTCAGGCTCTCGCGCATCACCGTGTCGTCGCCGCCGAAACAAACGGGACAGGACATAGGGTGGTCTCTGGTCTCTGGTGTCTCGTCTCTGGTCTCTGGTCTCCAGTCTCTCGTCTCCGGTTCAGCACCAAAGACCAAAGACCGGAGACCACATCATTCTGTCGTAAACGCGTCGTCCCACCGGGTGCCGAGGAGGTGATCGCCTTCGGACATCAGAACGCCTGCAATCAGGCTGATGAACAGGACGGCCGTCAACCCCAGCGGCCAGTACACCATCGGCCTCTCGCCCTTCAGGTGCATGAAGTACATCGCCACCAGCGCCGCCTTCATCAGCGCGATGCCGACGCCGGTGGCGACGGCGAATGTCCCCGGCAGGTGGAGGTAGGACGCGCCGATGGTCGCCAGCGTCAGCACGAGCAACGCGCCGAAGACGACCAGGTAGCCTCTGACTTGTGCCGCGATGTCGTGCGCCATACGTCTCAGAGCAAGTACAGCACCGGGAAGAGGAAGATCCACACCACGTCGACGAAGTGCCAGTAGATTCCCGCCACCTCGATGCGGTTGGCGAACCGCTGGGGCTCGCTGTGCCACATGCGCGCGCCCGGCCCCCACAGATAGCCGTTGACGATCATTCCCGCGATCACGTGAAGGGCGTGTAGGCCCGTCATCGTGAAATACAGCGCAAGGAAGTTGTTCGTTGCCGGGTAGAGCGCGTGCGAGAACTTGTCGCCGTACTCGATGGTCTTCACGACCAGGAAGATGGCGCCGCCGAGCAGCGTCAGGCCCATGTAGAGGCGGTAGCGCTTCAGGGCGGCCTCAGCCGCCTGGCGGTCTCCGGCTCGCACGGCCGCGGCATGCGGCGCCAGCGCCGCCCAGGCGAGCACCATCGTCACCGACGAGGCGATGAGCACCACCGTGTTGAGGGCCGCCAGCGGCACGCTCAACACCTCGTGCTGCACCGGCCACGTGGGCGCGCCGGTGCGCAGCAGGACGTAGGAGGAGAAGAGCGACCCGAAGAGCATCACCTCGGAGGCGAGGAACAGCCAGATCCCGAGCTTTGGATTGGTGAGCCCGGTATCGGGCCGTATCTCCGAGGTGTAGGGGATCTCCATCTACTCTACTCTGCCTACTCTGCGCTGCGGGCGTACTCGGCGTTCTGCGGCAGGAAGCCCGCCGTCGCGCCGGGCACGCTGTAGTCGTAGGGGTCGCGGAAGACGCGCACCGGCTGGTCGAAGTTTCCATGCGCACGCGGCGGCGTCGATGTCGCCGCCCATTCCAGCGTCGTCGCCTCCCACGGGTTCGTGTTCGCGACGCGGCCGGACCGCATGCTGACGAAGAGGTTCACGATGAAGAAAAGCTGGAAGAAGCCGAGCGCACCCGCCGCGTACAGCATCGGGACGTTCAGCGAGAGCGTGTCCTGCGCGTGCGAGTAGAGGGCGCCGCCGTCCCACAGGCGCCGGTTCACGCCGGCGAGCCCCTGGATGAACATCGGCAGGAAGATGACGTTCATGCTGATGAGCGAGCCGGCGAAGTGAATCCTGCCGAGCGTCTCGTTCATCATCCGGCCGGTGACCTTCGGGAACCAGTAGTAGATGCCGGCGAAGAGCGCGAAGATCGTCCCCGGCGCCACCAGGTAGTGGAAGTGGCCGACGACGTAGTTGGTGTCGTGCAGCGGGATGTCGGTGGCGGCCAGACCGAGCGGAAGTCCGGTGAGCCCGCCAATCCCGAACATCGGCATGAAGGCCAGGGCAAAGAGCATCGGCGTGTTGAACCGGATCGATCCGCCGTAGAGCGAGAGGATCAGCGAGCTCAGCACGATCACCGACGGGATCGAGATGATCATCGTCGTGGCCTGGAAGAACGCGCTGATGGCCGTGCCCATGCCGGTCAGGAACATGTGATGGGCCCAGACGATGAACGACAGGAAGCCGAGCACGAAAATCGAATAGACCATCAGGCGGTAGCCCCACAGCGGCTTCCGCGTGTTGTTGGCCACGATCTCGGCGACGATGCCCATCGCGGGGAGAATCAGGACGTAGACTTCGGGATGGCCGAGGAACCAGAAGAGGTGCTGCCACAGCAGAGCGTTGCCGTCGCCGGCCACCTCGAGGGGCCGGCCCGTGACGACCAGGCCGCTCGGGAGGAAGAAGCTGGTCCCGGCCAGCCGGTCCATGGCCTGCAGCATGGCGGCCGCCTGGAGCGCCGGAAACGCCAGCAGCAGCAGGAAGGCGGTGATGAACTGCGCCCAGACGAAGAACGGCAGGCGGAACCAAGTCATGCCCGGCGCCCGCAGCTGAACGACGGTGGCGATGAAGTTCATCGCCCCGAGCAGCGAGGAAAAAATCAGCAGCAGCATCCCGCCCAGCCACATCGTCTGCCCGTGGCCGGGCGCGATGTCCGAGAGCGGCGCGTAGGAGGTCCAGCCGTTGTTCGCGGCGCCCCCCGGCACGAAGAAGCTGGCCAGCATCACCAGCCCGCCAGCGAGGTAGAGCCAGTAGCTGGCCGCGTTCAGCCGCGGGAACGCCATGTCGGGCGCGCCGATTTGCAGCGGCACGAGATAGTTGCCGAAGGCGCCGAAGGCGAGCGGCACGACGCCGAGGAACACCATGATGGTGCCGTGCATGGCGCCGAGCTGGTTGTAGAACTCGGGGGAGATGACGCCGCCGGGTGCGTTGGCCTCGCCGAGCCAGCCTCCAAATACCGGAATCGGCTGGCCCGAGTACGCGTGCTGCCACCGGATGAGGAGGACCAGCAGGAACCCCACCAGCAGGAAGAACATGCTGGTGAATCCGTACTGAAGACCGATGACCTTGTGATCGGTAGAAAAGATCCGGCGAAGCACGTCGCCGCATCTTATCCACGCGGCTCGGCCGACCGCAAGCGATGCAGACCGATTGGTGTATATTTCGGCCCGCTCCCGTGCTGAGCGGTCAGCGCGGCTGCCGTAACCTTTTCACCGAGGAGTGAAGGCTCATGCGCTTGTGTTTGTCTCGTGTCGCTGTGATCACGCTGATGCCGGTCGCGATGGCGGTCGCCGGCTGCGGCGGCAGCTCCGAACCGCCCGCCCAGGCACCGGCCACCGGGACGACGGCGGCTCCGGCGATGTCGCAGATCGAACGCGGCAGGATGTTGATCGTCGGCGGCGGATGCCACGACTGCCACACGCCGAAGAAGATGGGACCGAACGGGCCTGAAGCCGACATGGATCGCATGCTGTCCGGTCACCCCGCGAGCGAAGGTGTGCCGCAGCCGTTCAAGCCGATCCAGGGCAGTCCGTGGGTGATCCACATCAACAGCCACCTGACGGCGTGGAGCGGCGACTGGGGCGTGTCGTTTGCCGCAAATTTGACGCCCGACGAGAACACTGGCCTGGGCATCTGGACCGAGGACATGTTCCTCGCCGCGCTCAAGACGGGCAAGCACATGGGGAAGAGCCGGCCGATTCTGCCGCCGATGCCGTGGAACTGGTATGGTCAGTTGCCGGATGAAGATCTGAAGGCGATGTTCGCGTACCTGAAATCGATCAAGCCGATCTCCAATCGCGTACCGGTTCCGCTCGGGCCCGACGGCAGGCCGATCGAAGAACCATAGGGCGGGTTGGTGGCTGGTGGTTGGTGGTCGGCTCGCTTGCGGGAGCCACCGCCGAACCACGAACCGCCAACCTCCAACCACCAACCAGGCGATGCATTACTTCGGACGGTTCGAAGAATCGGCTCTCAGGGCCCACCCGACGTTCGAGGGGTACAGCGAGGGATACCGCTATGTCTCGCTGATCGATCATGCGACGGGGTCGGTGCACACCGGCCTCAGCATGAACGAGCTGGCCCCTGGCGGCTCGATTCACCCGCACGTCCATTCCTTCGAGGAAGGCTTCTACATCCTCAGCGGCGAGGCCGTCGTCACGATCGACGGGTCGAGCTATTTGCTCGGCCCGGGCGACTATGCCGTGATCAAGGTCGGCACGCTGCACGCCTGGCACGCGGCGTCATCGTCGCCGGTGCGCTGGCTCGGCATGGCGGCACCCCAGCCGAAGCCGCCGGGCGGCATCCGCGACACTTTCTTCGCCAGGGACCGCATCGTTCCGACGCAGGGGTCACGGCTGGATCCCGGCAAGGCGCACGGCAACCTCCTCGGTCACTTCGACGTCAGCCAGATTCCGGCGCCCGCCGAGCGGAAGGCGCTCGGGCTGCAGGGCCTCGAGGGCGTGTTCCTGAAGTGGATGATCGACGAGAACTTCGGCGCCCGCCACCACCGGATGCTGTTCATCGAGTACCAGCCGGGCGTGAGCATCGCGCCGCACGACCACACGTTCGAAGAGGCCTACTTCATCCTCAGCGGTGAAGTCGAAGGTACGCTGGACGGCAAGCACTACCGGGCACGGCCCGGCGACGTCCTGTGGACCAGCGTCGGCTGTGTCCACACATTCGTCAACACAGGCACGGAGCCCGTGCGCTGGCTGGAGACCTTCTCGCCGCAGCCGCCGAAGGAAAACGTCTTCCGGTTCGTGGCCGAGTGGGAGGCCAGAGGCAGGGAATTGGAGGGGACATCATGACCGCTCAGGCGGCGCGTTCGCGCCCGTACACCGGAGCCGAGTACCTCGAAAGCCTTCGCGACGGCCGAGAGATCTGGCTCTACGGCGAGCGGGTCAGGGACGTCACGACGCATCCGGCATTCCGCAACACCGCGCGCATGATCGCGCGGCTCTACGACGCGCTGCACGACGACTCGAAGAAGAGCGTCCTGACGATGCCGACCGACACCGGCAACGGCGGCTTCACGCACCGGTTCTACCGGCCGTCGCGCAATGCCGAGGAAATGGTCGCCGCGCGAGACGCCATCGCCGAATGGGCGCGTCTCACGTACGGCTGGATCGGCCGCAGCCCCGACTACAAGGCGGCGTTCCTCGCGACGCTCGGCGCCAACGCCGAGTTCTACGAGCCCTACGACGACAACGCCAGGCGCTGGTACAAACAGGTCGTCGAAGAGGTCTCCTTCGTCAACCACGCGATCGTCAACCCGCCGGTCGATCGCGACAAGCCGCTCGACGAGGTGAAGGACGTGTACATGCACGTCGAGGAGGAGACCGACCGGGGCCTGATCGTCAGCGGGGCGAAGGTGGTGGCGACGACGTCGAGCCTGACGCACCTGAACTTCATCGCCAACAACGGCGCCCTGCCGATCAAGACCAAGCCGTTCGCCTTTGTCTGCATCGTCCCGACCGGCGCGCCGGGCGTGAAGCTGCTGTGCCGTCCGTCGTACGAGATGACGGCTGCCGCCATGGGCACGCCGTTCGACTATCCGCTGTCGAGCCGGATGGACGAGAACGACTCGATCCTCATTTTCGACAAGGTGCTGGTGCCGTACGAGAACGTCTTCGCGTACGGCGACATCGAGAAGGTCAACAATTTCTTCCCGCGATCGGGCTTCCTGCCGCGGTTCATGTTCCAGGGCTGCACGCGTCTGGCGGTCAAGATGGACTTCCTCGCCGGCCTGCTGCTCAAGGCAGTCGAAGCGACCGGCGCGAAGGACTTCCGCGGTGTCCAGGCCCAGGTCGGCGAGGTGCTGGCCTGGCGCAACCTGTTCTGGGCGCTGACCGACGCGATGGCGCGGAACACCATCCCGTGGACGCCGGGTCATGTGCTGCCGAATCTCGATGCCGGCCTCGCATACCGGGTGATGGCGAGCATCGCCTATCCGAAGATCAAAGAGATCATCGAGAATTCGCTGGCCAGCGCGCTGATCTACCTGCCGTCGAGCGCGCTGGACTTCAAGGTGCCGGAGCTGCGGCCGTATCTCGATCAGTTCGTACGCGGCTCGAACGGCTACTCGGCCGAGGACCGCGTGAAGCTGATGAAGCTGTTGTGGGATGCGATCGGCAGCGAGTTCGGGGGACGCCACGAGCTGTACGAGCGCAACTATTTCGGCAATCACGAGAGCATCCGCTTCGAGACGCTGTTCGTGGCCGAGGCGACCGGGGCGACCACGCGCTACAAGGGCTTCGCCGAGCAGTGCATGGCGGAGTACAACCTGGATGGTTGGGCGGTGCCCGACCTGATGCGCTCGGATGACGTGAGCGTCATCGCCCGGAAGATGACCACGACCTGACCGCCCATGGTCCCGATGGCCCGCAACCTGCCACGTGCGAGGTCCACGCGCCGATCGGCCGCGCCGGCGCGTCGGAATCCGCGTGGCGGGGACTCTGCGGCGGGCCGCCGGGAGTCTCGTTAGAACGGATGTCGATCGACTCGCGCACGCTGCGCCAGACCGTCGGACAGTTCGTCACCGGTGTCACGGTGATCTCGATGGAGATCGATGGCCAGATCCGGGCGATGACGGCCAACTCCTTCACGTCGCTGTCGCTCGATCCGCCGCTCGTGCTCTTCTGTCTCGGCAAGGACACGAGGGCCGGTCTGCTGATACACAACTCGCCGGGCTTCGCCGTCAGCATCCTCAGCCAGGCGCAGCAGGATCTGTCGTCGTACTTTGCCGGCTTGTGGAAGGGGGCCGAGCCGCCGCCGTTCAGGTTCGTGAGCTGGGAGGGCGGGCCGAGGCTCGATGGCTGCGTGGCGGCGATGGGCTGCCGCATTCACGCGATTCACGAAGGCGGCGATCACTGGATCGTCGTCGGGCAGGTGATCGCGACGTATCGTGACGACGAGGCTCGCGAGCCGCTCGTCTTCTTCGGCGGCCGCTATGTCGGACTTCAGACGTAAGGCCGGTCCTGCCGGATCGCCTGCGTCGCAGGGCCGGTCCTCTGGACCGGGTCAGGTGGACCATGCTGGAAGGCGTTGATCGACTGATTGACCTCGTCGGACCCCGCGTTTCCGGGCTGAGCGGCGCGTCGGACACGGATGTGCTCGCCGCGGTGGGACGGTGCGACGCGGCGGCGCTGCGTGCCACCGACGGACATTTCGCGATGACGGCGCGCGACGGCAGGACCGTTCGCCTGGCGCGCACGATCGGCTTCCCGCTGCGCTACTTCGTCGCGAAGCTGTATCACGGGCCGTTCCTCGTCGTCGCCGAGCGGATGGATCGGATCTTCGCGTGGTGCCGCGAGCAGCGCATCGTGTGGCAGTTCGATCCGGCCTACACCCGCATGGTGCCCGCCCACTACATCGTCGAGCTCGACCAGGTGGGGTGTCCCGATCCCGCGCCGCGGTACCATCGCTTCTTCGATCCGGCAGTCGGGCGAGGATCGGCGGATTTGGACGAGGCCGGCGCCGGCTACATTGCGGCGGCACAGGCGGCGGTGATGCGCTGGCTCGGCTCGGTGCCACTCGAGGAGCCGGTTGCCGTGGCCTTCTCCGGCGGCGTCGACAGCACCTCGGTGCTGTTGATGGCGATCCACGCGAATGTCCGGCTGGGTGGACGTCCGGATCGCATTCGCGCGTTCACGCTCGACCTCGGCGGCGGCAGCGATGCGGCGCAGGCGGAACGGGTCGTGCGCGAGCTGGGGCTCGAGGCACAGTGGGAACGCGTGGCGGCATCACCCGCCGACGTCGACCTCGAGGCCGCCATTCGCGTGATCGAGGACTACCATCCGCTGGATGTCGAATGTGCAGCGACGTCGCTCTGTCTGCTGCGCGGGATTCGCGAACGGTATCCCGAGCTGACCTATCTGCTCGACGGCGATGGCGGCGACGAGAACCTCAAGTCCTACCCGCTCGAGGATTCCGACCTGACGCTGTCGAGCATCCTGCGCAACCCGCTCCTGTATCAGGAGGGCTGGGGCGTGGATGCGATCAAGCACAGCCTTGCCTATTCGGGCGGCCTGTCGCGCGGGTACGTGCGGACCTACGCTCCGGCGGCTACGCTGGGGTTCGAGGCGTTCTCGCCCTACACGACGCGCTCGGTCATTGCTGCCGCCGTGGCGATTCCGTTCGAACAGATCCTGGGCGGCGATGCGTCGAGGCTGAGCACGCTGAAGCAGGAAGTCGTCGCTGCCGGCGTGAAGGCGACGCTTGGCGTCGACATGCCGGTCAACCGGAAGCGACGATTCCAGGACGGCGCCGGCGCGGCGCCGCGCGAACGGGTCTCCAAGGCGTGGTGCCGGCGGACGTTCAACACGCTCTGGCAGGATCGGCAGAAGGACGCCGAGTCGATCGAAAGGCGATCGGGGAACGAGATGGTCGGAGCGTAAGGCTCATCCGCAAGCGCAATGCCCGATGCTCGATGCACGCGGGTCGAGAGCCGAGAGAGCACAGAGGAGGATGCAGGAGAGACCTGGGCGGTTTTGCATTTTGAGTTTTGTTTTCTGAATCACCGGATCGATTCGTCCTCGACCATCGTCGCGCGAAGAATCGCGTCGATCCCCACCGTCCTTATGCCGCCGTCTGGGAGGAGGAGCCCGACGAGTCCGGCATCCTCGTTCCTACCGCCGTCATCTTCCTGACGAATCGCGAGTGTCCGTTCCGCTGCGTGATGTGTGACCTGTGGACGAACACGCTGGACGAGGTCGTGCCCCGCGGCGCAATCGCACGCCAGATCCGTGCCGGGCTCGGCGAGCTGCCGCCGGCGCGGCAGGTCAAGCTGTACAACGCCGGAAGCTTTTTCGACCCGCGGCAGATTCCGTCCGAAGACGATGAGGAGATTGCCGGGACGGTGGCGGGCTTCGAGCGCGTGATCGTCGAAGCGCATCCCGCGTTCCTCGCCGGCGTCTACGCCGATCGCTGCCGGCGCTTCCAGGCGCTGCTGACCGGCCGGCTCGAGGTTGCCGTCGGGCTGGAGACGGCGCACCCGGACGTCCTGGCGCGCTTGAACAAGCGCATGACGCTGGACGCCTTCCGTCGCGCCGCCGACTTCCTGCATTGCCACGAGATCGCGCTGCGGGTGTTCGTGCTGCTCAGTCCTCCATTCATGCCGGCGGGCGAAGCCGTCGAGTGGGCGTGCCGCTCGATCGATCTCGCCGCGGAGTGCGGCGCCGCGGTGTGCTCGGTGATCCCGACCCGCGGCGGCAACGGCGCGCTGGAAGCGCTCGGCGACTCGTTCGTGCCGCCTCGCCTGAGCGATCTCGAGTCGGTGATGGAATACGGGCTCGGCCGCCCGGGCGGGACCATGCGGGTGTTTGCCGACCTCTGGGACATCGAGCGGTTCTTCACGTGCACGTGCGCGCCCGCGCGCGCGGCGCGGCTGCGGGCGATGAACCGCGAGCAGCGCGTGGCGCCGCGCGTGTCGTGCGCCTGCACGATCTGACACGTTCTTCGACTCCGGCCCCCGTGACGGCACATAATCTCGCGTCCCCATGTATCTGTCGGAGAATCCCGGCCCCCACGTCGAGTGGACCGCGCGGCAGCGATGGACGCGATCGTGGTTCGCGGTCCCGGCCAACGTCTGGTTTCTCGGGCTGACGAGCCTGCTGACGGATGTGTCGTCGGAGATGGTGGCGGGCGTGCTGCCCGTGTACCTCGTGCTGCACCTGCGCCTCTCGCCGTTCGCGTTCGGGACACTGGACGGGCTCTACAACGGGATGACGGCCGTCACGCGCTGGGGCAGCGGCGTCGTCGCGGATCGCTGGGGCCGCCACAAGGAAGTGGCGGCGTCGGGCTATGCGGTATCGGCCATGTGCCGTCTCGGGCTGCTCGCGGCCGGGCGCGACTGGATGCTGCTGTCGATCACGATCCTCGCGGACCGTCTCGGCAAGGGCATCCGCACGGCTCCGCGGGACGCCTTGATCTCGTTGAGCAGCGCGCCGCGCGGGCTCGCCCACGCCTTCGGCGTGCATCGCGCGATGGATGCCACCGGGGCGCTGCTCGGCCCGATGCTGGCGGTGGCGGTGCTCAGCGTGGTGCCGACAGGGTTCGACCTCGTGTTCATCACCAGCTTTGCGATCGGCGTGATCGGGCTGAGCGTGCTGCTGCTGTTCGTCGACAACGTACGCGCCCCTGCATCGCCCGAGTCGTCGCCGCCGCGGCCGTCGTTCCAGGCCGCGATCGGCCTGCTGCGCCAACGTGAGTACCGGACGCTGGTGATCGCGGCCTCGGGGCTGGCGCTGGTGACGGTGAGCGATGCGTTCGTCTACCTCGCGCTCGACGCCGGCGGGCGGTTCACGGCCGCGGCATTCCCGTTGCTCTACGTCGGCACCGCATGCTCGTATCTGCTGCTCGCCATCCCCGCCGGCCGGCTCGCGGATCGTCTCGGCCGCACGCGGATGTTCCTGCTCGGCCATGTGCCGCTGCTTCTGGTGTATGGCCTCTTGATCGTGGGCGACGCCGCCGCAGGCGGCGCGCTGCTGGCAGTCATCCTTCTCGGTGCGTACTATGCAGCCACCGATGGTGTGCTGGCGGCGCTCGGGAGCGCGATGCTGCCGGTCACGCTGCGAGGCAGCGGGCTGGCGCTGCTGGCGACGGCAACCAGCCTGGCGCGTCTCGGGGCGTCGGTGGCATTCGGCTGGTTGTGGACGGTCTGGGGACGGGAGGCCGCGATGCTGTCGTTCGGCGTCGGTCTTTCGATCGCGCTTGCGGTTTCGGCCGCCGCGCTCGGGCGGATGAGGCCATCACATGTCTGAGATGACGCGTGCGCGACGCCTGTGGATTTTCGCCGCGCTCTGTGGGGCGGCCGTACTGCTCGTCGCCGGCTACGCCGCGATGTCGATGCGCCGCGCGGCGGGCGAGACCGCCAACTCTGATGTGCCGCTGCTGACCGCGCCGCCGCCCCGCCCGTATCTGCTTGCCCAGAGCACGGCGGAGCGGACGTGGCGCCGGCTCGTCCTCGCGCCGCTCGAGTCGCCGAACGGACCGGTCTACGCGACGTCGCTCATCTGCGATCGCGCCTATTTCGCGGGCGGCCGCGGCATCTGCCTCGTGGAAGAGCCCGCCGTCGAGCCCAATACGTTCGCCGACGTCTTCGACGAACGCTTTACCCGCCTTCACCGGATCCCGTTGACGGGCATCCCCAGCCGCGCGCGTGTGAGCGTGGACGGGCGCCGCGCCGGCGTCACGGTGTTCGAGACAGGTCATTCCTACAGCGAGGGCGGCTTTTCGACCCGCACGTCGATCATCGATTTGGGCGAAGGCCGCTCGCTGGGCGATCTCGAGCAGTTCACGGTGCGGAAGGACGGCCGGCGTTTCCAGGCCGTGGACTTCAATTTCTGGGGAATGACCTTTGCCGCCGACGGTGACCGCTTCTACGCCACGCTGGCCACGGGCGGGGTCAAGTATCTCGTCGAGGGCAGCGTCGATCGCCGCGAGGCGCGCGTCGTCCGCACAGGCGTCGAGTGTCCTTCGCTCTCGCCCGACAACACGCGCATCGCCTACAAGGCGATGACCGCGCGCGGCGAATGGGAACTGCACATCCTGGACGTGGGGACCGGCAACGACATCGCGCTGACGAAGGAAACACGCAGCGTCGACGACCAGGTCGACTGGCTCGACAACGACCACGTGCTGTACTCGATGATTTCCACGAACGGCGCCGACATCTGGTCGCTGCGGGTGAATAACCAAGAGGCGCCGAAGATGCTCATGGCCGCCGCCTCGTCACCCGCGATCGTTCGCTGAAGTCCACCTGATCAAATCAGCCTTTTGTCGTTGAAACATCGACCTGCGCCGACTGAAGTCTGCTGTCAAGCAGAATTCGCCTGTGCTTGCATGAAAAATAACAGGTATTTCACGGAAATTTTGAGGCACAACTGTTGCTAACTTGCATCGCGTTCAACGCCCGCGACGTTTTGCGGCGTTGAATGACGAGTGGCTGCTCTCCCGCCTCTCGTCCGGGTCCCCGAACCTTTTCCCAGCAGGTCAGAGATGAGTCGTGAAGGCTCTACCCCGGGGCGGGGGCCCGGTGGGGTGCGCACGCGTCCCACCGCTCTGACGCTCGTCATCCGACTTGCGTTTGGCGCCGCGTTGCTCCTGACGGCGCTGACGTATCCGGTCACACGTGCCGACGCCGTGTTCGGCAATGGCATCATCGAACCCGGCGAGCTGTGCGACGACGGGAATCTGGTCAGCGGCGATGGCTGCACCAGCACCGGGCAGATCGAAGGCCAGTGCTACGACCCTGGCAACACGTTTTCCTTCTTCATGTTCTCCGACAGCTACACGAGCGCCGGCTCGAGCGGCTTGACGAGACTGCTGCTGGACGCGGTGAATCGGACGCGATACCCGAACCGCGTGATTCCGCGCTTCTGGATCTCCACCGGCGACATACCGTTCATGGACACGAGCCAGACCCGGCTCGATCAGCTCAATAACGCCATCAGCGACGCGAACTATCCGTTCAACTGCGCGGCGGGCTCGCGGCGATTCCCGTATTTCGTCGCCCTGGGCAACCACGACGTGGATGGCTACATTCACCTGACGCCGCAGCTGCAATACGACTACTGGAACAACTTCCTCGGTCCGCGGCTGCCTACCGCGCTGCTCGGCGTGCAGAACTTCAAGTGGGGGCCGAGCGTCGGTCCGGACGCGAGAACCACCTACTCGTTCGACTACAAGAACGCCCACTTCGTCGTCGTCAATCAGTACTCCGGCGATCCGGCCTATCCGACGCCGAACCCCAACGCCTGTATCCGCCAGGAGATGATGACGTGGATCGATCAGGACCTGGCTGCAACTGACAGGCCGATCAAGTTCGTGTTCGGACATGAGCCGGCATGGTCGTACTGTTCGAACCGCCCCGGCTACGGCGGGTCCCAGTGTCCGGTCGGGCATCCCGACAATCTCGATCCGCCCTATCGTCCGAGGCCGTACTCGACGACGGGTCCATGGACGCAGCCGTACGGCCGTCACTGGCAGGATTCGCTGAATTCGTCGGTGTGCCCGGCGGGCAGCCGTGACGAGTTCTGGCGCATGCTGGGCCGTCACCAGGTCGTCGCCCACATGACCGGCCACGTGCACACCTATTCGGGCCGGCTGGTGCGGGCCGACGGCACGCGCCGCAACGAAATCCACGCGTTCGACAAGCAGAACCTGTCGTTCACGACCGCCGACGGCATCTGGGAGATCTCGACCGGCCAGACGCACACGAGCTCCGGCACGCTCTACACGCTGGTGACGGTCCAGGACAACGTCGTCACCTTCGAATCGTACGACCAGATCACGGGCCAAACGATGGAGCCGTTTCAACTGATCGAGCGCTGGTCGGTGACGGTCGGTTCGCCGCCGGAAGTCGCCATCACGTCGCCGACGACGGGGACGACGCTGGTGTCGCCCTCGAGCGTGTCGATTGCGGCCGAAGCGAGCGACGCGGATGGCACCGTGACGGAGGTCACGTTCCGCGCGAACGGGCAGACTATCGGCACCGATTCGGCGCCTCCCTACCAGATCGAGTGGCAGAACCCGGCGCTCGGGACCTACGCGCTCACCGCGGTGGCGACGGACAACACCGGCGTGACGACCACATCGCCCGCCGTGACGCTCAACATCGTCAGCGGCAACAACGCGCCGACCTTCCAGCCGATCCCGCCGCAGTCGATCCCGGAGGACAGTCCGTTCACCTTGACCGCGAGCGCATCGGACGTCGACCCGGGCGACACGCTGACCTACAGCCTGATCGACGGACCGCCCGGGGCGACCGTGAACGCCTCGTCCGGCGAGTTCAACTGGACGCCGTCGGAGGCCGACGGCCCCGGTGTGTACGCCGTCAGGATAGGGGTGGTCGACAGCGCGATGGCGAGCGCCGAGACCGAAATCACGATCACGGTCACGGAGGTCAACACCGCGCCGACGATCGCCCCCATCGCCGCCCAGTCGGTCAACACCGGCACGCTGCTGACGGTGGCCGCGTCGGCAACCGACGCCGACTTGCCGGCCAATACGCTGACGTACTCGCTGCTGGAGCCGGTTGGCGGAGCCACGATCGACGCGAACACCGGCATCTTCACCTGGATTCCGGGCCCTGCTGACGTCGGGGACCATCAGGTGACGATCCGCGTGAGCGACGGCGGCGGCGCTTCGGCAGAGACGACGTTCGATGTGACGGTGACGGAGAGCAACAGCCCGCCGTCGCTCGTCACCGTTCCCCCGCAGAGCGTCGCCGAAGGCACGCTGCTCTCGCTGACGGTCAGCGCCACGGATCCGGATCTTCCGGAAGACACGCTGACCTACAACCTCGTTTCCGCTCCGCCCGGAGCGGCCATCGTTCCCGCGTCCGGCGTTTTCTCCTGGACGCCGGGTGAAAGCGACGGCCCGGGCTCGCACCCGGTGACGGTGCGCGTCACGGATGCGGGCGGTGCCACTGCAGAAACCACCTTCACGATCACGGTAACGGAAACCAACGTCGCGCCGGTGGTGGAGGCCATCGGGCCGGTCACCGTGAGCGAGGGGACGTTGTTCTCGCACACCGTCGAGGCAACGGACGCCGACCTTCCGGCGCAGGCCCTGACGTTCAGCATCGTGACCGCGCCTGCCGGTTCGATTCTGGTCGAGACGACCGGGGTGTTCAGCTGGACGCCGGACGAGCAGGACGGTCCCGGCACGCATCCGGTCACGATTCGCGTCACGGACACCGCTGGTGCGAGTGCGGATGTCGGCTTCTCGATCACGGTAACCGAGGCGAACGATCCGCCGACGCTGGGGCCGATCGAGCCGCAGTCGGTGAACGAAGGGACGCCGCTGACGCTGACCGCGAGCGCCACGGACAGCGACGTGCCGGCGCAGACGCTGACCTACAGCCTGGTCACCGCGCCGATGGGGGCGACGATCGGTGCCACCACCGGCGTCTTTTCGTGGACGCCGGGCGAGGCCGACGGTCCCGATACGCATCCGGTGACCATCCGGGTGACGGATAGCGGAGGGGCCACTGCCGACACCAGCTTCACCATCACCGTCACCGAGAGCAACAGTCCGCCATCGCTCGCCGCAATCGGTGCCCAGACGGCGAGTGAAGGCACGCTGCTGACGGTGACGGCGAGTGCCACGGATCCCGACCTGCCGGGCGAAACCCTGACCTACAGCCTGGTGACCGCGCCCGCGGGAGCAGCGATTGGCGCCTCGACAGGTGTGTTCACCTGGACACCGGGCGAGGCCGACGCGCCCGGCACTCACGGTGTCACCATCCGTGTCACTGACGGGAGCGGAGCAACCGCCGAGACGAGCTTCACGATTACCGCGACCGAGACGAATACCGCGCCTGTTCTGGCGTCCATCGGCAACCAGCCGGCGAGCGAGGGCGCGCTCTTCACGGTGACGGCCAGCGCGACGGATGCGGATTCGCCGGCGCAGACGCTTACGTACAGCATCGTCTCCGGTCCGATGGGCGCGAGCATCGCTGCCGACACGGGTGTGTTCAGCTGGACGCCCGACGAGGATGACGGGCCCGCCGCGCATCAGGTGACGATTCGTGTGTCGGACGGCGCTGGTGGCACGGACGAGACCACCTTCACCATCGACGTGAGTGAAGGGAACACGGCGCCCGTTCTCGCCGCGATCGGCAATCAATCGGTGGCGGAAGGTACGGCGCTCACGGTGACGGCGAGCGCCACCGATGCCGACCAGCCGCCGCAGGCGCTGACCTACAGCATCGCCGCTGCGCCGATGGGGGCGACGATCAACGCGACGACGGGTGCATTCAGCTGGACGCCCGGCGAAGCCGACGGTCCGGGCGCGCATCCGGTCACGATTCGCGTGACGGACAGCGGCGGTGCGAGTGCGGAGACGAGCTTCACCGTCACGGTGACGGAGGTCAACGTCGCACCGGTGCTGACCTCGATCGGCAACCAGTCCGTCAACGAAGGAACGGCGCTGAATCTCACGGCAAGCGCGACGGACGCCGATGTGCCCGCACAGACGCTGACCTACAGTCTGGTCACGGCGCCGCTGGGAGCCACCATCAACGCCACGACGGGCGCATTCAGCTGGACGCCGGACGAGGACGATGGAGGCCCGCATCCCGTCACGATTCGTGTGACCGACACTGCCGGTGCGAGCGCGGAGACGAGCTTCACGATCACGGTCACCGAGGGCAACACGCCGCCGGTGCTGGGACCGATTGCGAACCAGTCGGCGGCGGAGGGTACGCCGGTCAGCGTGAACGCGAGCGCGACGGATGCCGACGTGCCGGCGCAGACGCTGACCTACAGTCTCGTGACGGCGCCGATGGGGGCGACGATCGTGGCAACGACGGGTGCCTTCAGCTGGACACCGGGTGAGGCCGATGGTCCGGGTACGCATCCGGTCACGATCCGTGTGACGGACAGCGGCGGCGCGGCCGACGAGACGAGCTTCACCATCACAGTCAGCGAAGTGAACACCGCTCCGGTGCTGGCGCCGATTGGGAATCAATCGGTGGCAGAAGGCGCGCCGCTGAACGTGGCGGCGGGCGCGACGGATGCGGATCTGCCGGCGCAGACGCTGACGTACAGCCTGGTGACCGCGCCGATGGGCGCCACCATCGTGGCCACCACGGGTGCGTTCGCGTGGACGCCTGGCGAGGATGACGGGCCCGGCACGCATCCCGTCACGATTCGCGTGACCGACGGCGCGGGCGGCACCGCCGAGACGAGCTTCACGATCACCGTCAGCGAGGGCAACATCCCGCCGGTGCTGGCGGCGATTCCGAACCAGTCGGTGGCTGAAGGTACGCCCGTCAACGTGACGGCGAGCGCCACGGACGCCGACGAGCCGGCGCAGACGCTCTCCTACAGTCTGGTGACCGCGCCGATGGGGGCGACGATCAACGCGACGACGGGGGCATTCAGCTGGACGCCCGGCGAAGCCGATGGTCCGGACGCGCATCCGGTCACGATTCGCGTGACCGACAGCGGCGGTGCCAGCGCGGAGACGAGCTTCACGATCACGGTCACCGAAGCCAACACGGCACCGGTGCTCGCGCCGATTGCGAATCAGTCGGTCAACGAAGGCGCGGCGGTCTCGCTGTCGGCGAGCGCGACGGACGCCGACGAGCCGGCCCAGACGCTGACGTACAGCCTGGTGACCGCGCCGATGGGGGCCACGATTGGCGCGACGACAGGTGCGTTCAGCTGGACGCCTGGTGAAGCGAACGGTCCCGGTACGCATCCGGTCACGGTTCGGGTCATCGATAGCGACGGTGGCACGGCGGAGACGAGCTTCACGATCACGGTGGCAGAGGTCAACGTCGCACCGGTGCTGACGCCGATCGGCAACCAGTCCGTCAACGAAGGAACGGCGCTGAATCTCACGGCAAGCGCGACGGACGCCGATGTGCCCGCACAGACGCTGACCTACAGTCTGGTCACGGCGCCGCTGGGGGCCGCCATCGGGGCCACGACGGGCGCATTCAGCTGGACGCCGGACGAGGACGATGGAGGCCCGCATCCCGTCACGATTCGTGTGACCGACACTGCCGGTGCGAGCGCGGAGACGAGCTTCACGATCACGGTCACCGAGGGCAACTCGCCGCCGGTGCTGGCGACGATCGCGAATCAATCAGCCGCGGAAGGCACGCCGGTGAACGTGACCGCGAGCGCCACCGATACCGACCTGCCGGCGCAGACGCTGACTTATAGCCTCGTGACCGCGCCGATGGGAGCAACGATCGCTGCGACGACTGGCGTGTTCTCGTGGACACCCGGCGAGACGGACGGACCCGGTTCGCATCCGGTCACAGTCCGCGTGACGGACAGCGGCGGCGCCAGCGCGGAGACGAGCTTCACGATCAACGTCTCCGAAGTCAATGTCGCCCCTGCGCTCGCACCGATCGGGAATCAGTCGGCGGCGGAGGGCTCACCAGTCAATGTGAATGCGAGCGCCACCGACGCCGACCTGCCGGCGCAGACGTTGACCTACAGCCTCGTGACCGCGCCGATGGGTGCGACCATCGGGGCGACCACCGGTGTGTTCTCGTGGACGCCGGGCGAGGATGATGAAGGCCCGCATCCGGTGACGATTCGCGTCACTGACTCCGCCGGCGCTGCCGCTGAGACGAGCTTCACGATCACGGTGACGGAGGGCAACTCGGCTCCGGTGCCAGCTCCGATCGCAAATCAGTCGGCCGCGGAGGGCTCGCCCGTCAATGTGACCGCGAGCGCGACGGATGCTGACGTGCCGGCGCAAACGCTGACCTTCAGCCTCGTGACGGCGCCGATGGGTGCCACGATCGGTGCCACCACGGGTGCGTTCAGCTGGACACCCGGCGAGGCCGATGGTCCGGGCACGCATCCGGTCACGATCCGTGTGACGGACAGCGGTGGTGCGAGTGCGGACGTCAGCTTCACCATCACGGTCTCGGAGGTCAACGCGCCGCCCGCATTGGCACCGCTCGGTGACGTATCTGGTGCGGAGGGCACGCCCATCACGACGACCGCGTCCGCCACGGATACGGATCTCCCCGCACAGGCGCTGACCTACAGCCTGGTGAGCGCGCCCGCGGGCGCCACGATCGGCGCGACCACTGGGGCGTTCTCGTGGACGCCGGCGGAAAGCGCCGGTCCGGGAACGTATCCGGTCACGGTGCGCGTCGCCGACAGCAGCGGTGCGACGAGCGATCGCAGCTTCACCGTCACCGTGACGGAGACGAACTCCGCTCCGGTGCTTGCCGCGATCACCAACCGCGCGGTAAGCGCCGGGACCGCGCTGACGCTGACGGCCAGCGCGACGGATCCGGACGTGCCGGCGAACACGCTGACGTTCAGCCTGGACTCGGCTCCAACGGGCGCCACCATTCAGCCGGCCACGGGCGCATTCAGCTGGACGCCGACGACGGCACAGGGCGGCGTCCACACCGTGACCGTGCGGGTCACCGACAATGGATCGCCGTCGCTCAGCGCGACCACGTCGTTCACCGTGACGGTCAACACCGGCAACATGCCCGATCTGATCATGAGCGCGTTGTCCACGACGGCAACCAACGTGCGTCCTGGAACCACGATGAGCACGTCCAGCACGGTCAGGAACTCCGGAACGGCAACGGCCCCGAGCTCCGTGGTCCGGTTCAGCCTCTCGCTCGACCAGAACTACGGCGGGGCCGACGACGTGGCGCTCACGCCGACCCGCTCGGTCAGCAACCTGTCGGTCAACCGTACGAGCACGGCCACGCTGACGCTGACCGTGCCGGTGTCCGCCACGCCCGGCAACTACTACTTCTGTGCCACCGCCGACGGGAACTCGACGGTCAACGAGTTGAACGAGGGCAACAACGGGCTCTGCACCGCGCAGACCCTGCGGGTCGACTGGCCGGATCTCACGTTGACGGTCGTCACGCCTACGGCGGCGACCGTGCCTCAAAGCTCGAAGCTGGCCGTCCAGAACACCGTGGCCAACATCGGCCCGGTGCCTTCGCCCTCGTCCTCGGTGGCTTTCAGGCTGTCGGTCAACAACGTGGTGGGCGACTCCGACGACATCCTGCTGGCCGGCAGCCGGAGCGTGTCGCCGATCAATGCCGGTGGATCGTCAGCGACCACGACGAGCCCGCACGTGGCGTCGACGGTGCCGGTGGGCACGTACTACGTCTGCGCCTCCGTCGACGACGCTGGTACCGTGGCGGAGCAGAACGAGGCGAACAACTGGAGGTGCAGCACGACGACAGTTCAGGTCACGGACTAGCCGTTGGCCGAACTCTTACGCCGCCCGCATAGAATGATCGGCGATGCGGGCGACGTGCACGACAGACACCGATCTGGCGATTGTCGGCTCGGGATTCGGCGGCGCGATCCTCGCGATGATCGCGCGCCGGCTCGGCCGTCGCGTGATGCTGTTCGAGCGCGGACGGCATCCGCGGTTCGCCATTGGCGAATCCGCCTCGCCGCTGGCCGGCGTGCTCATCGAACAGCTTGCCGATCGCTACGATCTGCCGCGGCTGCGGCCGCTGTCGGCGTTCGGGACCTGGCAGCGCACCTATCCCGAGGTCGTCTGCGGCCTCAAGCGCGGCTTCACCTATTTCAAGCATGAGCAGGGCCGGCGCTACCGCACGGCGCCGGATCGATCGAATCAGCTGCTCGTGGCCGCCAGCCCGAGCGACGAGCTGTCCGATACGCATTGGCTGCGCTCGGACGTCGATCACTTCCTCGTGCGCGAGGCGATCGCGCTCGGCGCCGATTACCTCGACGAGGTCGCGCTGGATCGCGTCGAGCGCCATCCCGACGGCACGATGACGATGAGCGGCTCCCGGCGCGGCGCGCCGGTGCGTGCGCGAGCCGGCTTTGTCGTCGATGCGAGCGGCCCGCGCGGCTTTCTCAGCCGTGCGCTGGGGCTCGCCGAGCGCGGGTTCGACCACTATCCGCCGACCCAGGCGCTCTATTCGCATTTCGTCGGCGTCGCGCGCTGCGCCGACATGGCCGACTTCGCGTCGCCTGGCATCCCGCCGTACCCCATGGACGACGCCGCGCTGCACCACGTGTTCGATGACGGGTGGATGTGGGTGCTGCGGTTCGGCAACGGCGTGACCAGTGCCGGCATTGCCGTCACGGATGCGCTGGCGGGCGAGTTGCGGCTGGCCGACGGGGCGCCGGCCTGGGATCGCTTTCTTCGGCGGTATCCGTCGATTGCGGCGCAGTTCGCCGATGCGTCGCCGATTCGTGAGTTCACGTGGATGCCCAGGGTGTCGTACCGCACCACGGCCGCGGCGGGCGAAGGATGGACGATGCTGCCGTCCGCGGCCGCCTTCGTCGACCCGCTGTTCTCGACGGGGATTCCGTTGACGCTGCTGGGGATCGAGAGACTCGCGCGTACGTGGGAGCGCGGGGCGGCCCCGGGCGAGCCGGGCGAACACGCCGCCGCCGATGCCGCGCTGCGCGAGGCCGATCACACCGCGCGCTTCATTGCCGGCTGCTACGCCGCGTTCCCGCGGTTCGAGACGTTCACGGCGTACTCGATGTTCTACTTTGCCGCCGCGAGCTTCGCCGAGATGCAGCGTCGTCTGGTTCCGGACCACGCGTCCGCGGGCTTCCTGCGCGCGGCCGACCCTCGCTATGCCTCGGCGATGGAGCAGCTGTCGCCGCTGACGAGCGAGGCGGGCGGCGATTACGCCGCCCGCGTGGCGGCAGCGATCGAGCCCAACAACATCGCCGGACTCTGCCGCACGGCACGGCGGAACTGGTATCCGGTGGATCTCGAGGACACCATCGACGCGGCGGAGAAGCTGGGTCTGACCAGGGAGGCCGTTCGCGCCGGCCTCGAGCCGTTCACGCCGACGTCTTCACCTGTTTCGGCACCTGCTCCCTGATGAGCGCCGCCATGCTGGAGGCCGCGGGAGTCAGATAGCGCCCGCGCACGGTGATGAGGCCGACCGAGACCGAGAGCGAGGGTTCGGCGAGCAGCGCCGAATGGAATCCCTCGCCCCACTGCCGATCCGGCAGACATCCCGAGGGCAGGATCGCAATCCCGACGCCGGCGCAGACGTGATGCAGGATGCTGATCAGGCGATCGACGGTGACCGTGTAACGCAGATTGAAGCCGGCGGACACGGCCGCCGCGTCCGTCATGCGGCGAAGGAACGTGTCGCTCGGCGCCGAGACGAGCGGTTCGTCGCGCAGCTCGGCGAGCCGGATGCGCTGACGCTTCTTCGCGGCGAGCGGGTGCGAGTTGGGAACGAGCACCAGCATCGGCTCCTTGCGGAGCAGCACGGATTCCATCAGGTCGGGAAGCGAGTTGATGTAGCCGATGCCGAAATCCGCGGCGCCGTTGCGGACGTCCTCGACGATTTCCGACTGCCGGCCCTCGCGGACGCGGATCTCGATGAGCGGCCGGGTCTCGCGGTAGCGGCGGATGAGAAAGACCAGCGGATTGATCGCGAACGACGAGTAGGTGGCGATGGTGACGCGGCCGCGCTGTTCGTTGGTCACCTCGCTGAGGTTGCGGACCGTGTGCTTGAGGTCGTTGAGCATCCGCTCGGCGACAGCGACGAACTCGCGGCCGGCGGAGGTGATTTCGACGCGCCGCGTATTCCGGGCGAAGAGGGTGACGCCGAGCACCCGCTCGACGCGCTTGATCGTGCGGGTGAGGGCCGGCTGCGACGTCTTCAGGTACGCGGCCGCGGCGACGAAGCTGCCGTACTCGGCCAGGGCCAGCACGGTCAGCAGCTCGCGGGCGCGCAGATCGGGGACGTCGGATGGATGCATACGGCCGTCCAGACTTATTCGCGGGTCGCAATTGTATCCGCAATCCGCGGCAGCCTCGAAATAAGCCAGCCCATGATAATGTTCATGGGCTTGGCTCGCCGGCTGGCCGGGCGCTCCCGCCCCGGCGGCCGCAACGATCGGCGTGGGCCGAGGCGTATTGCCACAGACAGGGAATCCCGAATGACGCTGAAACGACTGAGTGTCTGCCTGCTGGCCGCCGGTGTCTTCGCGGTCTTCGCGACCGTCGCGAACGCGCAGCCGGTCGGAGCCGATTTTACGGGGATCTGGCAGCCCCGCTATCAGGAAGATCAACCGGAGCGTATCCCCGGGCCGGAGCTGCGCGACTACCTCGGACTGCCGATCTCGGACTCGGCGCGCCAGTTCGCCGACAGCTGGGATCCCGGCCGCATCGCGCTGCCGGAGGAGCAGTGCCGGGTGCACGTGTCGCCCTACATCTACCGGGGGCCGACCAACCTGCGCATCTGGGAAGAGCGCCATCCCAAGACGCAGGACCTGATTGCGATCAAGCACTACCACAGCACCTACGAGCAGACCCGCACGATCTGGATGGACGGCCGGCCGCACCCCGGGCCGAACGCTCCCCACACCTGGATGGGGTTTTCGACCGGCCGCTACGAGGGCGACATGCTGGTCGTCGAGACCACGCACCTCAAACAGGGGTGGATTCGCCGCAACGGCATCCCGATGAGCGACCGCGCGACGATGACCGAGTACTTCATCCGCTTCGGCGACATGTTCACGCGGCTCATGATCCTGTTCGACCCGGTGAACCTGACCGAGCCGCTCGTCAAGAGCGAGGAGTACTACCGCAGCGCGCGCGAGCTGCCCGCGCAGACCTGGCTGTGGGTCTGCGATCCGGTCGTCGAAATCGCCACGCGTGAGCCGGGCGAGGTCCCGGCGTACCTGCCGGGCGAGCATCCCTTCAAGGACGAGTTCGCGCGCCGCCACCAGCTCCCGGAGATTGCCGTGCGCGGCGGCGCGGAAACGATGTATCCCGAGTTCCAGGAGGTGCTGAAGAAGATTCCGCCTCCGCCTCCGCTGCCGCCGCCGGCGAGAGGTGCCACACGGGTGACAGGGCCGCCGCAGGGCCAGGGACAGGGGCGCTGACATGACGCACGGACTTCTCTCCAGACGCGGACGGCTGCTCGTCGTTGCCGCGGCGGTCGCTGCCGGTGCGGCAGCGGCCGTGGGCGGACGCGCCGCCGCCCAGCAGCAGAACTTCGCCGATGTGCAGATGGACATGGTGCAGGTCCGGCCGAACGTCTACATGATCGTCGGCGCCGGCGGGAACACCACGGTTCAGTTCGGCGACGAGGGCGTGATGGTCGTCGACACGCAGTTCCCCCAGGTGAGCGACAAGCTGCTGGCGGCAATCAAATCGCTCACCGACGCGCCGATCCGCTACGTCGTCAGCACCCACGTGCACGCCGACCACATCGGCGGCAACGAGGCGATTGCCAAAGCCGGACGCACCCGGGCAGGCGGCAACGTCGTCGGCGACCTCGGGGCGGCGGCGACGGCAACCGCCGCGATCATCGCGCACGAGAACGTGCTCAAGCGGCTCAGCATGGAGCCGCCGGCCGGTCAGCAGCCGGTGCCGTTCGGCAGCTGGCCGACGGAGACGTTCTTCGGCGCCAAGCGCGAGTTCCTCTTCAACGGCGAGGCGGTGCAGATCATCCATCAGCCCGACGCGCACACCGACGGGGACAGCGTCGTGTTCTTCCGCCGCAGCGACGTCGTTGCCACCGGCGACCTGTTCACCACGGTGATGTATCCCTTCATCGACACCGCCAACGGCGGCACGATCAACGGCTACATCAAGGCGCTCAACGCGATTCTGGACATCACCGTGCCGAGCAACGTGAACGAGGGCGGCACCATGGTGGTCCCCGGCCACGGGCGCCTGTGCGACGAGCAGGACGTCATCGAGTATCGCGACATGGTGACGATCATCCGCGATCGCATTCGAGAGTACGTGAAGCGCGGGATGACGCTGGAGCAGGTCAAGGCGAAGAAGCCGACGCTCGATTTCGATCCGCGCTACGGAACGGACACCGGCTTCTGGACCACGTCGATGTTCGTCGAGACCATCTACAACGAGATGGTCAAGGAGAATCCGCCGGCGCCGGCCCGGGGCAGCCAGCGCAATCGCGGCACACAGTCGAAGGGGAGCGGGGAATGAAGGCAGCGCGGTGGGTGGCGGTTGGTCTGGTGCTGTGCGGTGCGATGGTCGACGTCGCCGCGCAGGGGCGCGGGCGCGGCGCTCCTCCGCCGCCGCCCGGACGTCCGGCGGCGCCCGTGGATCTGACGGGCACCTGGGTCTCGGTCGTGACCGAGGACTGGCGGTGGCGCATGCGGACGCCGCCCAAGGGCGACACCACGAGCGTGCCGCTGAACGCCGAGGGTCTGAAGGTCGCCAATGCGTGGGATCCGTCGATGGACGGGCGCTGCGAGGCGTACGGCGTCGGAGGCATCATGCGCATGCCGACGCGGCTGAAGATCTCGTGGCAGGACGACCTGACGTTGAAGATCGAGACCGACGCCGGGCAGCAGACGCGCCTGCTGCACTTCGCAAAGCCCGGAGCGCCGAGTCCCGCCAGCGGTGTGGCGACGACGCGTACGCTGCAGGGGACGTCGGTTGCCGAATGGCTGCGCAGCGGCGCTGCGTTCGACGCCTTCCTCGAACGGGGCGGCGGTCCGGCGCCGCCGCGCTGGGGCGCGCTCAAGGTGACGACCACGAACGTTCTGCCCGGCTGGCTGCGCCGCAACGGCGTGCCGTACAGCCAGAACGCCGTGATCACCGAGTACTTCAGCAAGATCACGCATCCGAAGGCAGGCGAGTGGTTCGTCGTGACCACCGTGGTCGACGATCCGACGTATCTCGCGCAGCAGTTCGTCACCAGCTCGAACTTCAAGAAGGAGCCGGACGACTCGAAGTGGAATCCGACGCCGTGCAAGGCGTCGTAGCGGCCGCCGCGGGTGCGGGCGGATCTCATCGCCTGCGCTGAAGCAGCGGCGTGCCGCTCTCGCCGCGGGGCCGGTGGTTGGACCCGCCGGGGATCTACTAAGATCACCGGGCATATGTCGCGGCCAGCTATCCTCGTTCTCGTCGGCGCGGCCGTCGTCGCTGGTGCGGCCGGACTCGGCGCCCAGAGCTACTCTCCGCCGAGGACGCCGTGGGGCCATCCCGACCTGCAGGGCATCTATTCCAACGACGATGAGACCGGCACGCCGATGGAGCGGCCGGCCCAGTTCGAGGGCAGGACGCTGGCCGACATCACGCCCGAGGAACTGCAGGCGATCGTCAGGGAGCGCAACCGGCAGTTCGTCGAGAGCGTGAACACCGCGGAGTTCGCCGGCGGCCTGCGGCCCCCGGCTCATCTGATTTTCGACACGTTCGAGCGGAAGAACAGCCGCGCGTGGCTCGTGGTGGACCCGCCGGACGGCCGCATCCCGCGCCGCACCGACGTGGCGCCGCGCCGGCGCGCGGGCGGCGTCAGCACCAACGTCAATCCGCGCGGGCCGTTCAACAGCTGGCTCGACATGGGCCTGTACGATCGATGCATCACGCGCGGCCTGCCGAACTCGATGATGCCGGCCGGCTACGGCAGCCGCTACGACATCGCGCAGAGCCCCGACGCGGTGGTCATCCGCTACGAGATGATCCACGAGGCGCGCGTCATTCCGCTGGAGCCGTCAGGCGGGAGGGGACCGGCGCGTGCGAGGGGCCCGCGCAAGTATCTCGGCGATGCGCGCGGCTGGTGGGAGGGCGACACGCTGGTCGTCGAAACGACGAACTTCCGGCCCGAGACGGCGCCGCAGGGGGCGACCGGGAACGTGGTGATGACCGAACGGTTCACCGCCGTGTCGCCGTCGGTCGTCGAATGGCGCGTCACGTTCGAGGACCCGGACACCTGGACGCGGCCGTGGACCTTCGCGATGCCGCTGACCAGGGTCGACTCCTCGCAGCAGGTGTTCGAGTACGCGTGCCACGAAGGCAATCACGCGATGCGCAACATCCTCAGTGCGGCGCGAGCCGCGGAAACTAACAAGTAGTGTCCGGCTTCAGCCGGACTATGTAGTGTCCGGCTTGAGCCGGACCAGGTAGTGTCCGGCCTGAGCCGGACCAGGCAGATCCGGTTTCAACCGGACCACAAGGAGAACCGTGAAATCCACTATCCGTTCGTTCGATCTGGCCCACCTCGCCCATCTGGAACTGCTGACGCCCAAGCCCGAGCAGAGCCTCGATTTCTTCGTCAACGTCATGGGAATGACCGAGTCGGGGCGGAAGGGCGACTCCGTCTACCTGCGGGGGTGGGACGACTACGAACACCACACCCTGAAGCTGACCGCCTCGAAGGTCGCCGGCATGGGGCACTTCGCGTTCCGCACCACGAGCCCTGAAGCCCTGCAGAATCGCGTCGCCGTCATCGAGAAGTCGGGGTTCGGGAAGGGATGGACGGACGGCGATCTCGGGCACGGGCCGGCGTACGCGTTCCAGACCCCCGACGGCCACAACATGGAGATCTACTGGGAGACCGAGTGGTACAAGGCGCCGGAGCACCTGAAGCCGTCGCTCAAGAACCAGGCGATGCGCTTCCCGGCGCGGGGGGCCAACGTGCGGCGCCTCGACCATCTCAACCTGCTGACGTCGGACGTGGTGATGCTGCAGCGGTTCTTCGAGGACGTGCTCGGCATGCGCACCACCGAGATGATCGTGCTCGACAGCGGCGAGGTCGCCGGCGTCTGGGTGACGGCTACGAACAAGACCTACGACGTCGCGTTTACCCACGACCACTACGGTGCGCACGGCCGGTTCCATCACGCGACGTGGGCAGTGGATTCGAAGGAGGAGGTCCTGCGGGCGGCCGACATCTGTCTCGAGCACGGCATCCACATCGAGACCGGACCGCACAAGCACGCCGTGCAGCAGACGTTCTTCCTGTACGTCTACGAGCCCGGGGGCAACCGCATCGAGTTCGACAACGCCGGCGCGCGTCTGATGCTCGCCCCCGACTGGCAGCCGATCGTCTGGACGGAGGCCGAACGGAAGAAGGGGCAGGCGTGGGGGCTCAAGACCATCGAGACGTTCCACACGCACGGCACGCCGCCGATCGAGCAGTACACCGGACCGCGCGATTAACTGAATTGGTGGTTGGTGGCTGGTGGGCACCAGCCACCAACCGCCAACCACGACCAGCTAGAACGCCGAACGGTTTGAAAGAGCCGACATTACGCAGCCTTTCGTGACTGGACTTCTGACAGATGGAGTGTCTCCAGGTTTTGAATCGCGCTCGCCCGCCGGAGGTCGAAGGTGTTCTTGCGGACGCCGACGTAGCGCGCGTGGTTTCCTTGCCGTTGGGAGATGTGCGCGAGTTTGTGTTCAATCTTCGTGCGCTCTCGCAGCGCTTCGCGTCCAGCGGCTG
>Ga0209172_10000597_pt1 | contig 96496 bp, 85 predicted proteins | sample LarsenN4metaG_FD_184113 | JGI IMG/M metagenome (GOLD analysis project Ga0209172, IMG submission 184113) | Hot spring sediment bacterial and archeal communities from British Columbia, Canada, to study Microbial Dark Matter (Phase II) - Larsen... ... | reverse complement strand
CGTGCCATCGCCGCCTCGCCGGCGCTGGCGCCCTACGTGAAGCGCGAGGTGAAGCCGGGGCCCGAGGCCGCCGACGACGCGGCGCTGCTCGAGTTCTGCCGCAACCACGGCGCCACGATCTTCCACCCCAGCGGCACCTGCGCGATGGGCCCCGACCCCGCGGCCGGCGCCGTGGTGGACGCGCGCCTGCGCGTGCACGGCCTCGCCGGCCTGCGCGTGGTGGATTGCTCCGTGATGCCCACGCTCGTGTCGGGCAACACGCATGCCGCCGTGGTGATGATGGCCGAGAAGGCCGCCGACATGATGCGAGAGGATGGACGCCGAAGTGGATGAAGCTGCCCGCCTTTCGAGGCAGCCTGTTCGAACGCGTGCGGCCCTCGGGCGCGCCGCACCGCCCGTGACCGACCCGGCCTGACCCAGCCTGACCAGCCTGAAGCGAAGGAGACCGCCGTGACCCGAAGACTGAATGAGCGATCGCTGAACAACCCGAGCCGGCGCCTGGCGCTGGGCGCTGCCACCGCCGCGGTGGCCGGTACCGGCGCGATGCTCGCCGCGCCCACCGTGGCGCAGGGCGTCACGCGGCTGAAGATCCAGACCGCGGTGCCCAGCTCGAGCATCTACTTCGACCTGATGAAGCGCTTCGCCGACCGCGTGGACAAGATGTCCAACGGCCGCCTGAAGTTCGAGATGCTCCCGGACGGTGCCGTCGTCGCCGCCTTCGAGATCGTCGACGCGGTGGACAAGGGTGTCGTCGACGGCGGCTACGCCTGGACGCACTACTGGAGCGGCAAGAACACCGCTGCCGGCCTCTTCAGCAACCCGGCCGCCGGCGGCGGCACCGGCATGGACCAGCTCTCGCACGTGGCGTGGCTGTTCCAGGGCGGCGGCTACGCGCTGTACAAGAAGTTCTTCAGCGACGCGCTGAAGCTCAACATCGAGCCGTTCATGGTGCAGCCGATGGGCCCCGACCCGCTCGGCTGGTTCAAGGCGCCCATCAACAGCCTCGAGGACATGAAGAAGCTCAAGTACCGCTCGCCCCCGGGGCTGGTGGGCGAGATCTTCAAGGAGATGGGCGTCAACGCGGTGGCCATGCCCGGCGGCGAGATCGTGCCGGCGGCGCAGCGCGGCGTGCTCGACGCGGCCGAGTGGATCGGCCCGGCCGACGACATGGCGCTCGGCTTCCACAACGTCTTCAAGCACTACTACCTGCAGGGGCTGCACCAGAGCACCGACGTGGGCGAGCTGCTGATCAACAAGACGGCGTGGAACAAGCTGGCGGCCGACCTGAAGGCCATCGTCGAGGACGCCTGCATGGCGACGATGACCGACACCTACACCTACAACGTCTACCGCAACGCGCAGGCGCTGGTGAAGCTGCGCACCGACCACAAGGTGCAGATCCACGACACGCCGCGCGACATCTTCCCGGCGTTCATCAAGGCCACCAACCTGATCTACGACCGCGAGGCGAGCAGGAACCCGTTCTTCAAGGAGGCGCTGGAATCGCAGCGCGCCTTCGCGAAGGTGGTGGTGCCGTACTGGAACAAGATCAACGGGCTGTACTTCAACCTCGGCAGCGACTCGCCGAACGCCAAAGGCTGATGCGGATGAGCGCCACCGCCGCGACCACAGCCGATACCGCCTTCGCGCGCTGGGCCCGCCACCTCGACCGCGTCGCGCTCGCCTCGGGCTCGGTGGTGGCGTGGCTCATCGCGCCGATGGTGCTGTCGCTGTGCTACGAGGTGGTGGCGCGCTACCTCTTCAACGCGCCGACGCTGTGGGCCTACGACATGACCTTCATGCTGTACGGCACCTTCTTCATGCTCGGCGCGGCCTACACGCTGCAGCGCAAGGGCCACGTGCGCACCGACTCCTTCTACGCCGCCTGGAAGCCGCGCCGCCAGGCGATCGTCGATCTCGTCGGCTACCTCGTGATGTTCTTCCCCTTCGTGGCCGTCTTCGCCTTCGTCGGCTGGGGCTACTTCGTGAAGGCGTGGACCACGAACGAGACCTTCGTCAGCAGCGCCTGGCAGCCGATCACGTGGCCGTTCAAGCTGGCGATGCCGGTGGCCGGCGTGCTGCTGATGCTGCAGGGCACGAGCGAGTGCCTGAAGTGCCTGCACACGCTGAAGACCGGGCGCTGGCCCGACCGGCCCTCGCCCGAGGCCACCGAGCAGCCGATGACGGCATGACGCCGCGCGCGAAGCACCCACGATGAGCAACGAAGTGCTGGGCCTCGTGGCCCTGGGCGTGCTGTTCGCCGCCATCTTCATCGGCTTCCCGATCGCCTTCACGCTCGGCTTCATGGCGCTGGCCACGGGCTTCATCGCGCTCGGGCCGGTGGTGTTCGACCTCGCCGTGCTGCAGACCTACTCGGTGATGAAGGACACGGTGCTGGCCGCCATCCCGTTCTTCCTCTTCATGGGGTTCCTGCTCGAGCAGAGCGGCATCATGGAGCGGCTGTTCACCGGCATCCAGCAGCTGCTGGCCCGATTGAACGGGTCGCTCTACCTCGCGGTGCTGATCACCGCCACGATCTTCGCCGCCGCCACCGGCATCGTCGGCAGCTCGGTCACGCTGCTCGGCGTGATGGCCGGGCCCTCGATGATCAGGAGCGGCTACGACGTGAAGATGAGCGCCGGCGCCATCACCGCCGGCGGCACGCTCGGCATCCTGATCCCGCCTTCGGTGATGCTGATCGTGATGGGCCCGGTGGTTGGCGTGCCGGCCACCGACCTGTTCGCCGCGGCGGTCTTCCCGGGGCTGATGCTGTCGGGCATCTTCATCGTCTGGACGCTCGTGCGCTGCTGGATGAACCCGGCGCTCGGCCCGGCGCTGCCGCCGGAGCTGCGGCCGAAGTCGATGGGGCCGGTGATCGTCGACCTGGCCATCGGCGTGATGCCGGTGATCGTGGTCATCATGGCCACGCTCGGTGTCATCCTGTTCGGCATCGCGACGCCCACGGACGCGGGCGCCATCGGCTGCGCGGCCACGTTCCTGCTCACCGTGGGCTCGGGCCGCATGAGCTGGGCCAAGCTCAAGCGCGCGGGCCTGGCAACGCTGGAGATCAGCAGCATGATCCTGCTGCTCGTCACGGCCAGCAACCTCTTCGGGGCCGTGTTCTCGCGGCTCGGCAGCGCCGACTTCCTGGCGCAGGCGCTCACCGCGCTCGACCTGCCGCCGATGCTGATGCTCGTCGTCATCCTGGCGGTGATCTTCGTGCTCGGCTGGCCGCTGGAGTGGGTGCCGATCGTGCTGATCGTGCTGCCGATCGTGCTGCCCATCGTGACGGCGGCCAAGATCGACCTGATCTGGTTCTGCACTCTCGTGGCCGTGACGCTGCAGACGGCGTGGCTGAGCCCGCCGGTGGCGTTGTCGGCCTACTTCCTGAAGGGCGTGGTGCCGCAGTGGGAGCTGAAGGACATCTACGCCGGCATGGTGCAGTTCATGATCCTGCAGCTCGTGGCGGTGGCGATCCTGCTGTTCTTCCCGAAGATCGCGACCTGGCTGCCGGGGGTGAACTGAGCCCGGGCCGCGCGGCGGGCCGCGGTCGGCACGCGGTGCCCGCTCAGCAGCGGGTGCTCGGTAGCGGGTGCTCAGTAGCGGGTGCTCAGCTCGTTCAGCCAGCCCGGCGCGAGCCGCACCAGCCAGGCCTCGAACACCTTGTCCAGGCCGGACAACACGGCCAGCCCCAGCGCGAGGACCGAGCCGCCGAGCACGCGCCGTCCCGTCCGGCCGACGCGCAGCAGCGGCCCGCGCAGGCGCTGCAACGCGCTGCGCGAGAGGCTGCCGACCACCAGCAGTGGTGTGCTCGCGCCCAGCCCGAACAGCACCATCAGCAGCGCCACCTCCGTCAGCTGGATCCGTTGCGAGGCGAGCGTCGTCGCGGCGCCGACGGTGGGGCCGACGCAGGGCGTCCAGACGAGACCCAGGCACGAGCCCAGCACGAACTGACCGCTCCAGCCCCTCGGGTGCAGGCGGGCCAGCACACCGGCGCCGGCCGCGCCCAGGCGCGCGGCGCCGCGCTCGAACCACTGCTCCGTGCGGCTCGAGAGCAGGACGGCGCCGAAGGCGATGAGCAGCACCGCCGCCACCTCGCGCGCGGTATCGCGGGTCAGGCCCATCGACAGGCCTATGGTGGCGAAGAACAGCCCGAACGCGACGAACGAGACCGTCATCCCGGCGGCCAGCGCCCAGGGGCCGGCGTGATGCTCCGCCAGCGCGCTGGCAACCAGGATCGGCAGCAGCGCCAGCACGCAGGGCGACAGCGTCGACAGCAGCCCCGCCAGGTAGCTCAGCAGGAAGCTGCCGGCGCCGATGTCCATGAGCCGGCCCGCCGCGCCCGGGTCACAGCGCCCGGGCGAAGAGCGCGGCCAGCGCGGCCTTGTCCGTCAGCCCGGTCGACCGGGCCACCTCGCGCCCGTCCTTGAAGACGACGAACGTGCCCTGCAACGCCACGCGCAGGCGCTGCCGCAGCCTGGGCTCGCGGTCGAACTCGGCGACGAAGAGTGTCAGGCCCCGGAAGCGCGGCTCTTCGAGCAGCTCGGTCACCACCACCTGCTGCCGGCTGCATGTCGTGCACCAGTCGGCCACGAGCGCCACGACGAACCCGCCGCGCTGCGCCAGCGAGGCGTCGAACCTGGCTTCGTCGTAGGCGACCTGGCCGGCGCAGGCCAGACCCACCCCGGCCGCCGCCAGCCACGCAACCAGGAACCGCACGAGCCGGGTGCGCAGCGTGCCCATGACCCTCCATTCGGCATCGACCCTTCGACGAAAGCCATCCTGGGCGGGTGTCGCCGCTTGCGCAAGGGCCGAAGGCGGCACCGATTGCGCAGCGTCAACGTGCGCGCGGGTGAGGGTCCGCGCGGGGCCACCCTTCCGGCCGCAGGGCCGCTCCCGCGTCGCCGCCGTGGACAGCCCGCCGTCGCCGCCGGGCCGGCCGCGCGAGCCCCCCGCAGGCTTGAGCATGCTCAAGAGGCATGCCTGCACGCCGCCGCCGGGGCACGGCCCGTGAATTGCTACGCCGCCCGGGGGCGCCGCGGGGCGTAAGCTGGGCATTGGCCCTGCTGCATCGAGCCCGCGCATGATCGAGACCCCCGCCCGACCCGAAGCCCGCGTCGAGGTGCTGGTCGGTGGCACCTGTGAACTTCACACGACCGACGGCCGCGTGCTGCGCGGCGAGCTGCAGCCGGCCCGCGACGACGCGGAGCAGCTGCAGGTGCTCACCGGCGACGGCGTCGAACGCGTGGCGCGCACCCAGGTGCAGTTGCTGCGCCTGTCCACGCCGCGGCGCCAGGCGCCGCAGGGAGGCCGCCGCCTGTCGATGGCGCTGCCGGCGCTCGAGACGCTCACCGTCGCCTGCACCGGCACGCACAGCGCCCCGCATGGCGGCCTTTGGCTCGACGTGCAGCTGCCCGACGGTGCCAGCGAGGCCTGGCACGTGCCGCCGCGCGCGTTGCCGCTGCTGCACTGGCTCGGCCGGGCACCGGCCGCGCCGGGCACGCCGCCGCGCAATGCCGCCGAGCTCTGGGCCGCCATCGACAAGCCGCCCACGCGGCGCGCGCGCCACCTCGGCATGGCGCTGGTGGAGGCCGGCCAGATCACGCCGCAGGCACTGGCCAAGGCCCTGCAGGCCCAGGCCGACCGGCACGAGCGCGGCGAGCCGCACCTGCTGATCGGACAGATGCTCGTGCAGTCCGGTGCGCTGGGCGCCGATCAGCTCTCGGCCGCGTTGTCCGACTGGATGGGCGTGCCGGTGGTGGACCTGCGCGAGTTCGCGCCCGAGCCCGAGGCCCTGGCGCGCGTGCCACGCGCGCTGGCCGAGCGCGGCCAGGCGCTGCCGCTGGCCCTGCGCGACGACGTGCTCGTGGTGGCGATGGCCGACCCCTGGAACCGCGCGCTGCAGGACGAGCTGCGCTTCGCCAGCGGTGCGCGCGTGCACCCGGTCGCCGCGGCGCCGCAGGCGCTGGCGGCCGCGCTGCTGCGCGCCTACGGCGTCGTGGTGCCCTCGGCGGCCGAGCTCGGCGCCTCGGCGACCGCCAACGCCGCCGACGCCTCCGGTCCGTCCGCGCGGGCGCCCGACCAGGTGCCGCTGCCGACCGTGGCGTTGCGCACCGGCCTGCACGAGCTGGCCGCCGAGCTGGCCGCCGCCGGCAGCAGTGCCGACGACCAGGAGGCCGCCGCCTCCGAATCGGACAACACGCTGGTGCGCACGATCAATGCGCTCATCACCGAGGCGGTGCGCCTGCGCGCGTCGGACATCCACGTCGAAACCGGCCCGCCGCCGCGGCCCGTGCGCGTGCGCCTGCGCGTCGACGGCGAGCTCGTGCCGTGCCTGGAGCTGCCCGCGCGCCTGCGCTATGCGATGGTGGCGCGCCTGAAGATCATGGCCGAGCTCGACATCTCGGAGCACCGCAAGCCCCAGGACGGCAAGATCGCCTTCGCGCGCTTCGGCGGGCCGAAGGTGGAACTGCGCGTCGTGACCGTGCCCACGCATGGCGGCCTGGAAGACGTGGTGCTGCGGCTGCTGTCGGGCCTGAAGCCGATGCCGATCACCGAGATCGGCCTCGCCGAAGGCAACCTCGCCGCGCTGCGCGAGGTGATCGCCAAGCCCTACGGCCTCGTGCTCATCTGCGGCCCCACCGGCTGCGGCAAGACGACGACGCTGCACTCGGTGATGCGCGAGCTGAACACCGACCAGCGCAAGATCTGGACGGCCGAGGACCCGGTGGAGATCGAGCAGGAGGGCCTGCGCCAGGTGCAGGTGAACCCGCGCATCGGCTGGACCTTCGCCTCGGCGATGCGCACCTTCCTGCGCGCCGACCCCGACGTGGTGATGATCGGCGAGATGCGCGACGAGGAGACGGCACGCATCGCGGTCGAAGCCTCGCTCACCGGCCACCTCGTGCTCTCGACGCTGCACACGAACTCGGCTCCGGAGAGCATCACGCGGCTGCTGGAGATCGGCCTCGACCCGTTCATGTTCTCCGACTCGCTGCTCGCCATCCTGGCGCAGCGCCTGGTGCGGCGGCTGTGCCCGCACTGCCGCGTCGCCGAGCCGATGCACGCCGACACGCTGCGCGCGCTGGCCGAGGAGTACCGCGCGAGCGCCAACGGGCACGGCCCGGGCATCGACGAGACGGTGGCGCGCTGGCAGGCCGCCTACGGCATCCAGGAGGGCGCCGACCGCGGCCTCGTGCGCACCTGGCGGCACCAGGGCTGCGTGCACTGCGACCACCACGGCTACCGCGGCCGCCTCGGCCTGCACGAGCTGATGCGTGCCGACGAGCCGCTGCGCGAAGGCATCCGCCGCCGGGCCCCGGCCGCCGAGCTGCAGGCCTGCGCCCTGCAGGCCGGCATGCGCACCCTGCGCCAGGACGGCATCGAGAAGATGCTGCAGGGGCTGACGGACCTGCCCGAAGTCATCGCCGCGAGCAACCAATGAACCTGCCCACCGTCCGTGTCGTCTACCTCACCGACTCGCCGGAGGGGCGCGCTCCGGCGGCTGCCGGCACGTCGCCGGCCGCCAGTGCCGACGTCCGGACACTGCCGGTGCAGACGCAAGTCTCGCTGTCGCTGCTGGCGGCGGTGGGCGAGCGGGTGGCCGAGAGCGCGGCGCGGATGCAGGCGGCGCCCTCGGGCAGCTGCTCGCGTGCGGAGCTGGCCGAGGCCGAGCGGCTGGAGCGCTTCGGCCTGCAGTTGCAGGAGCTGGCCCAGGTGGCCGCGCGGGCGCAGCAGCTGCGGCGAGAAGCCGTGGACCTGGGCCTGGCGCTCGTGCAGACCGTGGCCGAGTGGAGCACCGAGGCGGACCGCTTGGGCGTGGAGCTGCACGGCCCGGCCTGCAGCGAGCCGGTGCACGCCAACCCGGCAGCGCTGAAGCACCTGCTGGACCTGATGGTCGAGCACGCGCTGCAGCAAGGCCGCGCGGTGCGGCTGGAGGTCGAGATCCCCGCCTCCGGCTCGGGCGTGGCGGTGGTGGCCACGGTCAGCAGCGAGCCGGCCTCGCAGAGCCCCGAACGCGACACGCTGGCCTGGATGACGCTGCAGTGGTTCGGACGCGCCTTGGGGCTGACGCCGACGCGCGAGATCGTGCCGCGCGGGGAGCGGTTGACGCTGACGTTGCCTCGAGGGTAGCCCGGCGCAGCCGTGAGTGGGCTTCGACGGCCGAGGCGGCAAAGGGCGGTGCGGGCCGGCCGCGGCGCTTAAGTGCGGCGGTCGGGCCCTGGGGGCCCGACTCCCCTGCGCTGCTCGCCCTCGTGGCCCACGGCGCGGAACTCGCTCCGCTCGCTGCGCTCGCTCTGCTCAAACAATCGCGCCGGGCCAGACGGGGAGGCGCGTGAGTACACGCGCGGGCCACAAGGCCTGCGCTGCTCGGCGCCGCATATGCGCGCCACGGCCGGCCCGCACCGCCCTTTGCGACACCGCTCGCTGTGCGCGAGGTGGACTGCCATCGCCGTGTCGCGAGGCCGCGGGCGGGAGCCCGGCGGGGCGCATGGGCGGCGCCGAGCAGCGCAGGGTCGGGGTCGGCGCGCGTACCCGCGCGCTTCCAAGACTGACTCGCGAACATTGTCTGAGCGGAACGAGCGCAGCGAGTGAAGCGAGTTGTGAGCGCGACCCCGACCCGAGCAGCGCAGGGCAGTCGGGCCCCCAGGGCCCGACCGCCGCCGATAAGCCCCGCCGGGCTCCCGCCCGCGGCCTCGCTCGCGCCACTCGTCGAACGAGCTACCGGCCGGCCGTCACCGCCACCCCCTTGAACTGCCCTGCCCGCGCCACCCGCGGCGGCGCCGGGTACCGCGCGCCGTCGAAGCGATGCAGCAACTCCGCCTCGCGCGTGCGCGCCAGCGCCACGTTCGCCAGCTTCACGTGCCCGAACCCGCGCATCGCCAACGGCACCTGCGCCACCTGCACGGCCAGTGCCAGCCGAGCGGCATCCAACTGCGGCAGCAGCTCCAACACCCGCGCCTCGAAGCGCTCGATCAGCTCGCGCTCCATGCGCCGCTCCTCGGTGCGGCCGAAGACATCGAGAGCCGTGCCGCGCAGCCGCTTGCCGCGCGCCAGCCACTTCATCGCCGGCAGCAGCCAGCGCCCGAGCATCACTTTCTTCGGCGGCTCGCCGTTCGGCCCCGGCCGCGCGAGGATCGGCGGTGCCATGTGGAAATCGAGCTGCAGGTCGCCTTCGAACTGCTCGCGCAACTGGCGCTCGAACTGGCCGTCGGTGAAGAGCCGCGCCACCTCGTACTCGTCCTTGTAGGCCATCAGCTTGCCGAGGCTCGCGGCCACCGCGCGCGTGAACGGCAGCGACGCGTCGGCACCGATCTGCACCTCGCGCTCACGCGCCGCAGCCACCGTCTTGCGGTATCGCGCCGCCCACGACGCGTCCTGCCACGCGGTGAGATGCGCGGCATGGCGCTCGATGAGTGCATCGAGCGTCTCCTCGGGCACCGGCTCGTCGGCGTGGCCTTCGCGCAGCCGCTCGCAGGCGGCGGGGTCGGCGGCCGCGAGCCGGCCGAGCGCGAAGGCGAGCTTGTTCGCTTCGATCGCCACGCCGTTGAGCTCGATGGCCCGCTGCAGCGCCGCCAGGCTCACCGGCACCAGGCCACGCTGCCACGCGAAGCCCAGCGCCAGCACGTTGGCCGTCACCGTGTCGCCGAGAAAGTCCAGCGCCAGCGCCTGCGCGTCGAAGGTCTCCACGCGCTCGGCCCCAGCCGCGAAGCGCAGCTTCTCCAGCATCGCCGCCACACGCAGGTCGGCGTCGGGGTTGCGCACGCTCTCGGCCACGGGCGTCGGGTGCTCGTTGGCGAGGATGCGCGTGCGGCCATGCCGCACCGTGTTCAGCGCCTCGGGGCTGGCGCCGACGACGAGGTCGCAGGCCAGGATCGCGTCGGCCTGCTGCGCGTCGATGCGCACCTGGTTCAGCCGCTCGGGCCGGTCCGCCAGGCGCACGAACGAGAGCACCGAGCCGCCCTTCTGCGCGAAGCCCATGAAGTCGAGCACGCTGGCGGCAAAGCCGTCGAGGTGCGCGGCCATCGCCGTCAGCGCGCCCACCGTGACGACGCCCGTGCCCCCGACGCCGGTGACGAGCAGGTCGTACGGCCCCGTCCAGTGCCACGCCGCCGGCAACGGCAGCGCCGCCACCGCGCGCTCGAACGCGCCGCGGTCCTGGCCGAGGATGCCCGAGTGCCTGCGCGGCTTGCCGCCCGTCACGCTGACGAAGCTCGGGCAGAAGCCCTTGGCGCACGAGTAGTCCTTGTTGCACGCCGTCTGGTCGATGCGGCGCTTGCGGCCGAAGGCCGTCTCGTGCGGCAGCACGGCCACGCAGTTGCTCTGCACGCCGCAGTCGCCGCAGCCTTCGCACACCGCCTCGTTGATGAAGAGGCGCCGCGGCGGATCCACCAGTTCGCCCTTCTTGCGCCGGCGCCGCTTCTCGGCCGCGCAGGTCTGCTCGTAGATCAGCACCGTCACGCCCGCGGTGGCGCGCAGCTCGCGCTGCACCGCGTCGAGCTCGTCGCGGCCGTGGAACGTGGTGCCGGGCGGGAAGCGCCCCCGGATCGCGTCGTACTTGCCGATGTCGTCGGAGAGCACGGCCACGCGCCTGACACCTTCGCTCTCCACCTGGCGCGCGATGGCGTCGACGCTGATGACGCCGTCCACCGGCTGGCCGCCGGTCATCGCCACCGCGTCGTTGAAGAGGATCTTGTAAGTGAGCGTCGCCTTCGCGGCCACGGCCTGGCGGATGGCGAGGTAGCCCGAGTGGTAGTAGGTGCCGTCGCCGAGGTTCTGGAAGACGTGCGGCACCTTCGTGAACATCGAGTGGCTGACCCAGTCGACGCCCTCGCCGCCCATCTGGATCAGGCCCGCGGTGCTGCGGTCCATCCAGCTCGCCATGAAGTGGCAGCCGATGCCGGCCGAGGCACGCGAGCCCTCGGGCACCTTGGTGCTCGTGTTGTGCGGGCAGCCGGCGCAGAAGTAGGGCTGGCGCTTCACCGCGTCGCCGGCGTTGCTGAGCAGCTCCGGCGGCGTGAAGTCGCGCACGTGGTGGCGGCGGTCGAGCGCCGCCTCGTGCCGCGCGAGCACGTCGGCGACGAGCTCGATGAGCCGCGAGGGCCGCAACTCGCCGACCGGCGAGACGAGCGGCGCGCCGGCCTCGTCGGTCTTGCCCAGCACGCGCGGCCGCTGGCCGGCCGGGGCGTTGTAGAAGAGATCCTTCACCTGCCGCTCGACGAGCGGCCCCTTCTCCTCGATGACGAGCAGCTGCTCCAGCCCCTCGGCGAAGGCGCGCATGCGCGTCGTCTCGATCGGGTAGGTCAGCCCGAGCTTCATGACGCGCACGCCGTGCTCCGCCAGCTGCGCCGGCGTGATCTCCAGGCGCCGCAGCACCTCCATGAAGTCGAGATGCGCCTTGCCGGCCGTGACGATGCCCAGGCGCGCCTTCGGCGCGACGACGATGTCGCGGTCGATCGAGTTCACGCGCGCGAAGGCGGCCACCGCGGCCAGCTTGTCGAGCGCGCGTGTCTCGATGCGCAGCGAAGGCAGGTCGGGCCAGCGGTAGTGCAGCCCGTCGGCCGGCGGCACGTGCCCGGTGGTCGCGCGCACGGCCTCGGCGCCCTGCCAGGCTGCCGCGCGCGACTGGATCGCATCGAGGTCCACGGTGGCGGCGCTCTCCACCACCTCCGACAGCGCCGTGAAGCCGACCCAGTTGCCGCTGTAGCGGCTGAGCGCGTAGCCATACAGGCCGAACTCGATCAGGTCGGCCACGTTCGCCGGCGAGAGCACGGGCATGTGCCAGGCCTGGAACGCGAAGTCGCTCTGGTGCGGCATCGACGACGACACGCAGCCGTGGTCGTCGCCTGCGACGACGAGCACGCCGCCGGTGGGGCTGCTGCCATAGGCGTTGCCGTGCTTGATCGCGTCGCCCGCGCGGTCGACGCCCGGGCCCTTGCCGTACCACATCGCGAAGACGGCGTCGCAATCGCGCTCGGGGTCGCTCTCCACGCGCTGCGTGCCGAGCACCGCGGTGGCGCCGAGCTCCTCGTTGATGGCGGGCAGGAAGCGCAGGCCGCGCTCGGTGAACTTGGCGCCCGCCTTCCACACGGCCTGATCCACCGCGCCGAGCGGCGAGCCGCGGTAGCCGCTGAGGAAGCCGCGCGTCGAAAGGCCCGCCGCCGCGTCGCGCGCGCGCTGCATCAGCAGGATGCGCAGCAGCGCCTGCGTGCCGGTGAGGTAGACGGTGCCGTGCTCGGCCCACAGCGCATCGGACAGTTGCGCCTGGGGGCGGGCGAGCGTCGACGTGCCCGAACCTTGCAGCGGCGCCGAGGGCGAAGCCGGCATCAGGGCGGTCGTCGGGGCGGACGTCGGAGCGGCAGCGTCGCGGCCGGCGTTCGTCGAGGTCATCGCGGTCTCCTTCCGGGGGCCCCGGAGACAGGCCAATCTGGCGCGGCAGGTTATCCGCGCAGAGCCAGAATAGGCTGTCCGAATCACCCTGTCTGCGACAGGACGGCAGCAAATCCTTCGCCGAAACCGCCATGCCCGAGAAGAACGGCCTCGACACGCCCCTGGACCGCTACAGCCTCGCCATCCTGGCCGAGCTGCTGCGCGACGCACGCCAGACGATCCAGCAGATCGCCGACAAGGTGGGCCTCTCGGCCAGCCCGTGCTGGAAGCGCATCAAGGACATGGAGGCCGCCGGCGTCATCCGGGGCTACACGGCCATCGTCGACACCGAGAAGGTCGGCCTCGGCCTGCGCGTCATCGTCGAGGCCAACATGGCGCAGCACAGCGAGGCCACGGTGCGCCAGTTCGAGCGCGCCGTGGTGGCGGCCGCGCCGATCGTGCAGTGCCACGCCACCACCGGCGAGAGCGATTACGTGATGAGCGTGCTCGTGCCCGACATCAAGAGCTACGAGCAGCTGCTGCACGACACGATGTTCAAGCTGCCGGGCATCACGCACGTGCGCAGCGCCATCGTGCTGAAGGAGATCAAGAGCGAGATGCGGCTGGCGCTGCCGGAGCAGCCGCTGCCGCGCCCCGCGCGGCGGCGCGGCCGCGCATGAAGGACGCTTGAAGGCCGCGCCCGGGGCCGGCTCGGCGCCGGGCCGCTGCGGCTCACGGGCCGGCCAGCTTCTGGAAGGCGGGGATGAGTTCGCGCAGGCGCGCCTTGTCTTCCTCGCCCGTGTACATCTCGATCCAGCGCCGGTCGCGCTCGTCCTCCAGGTCGAGAGTGCCCTTCCAGCTCTTCAGCACGACCAGCATGCCGTTCAGGATGCGCGTCACCCGGTCGCCCTCCTGCCAGGAGAGCAGGATCAGCTCGCGCAGGGCGCGGGGCGAGGGCGATTCGAGGATGCCCAGCATCTTCTTGTCGAGGGCATCAGGAAAGAGGAAGTAGCCCTTCTTCACCCGCTCGCGCCCGGCCTGCCTCATCGTGTTCCAGTCGGCTTCGCCGGGCAGGAAACCGTAGCGCGCCCACGCGTAGCGGCCGTCGTCCTTGCTGCCGATGGAAGAGGCATCGAGCTCCAGCTTCCGCACGCCCAGGCTCTGGTAGAGCGGCAGCAGGCCCCGCGCGAACAACCGCTTGCCACGGCCCTTGGCCGTCACGGACTCGATCTTGACCTTCAGCTTGCCACCCTCGGCCTGCAGGATCTGGTTGACGACCATGACCTCCGCGACGTCGACGACGAGGTTGACCTGCTCGGCGGAGCCCACCACCAGTACCGAGATCTTGCCCGTGCGCTCCTTGTCGTCGAGCACGTCGCCGAGCATGCGGTCGATGGCGGATGCCAGCGCCCCGTCCGCACGCCCGCCGGCAGCGACATGCTTCTCCCAGAAGGCGTCCATCGTCTCGTAGCCCTTGGAGTGGGGGCTGAGCGTGATCTGGGGATACCTGGCGCGCAGCTGCGCGATGGCCGCCGCCTGGTCTTCGGGCAGCAGGTACTTGCGCTGGATCGGTGCCTTCGCGCCGCCGGGCCCGCCGAACGAGCCCGCGATCTGCGCGCGCTCGGCCAGCGCGCGCGGACTGTGCCGGAACGACGCCAGGGTGGCACCCGCATTCGCGGCGGCGCCGCGCGGCGCTGGCGCGAGGTCACGGCGTTGTCGCGGCGCGGGTCGGGTGTGCATCTTCGGTGCCTGCGGTTACTGCGCGGATGCTGCGCCCGTCCGGTCGAGCAGGTCAACCCTGGCCTGCCCCCGCGCCCTCGCCCCTCGGGCGACGCGCCGGCCACGCGAGCCAGCAAGCACGAGCATGCATGCCCGCGCCGCTAGCATCGCCGCATGGACCGACGAAACGCGCTCACCTTGTTGTCCGGCTGGCCTTCCGCCGGGCTCCTTGGAGCGTGGGGCGTCGCCGCCGCCGCTGACCCCGGCCCGGCCATCGGCACCGCGGCAGGCGCCGGTCCGAGTGCATCCGGCGCGGCGACGGTTCCCGCAGCCTCACCCGCGGCGGCGTCGGTGCCCGGCCCGGCTTCGGCGGCCCCTTCCTCCGCGCCACGCGCCGACCTGCCGGTGGCGCCATCGCCGCCCTCGCCGCCTGCTGCGCGCGCCGAGACCGGCGGCCTGCCCGAGGCGCTTGCCGTGCCGGGCGGTGTCGCGATCGTCGATCTCGGGCCGGCGCGGGGGCCGCGACCGCAGGCACTGTTCGGCGGCCGGCCGGTGCTCGTGCGCGCACGCGGGCCGCGCTGGGTGGCCGTGGTCGGCATCGGGCTGGGCGCCGACCCGCGGCAGCCGCAGTCGCTGGTGCTGCCCGAGGGCGCCGGCCGCGTGCGGCACGTCGGCTTCAGCCTGCGCGCCAAGCAGTACACCGAACAGCGCTTGACGGTGGCCCCGCGCCACGTCGAGCTCTCGAAGGAGGACCTGGCCCGGCACGAGCGCGAGCGCACGCACCTGGCCGAGGTGCTGCGCCGCTTCTCCGCCGAGCGCGAACCGCCCACGCTGCGGCTGGTGGCGCCGACCAGCGGGCCGCGTTCGTCGTCGTTCGGGCTGAGGCGCGTCTTCAACGGGCAGCCGCGCGCGCCGCACGGCGGCATGGACATCGCCGCGCCGACGGGCACGCCGGTCCTCAGCGCCGCCGCGGGCGAGGTGCTCGACACCGGGGACTATTTCTTCAACGGCCAGACGGTCATCGTCGATCACGGCCAGGGCTTCCTCACGCTGTACTGCCATCTCTCGGCCATCGGCACCGAGCGCGGCAGGCCGGTGAAGGCCGGCGAGCCGATCGCGCGCGTCGGCGCCACCGGGCGCGTCACCGGGCCCCACCTGCACTTCAGCGTGTACCTGAACGCGCAGTCGGTGGACCCGGCCTTGTTCCTGCCGGCGGCCTGAGCCCGCGCGCGCCGGGGCCATGCCCTCGGCCGTGCAGCGGATACGGCCGGTCGCGAGAATGCCCGGCGCGACGATGGAGGCCCACCCGATGCGCCCTGCCCTGCACTGCCTGGTTTCGAGGACGACGGGCCCGCGCCCGCGATCAACGCGGCCGGTTGCCTCCGGTGGCCGGCATGCCGTCGGTGCCGCCGATGCCTTCCGTGCCTTCCGTGGCGTCCATGCCGCCGTCGCGATGGCCGCGCTGGCGGCGGCGGCCGCGCTCGCCAGCGGGCCCGCCCGTGCGCAGGGCTCCGCCGCCACCCTCGGCGGCCATGCGGCCGCGAGCGTGGCGGGTGCTGCGAACGCCGCCGGCACCGCCGACTGCCCGCCGCTGCTGCGACACACGATGACGCGCCTGCAGGACGAGGCACCGCAGCCGCTGTGCCAGTACGCCGGCCGCGTGCTGCTTGTGGTCAACACGGCCAGCCAGTGCGGCTACACGCCGCAGTACAAGGGCCTGGAGGCGCTGCACGCGAAGTACGCCACGCGCGGCCTGGTGGTGATGGGTTTCCCCTCCAACGACTTCGGCGGCCAGGAGCCCGGCGGCGCGAAGGAGATCGGCGAGACCTGCTTCAACGTCTACGGCGTGCGCTTCCCGATGTTCAGCAAGATCACCGTGAAGGGCACGGGCACGCACCCGCTCTACGCGCAGCTGGCGCAGGCCAGCGGCGAACGCCCCGGCTGGAACTTCCACAAGTACCTCGTCGACCGCCGCGGCAAGGTCGTCGCCAGCTTCAGGAGCGACGTCGAGCCCGAGGACCGCCGGCTGACCGCCGAGCTCGAGAAGCTGCTGGCCGCGCGCTGAGCGCCCGCCGCGCGGCGCCGACCTTCAGGCGCCGCCGGCCTGCCGCCGCAGCGCGACGAACTCGCGCCGCGTCTTCGGCCCCCAGGTCTCGAAGGTCGGGTCGGCCACGGGCCGGTACTCGGCACGCACCTTGCCGACGCGGTCGCGCTCGAGCCTGGGTCGCAGCGCCTCGGGCTTCAGGCCGTAGACGCGGGCGCCGTTGAGGCCGAACACCTTGCGCTTGAGCTCGGCGCCGAGCGCCGGATAGCCGTGGCGCTCCTGGAACTCGCGGGAGATCTGGAAGGCGCGGAAGGCCTGGATCTGGTCCTGCGGGCTGCCGTACCAGATGGAGTCGGTGCCCCACAGGACGTTGTTCTCGCCCACGTGCACGAGCAGCTTGCCCAGCAGGTGCGCGGCGACCTCGGGGTTGCGCATCACGATGCGCCAGGTCGTGCCGAGCTCGGCGTAGACGTTGGCGTTCGGTCCGATGCCGTTGGCCTTCAGCGAGCTCCCGAGGTCGTCCACGCCGCTCATGCCGCCGGCGCGCGCGGGGTCGTACGGCCCCTCGGGCCGCTGCACGAGGTAGCCGGCGTGGTAGACGATGAAGTTCATGTCCGGGTAGCGCTTCGCGACGACGCCGATGTCGCGGCAACCCGCGAACTGGCGGCCCCGCGAGGACAGCTCGATCCCCTTGTGCACGCAGATGTTGCGCACGCCCAGCCGGCGCGCCTGCTCGATCATCGGCAGGCCGAGCTTCTCGTCGTCCAGCCACCAGCCGCCCGGCCCGCCGGTGCTCGGGTCGAACTGCGTGTAGGTCTTGAAGCCGGCCAGCTTCACGCTCGCGGCATGTTCGGCCATGCGTTCCAGCGCGCCCGGCTCGACCGGGTGCACGCGCGCGTGCAGCAGCAGCCGCTCGGTGCCGTCGAGCGCGTCGAGCACCCGCTTGGTGGCCAGCGCCTCCTCGTGCGCGAGCGGGTTCTCGCCGGTGAGGCCGGGCACGTGCGAGAGCACCGCCATGCTGGTGTCGCTGTCCAGGAACACGTCCTTCAGCAGCCGCTCGCGCGAGAAGCAATGCAGCGTGTCGCTCTCGCCGCAGCCGGCCTGGGGCATCCCGCGCAGCGCGCCTTCCCAGCCCGGTGCGCGCTGCCGCCACGCCCCGGCGGGCGTGACGTGGTGCAGCTGCACGTCGAAGATGAACTCGTCGCCACCCACCGTGGCCTCGGCGAGCTGGGGCTCGAAGGGCGCTTCGCGCGGCACCTCGTAGCGGCCGCCGGGCGGACGGCCCGCCGAGGCGGCGAAGACGCGGTCGAACGCCAGCAGCGTGGCCGCCGCTCCGCAGGCGCTGGCGAGATAGCCTCGGCGACTGCGGCCCAGGCGCTGCGCGGCGTCGGCCGTGTCGAGCACTGCGACGCGGTTCGCATGGCGTTGCACCGGCGAGAGCGGAATCGGCTCGTACTCGCCGTTGCTCGTGGCGTCGAGCTTGATCGGCAGGCGGGGGAACGGTTCGCGCATGGTGGCGGCCTCCGACGGGAGCGGCACCCTAGCGCCGAACGCGCGGCCAGGGAACCCCTACGACCCCGTCCGATCTGTAACGGTTCCCTCCGCGCGCCCCGCGACCCCGCCGGCCGCCGCGGCGGCGAAGTCGTGCCCGTACAGCCAGGCGCTCTGCCGCAGCGGCTCGCCCTGCGCCAGCTCGAGGTCGCGTTGCCGCTGCAGCACGCCGTCGGGCAGGTGGTTGCGGATCTCTCGGCCGCGGCTCATCAGCTGCACCTCGCTCGCCCGCGGCCTGCGCGACGCCTCGTAGCGCTGCAGCGCCGCCGGGGCCGCGGCGGCGTCGGTGCCGCGCAGGCAGGCGGCGAGCGCCTCGGCGTCCTCGATCGCCTGCGCCGCGCCCTGCGCGAAGAAGGGCAGCATCGCGTGCGCGGCGTCGCCCAGCAGCGTCACCCGGCCGTGCGTCCAGCGGTCGAGCGGGTCGCGGTCGTACAGCGCCCAGCGCCTGGTCTCGGTGGCCGAAGCGATGAGGCGCTGCACGTCCTCGTGCCAGCCCTCGAACTCGACCTTCAGGTCCTCGACGCTGCCTTCGGCCGTCCACGATTCCGTGCGCCACTCCCCGGCCGGCACGATGGCCACGACGTTGACGAGGCGGCCGCCCGAGATGGGGTAGTGCACGAGATGGCGGCCAGGGCCGAGCCACAGCGTCTGCACCGGTCGCAGCGCCATCGCGGGCGCACGGTCGGCGGCGACGAGGAAGCGGAAGGCGCACAGGTCCGCGAAGCGGGGCTCGACGTTCGCCTGCATCGCCGGGCCGACCGCGCTGTGGATGCCGTCGGCGCCGATCACGACGTCGGCCGTCACCTTCGTCCAGTGGCCGCCGCGGTGCGCGAACACGACCTGCGCGCCGCTCACGTCCTGGCGCACCTCGACGCAGCGATGGTCCAGGCGCAGCTGCTCCTCGGGCAACGCCGCCTGCAGCATCGCCAGCAGGTCGGCGCGGTGTGCCACGTAGCAGTGCACGCCGTACTGCCGCACACACTCCTCGCCCATCGGCTGCACCGAGAGCACGCTCGCATCCTGCCAGCGGCGGAACTCCCAGGCCGCCTCGAGCCGCACCGCGAAGTCCTGCAGCCTGTCCGCCAGGCCCAGCCGGGCCAGCGGCCGCACCATGTTCGGCGGCACCACGAGGCCGGCGCCCACCTCGCGCAGCGCGCTGGCCTGCTCGTAGACGGTGGCCTGCAGGCCGGCCCGGCGCAGGAAGAGCGCGGCGGCGAGGCCGCCGATTCCGCCGCCGACGATGGCGATGCGCATGGGGTCTCCGTGATCACTGCGGTGCGGCGGATTCTCGCCGCGCCGGTGTCAGGGCGCGCGCACGGCGCCGGCCATCACCACCAGCAGCCGGCACGGGCGGCCGCTGCGGTTGCGCCAGGCATGGCGCGTGCCGTTCTGTACCGCCGCGTCGCCGGCGCGCAGCGTGGTCTCGCAGCCATCGTCGAGCTCGAGCACGATCTCGCCTTCGAGCACGTAGACGAAGTCGATCGTGTCCGAACGGTGCATGCCCGGGTTCGCCGGTTCCATCAGGCCGAGCAGCCCCGGCAGCATGGCCTCGGTCCCGGCCCGGGCGGCCGCGAGGTCGGTGCCGGGCGGCGGCGGCTTGCGTTCGGCCGGCACCGTGAAGACGAGCCAGCGCAGGCCGCCGGGCGGCGGGAAGTAGCTGCCGCCGGCGTCCGCGTGCCCGGCGTCCGGGAAGCGCGGGGTGCCGGCGCGGTGCCAGAGGAAGTGGAAGCCCATGCCCGGCATCAGCGGCGGCGAGCTCGCCTCGACGAGACGGTCCTCGACCACCACGGCGCGGCCCTGCGCGTCGTGGCCGGTGGATACGCAGCGGATCTTCATGGGGGCGGCGGCGGGTCGGCCGGACCGAGGCAGCTGCCGCCGTCGACGACGATCTGCGTGCCCGTGATGTAGGAGGAGGCGGGCGAGGCGAGGAACAGCGCCGCACCCTGCAGGTCCGCCGCGGTGGCCAGCCGGCCGAGCGGCGTGGCCTGCTCGAACGGGCGGCGCGCGGCCGCGTCCTGCAGCCGGCCGCCGCCGATGTTCGTGATGGTGGGCCCGGGCGCGATGCCGTTGACGAGGATGCCGTGACGCGCGAGTTCCAGTGCCGCCTGCCGCACCAGCTGGCCGAGCGCGGCCTTCGAGGCCACGTACAGCGTGCTGACGAGCGTCTCGGTACGCATCAGCGAGACGGTGGTGGTGACGATGATGCGGCCGCCGCCCTGCCGCTTCATCGGGGGCACGGCCGCCTGCAGCGTGGCCAGCGCGCCGCGCAGGTTCACGGCCACGGCGCGATCGAAGGTCTCGAGCGAGAGGTTCTCGAGTGCGGCGGCCTCGTTGCGCGTGCCGTCGCCGCGCAGGAAGCCGGGCCCCGCGCTGATGCCGGCGTTGGCGAAGAGCACGTCGAGCCGGCCGTGACGCCCGACGACCCCGGCCACCGCGGATTGCAGCGTGGCCGGCTGCGTGACGTCGGCCACCACCCCCACGGCCCGGCCGGCCCGCCCCTGCAGGCGGGCCACCGCCGCCTCCAGCGCCACGGGGTCGGCGTCGGTGAGCGTGACGTGCGCGCCGTTGTCGCACATCGCCTCGGCGTAGCCGAAGCCGATGCCGCTGGCCGCACCGGTGACCCACACCGCGAGCCCGCGCACGTCGAACAGCGTCTCGGCCTTCATCGCGCCGGACCTCTACTTCTTCAGCAGCACGAGCGCGATGCTCGGGAAGGCGATGAGCAGGCCCAGGCGCACGAAGTCGGCGTAGAGGAAGGGGACGATGCCGCGGAAGATCGTCTTCAGAGGGATGTCGCGCGCGACGCCGCCCATCACGAAGACGTTCATGCCGATCGGCGGCGTGATCATGCCGATCTCGATCATCATCACCATCATGATCCCCCACCAGATCGGGTCGAAGCCGAATCCGACGATCAGCGGGTAGACGAACGGCGTCGTCAGGATCATCGCGGCGATGGTGTCGAACACCGCGCCGAGGAAGAGGTACATGCCGAGCACGATGGCCAGCACCGCATAGGGGCCGAGCTCGGCGGCGCGCACCTCGGCCACGAGGGCCTTGGGCGCCTCGGTGATAGTCAGGAAGTAGCTGAACAGCGCCGCGCCGACGACCATCAGGAAGATCATGCCGGTGCTCTGCGCCGTTTCCACGGCCACCGCGGAGAGCTCTCGCATCCACAGCGCGCGCGGCAGCCGCCAGAGGAAGAAGGCGAGTGTCAGGCCCACGCCCATCGACGCCGCCTCCACGACCGTGAACAGGCCGGCATAGAGGCCGATGACGACGACGACGATGACGACGATGGCCCGCCACGCGCCGGCGATGGCGCGGAAGCGCTCGCCCCAGCTCTGCGGCTCGAAGGCCGGCCCGGCCTCGGGGTGCAGGCGCGTGAACACCACCACCGCGGCGCAGTACAGCGCCGTTGCCAGCAGGCCCGGAAGGATGCCGGCCATGAACAGGTCGAGCACGAACTGCTCGGTGAGCACCGCGTAGATCACCATCACGATCGACGGCGGGATCAGGATGCCGAGCGTGCCGCCGCTGGCGATGCTGCCGGTGGCGAGCCCGGGCGCGTAGCCGCGGCGCAGCATCTCGGGCAGCGCGACGCGGCCCATCGTGGCCGCGGTGGCCACCGACGAGCCGCACAGCGCGCCGAAGCCGGCGCAGCCGACGACGGTGGCCATCGCCAGCCCGCCGCGCCGGTGCCCCAGCCAGCTGCTCGCGATGCGGTAGATGTCGCCCGAGATGCCGGCGCGCGCCGCCAGGCTGCCCATCAGCAGGAAGAGCGGGATCGTCACCAGGTCGGCGCTGCCCAGCGCGCTGACGATCTCCACCGGCACGGTGGCGATCGCCGCGCCGGCATCGGTGAGCAGGGCGAAGAGCACGAGGCCCGAGGCGGCCATCGCGACGCCCACCGGCACGTGCACGGCGATGAGCGCGAGCATCGCCGCGACGCCGGCCAGCAGCAGCAGGATCGGGTGCTCAGCCATGCGCCTCCCCGGGCCGCGGCTCCACCGGGCCGGCGATGGCACGCCACGCCACCCGGGCCTGCACCACGGACGACACCAGCAGCAGCAGCGCCACGACGCCCCAGGTCGGCGCGACGGTGATCGCGATGTTCGCCGTCTTGAAGCCGCCGGCCCAGTCGGTGGCCGCGCGCTCGAACATCTTCCACGTGAAGACGAGCAGCAGCACGGCCAGCGCCACCTGGCCGATCGCGTCGAGCGGGCGCGCCCGGCGCGGGCCGAGCCACTCGCCGAGGAAGCGGATGGCGATCATGTGCCCGGACTCCAGCGCGGCCGGGAAGCAGCACGCGATCGCCACCGGGTAGGTGACCTGGCCGATGTCCGACACCCAAGACTGCGGCGCGCGCAGCAGCCAGCGCGCCAGCACGTCGACGAAGATCAGCACGACGTTGCCGAGCAGGATGGCCATGGCCGCCAGCGCCAGCGTGGCGCCGAGGCGCGACCAGCCCGGGTCCGGCGCGGCGGACGGCGATGCGGGCGACGGCCCGGACGTTTCGGTCATCGGGCCGTTGCGGGCCATCGCGGGCCGCGGTGGTCGACCGTCATGGGCCGTGCTGGGCCATCCTGCACGTGGCTGCGCCGAAGGCCGAGGTTCAGCGCACCTCGCCCGCGGCCTTGCGGAAGACCTCGAGGATCTTGTCGCGGCCGGGGCCCGCCTTGACCCACTCGGTCACGAGGGCATCGAAGGCGGCCTTGATCCTGGCCTGGTCGGCCGCCGGGAAGGTCCCCGCGGTGTGGCCGCCCTCGCGCAGGTAGCTGCTGCGGTACTCGACCACCGCGTCGTCGAAGGCCTTGCCGCCGAACTCGGCGTAGGCCAGGCCGCCGTGCCTGACGAAGGCCGCCTTCGCCGGCTCGGGCAGCGACGCGTACTTGGCCGCGTTCATCGGCAGCATCGTGGCCAGACGACCGAAGTCGGTGTCGATATGGTGAGGCGTCGAGCGGTCGACGCGGAATTCCTTGATGCCGATCCAGTCCATCAGCACGCCGTCGAGCAGGTTGCGGCTCAGCGCCTCGGCGATCTCGGGGCCGCGGATGTTGCCCACGGCCGTGCCGCCCAGCTTCTCGAGCGCCCCCATCTGCAGCGCGCCGGCGGCGCGCACCTTCTGGCCCGCGAGGCCGGCGATCGTCGGCGTCGGCTTCTTCGTGTGCAGCACGTTGGAGGCGGTGGTGACGAGGCCCAGCACCTTGACCTTGTCGGGCACCGGCAGCAGGCCGGCCTCGAAGGCACGCCACACGCCCACCGAGGCCGCCTTGGTGGAGCCGGCCACGCCGGGCAGCTGCGTCACGTCGTAGCTCTCGAAGGCCCCGGGCGTGTAGGACGGGATGACGATGGCGATGTCGGCCACGCCGTCCTGCACGAGCTTGAGCTGCTCGGCCGGCGCGCGGCCGAGCGTGCCGCCGGGGAAGAACTTGTACTCGAGCGTGCCCTTCGAGTCGGCGACGACCTTGTCGAGGAACGGGATGACGATGGCGGTGTTGAGGAAGCCGGCCGGCGGCATGAAGCTCGCCAGGCGCAGCGTCACCTTCTCCTGCGCTGCCGCGAGGCGCGGCAGCGCGATCGCGGCGGCGGCACCCGTCACCAGGCTGCGGCGGGTCAGGCGAGAGGAAGGGGCACGGGGCACGGCGGTCTCCTGCGTGATGTCTCGGGTCGGTGCCGCGGTCCGGCGCACGCCGCCGCCGCGATCCTCCAGGGACGATTTCATGTTGACATATCTGGAAATGAGATGTCAACGAAACGAACCCGCACTGCAGCCGCGGCGCGCAGGACGCTCGGCACGGGCAGCCTCCGCGCCGGCGCGGGCCGGCCGCGGGGGCCCGCAGGCGCTGGAGCGAGGATGCGCTCATGCGCTCATGCGCTCATGCGCTCAGGCGCTCAGGCGCACAAGCGCTCAGGCGCAGCGCCGGCCTGCCCGGCGCATCGACGCCGCATCGACGCCGCACCGATGTCGCGCTGGTGCCGCACCGGCGCCGCGCCACCGGCACGCGCCGACGCCGCCCGCGCCCTCAGCCCTCGGCGTTCATGTACGGTACCTGCGCCTCGATGCGGCGCAGCAAGGACCACAGCAGCTCCACCTCCTCGGCGGTGAATGCGGACAGCAGGCGCGCCTGCCGCCGGCGCGCCGATTCGCGCAGCTTGCGGTAGACCTCGAGCCCGGCCGGCGTGAGGCTCGCGATGGCGGCCCGGCCGCGCCGCTGCGTCTGCTCGATCTCGACGAGGCCACGCTCGGCCAGCACCTTCAGGCTCTTGCTCGCGGCCGCGTAGTCGAGGTCGGCCATCTCGGCCACCTCGCGCACGATGCGGTGCGTGCTGTTGCCGATGGCCATCATCGCGCGCCACTCCGACATGCCCATGCCGAAGCGCTTGCGGTAGTGATTGGAGGCGCCGTTGGCCAGACGGTTGGCCACGCCCATGATGTAGGCAGCCATGTAGCGGTTGACCTCCGCTTCGGTGCCGGCCACCGGCGCCGGCGGCCGCTCCGCGCGCGGCGGCGGGCCGGAGGGTCGCGCCACCGGGGCGCGGGGCGCGCGGGGCTTCTTCGCGGGCGGCGGCGACGCCGCCCCCTGCGCCGCCGCCTTCCCGGCCGGTGCCTTGGCGCCGACGCGGCCGCCCTCGCCGGCCTGTCGGCGGCCGTCGCCGGCGCGCGGGGCGGCCGGCTTGCGCACGCGGGCGCTGCGGGGCTGGGCGGTGGTCACTCCGGTTGACACGGTTTTTATGGACATGTCAATATTAATCGGGGAGGGCCCGTCGCCGATCCCGACAATCCCGAAGCCCTCGATGACCTCACCGCCCGCACCGCGCCGCCTGCGCAGCAACTTCCCCCGCGGCTCGTACCTCTGGGCGGTGCGCAACGCGCAGTGGCGCGGCATGGGCCTGTCGGAGGCCGACTGCGAGAAGCCCAAGATCGCCATCGTCAACAGCTCCTCGGGGCTGGCGGCGTGCTACGCGCACCTCGACGGCATCGTGCCGGTGCTGAAGGAGGCCATCCGCGCCGCCGGCGGCGTGCCGCTGGAGGTGCGCACCACGGCGCCGAGCGACTTCGTCGTCGGCGCCGGCGGGCGCGGCGGCTACATCCTGGCCTCGCGCGACCTCGTCACCAACGACATCGAGGCCCAGGTCGAGGGCGCCTACCTCGACGGCATGGTCTGCCTCGCGTCGTGCGACAAGACCGTGCCCGGGCAGCTGATGGCCGCCGGGCGCCTGAACATCCCGACGCTGATGGTGGCCTGCGGCTACCAGCCAAGCGGTCACTTCGACGGCAGGCACGTCGACATCGAGGACGTCTTCGTCGGCGCGATGCATGCGCAGGTCGGCTACATGGACGTCGAGGAGGTCGTCGGCATGAGCCGCGAGGCCATCCGCGGCCCGGGCGTGTGCTCCGGCATGGGCACCGCGAACTCGATGCACGTCGCCACCGAGGCGCTCGGCATGGCGCTGCCCGGCAGCACGCCGGTGGCCGCCAACAGCGAGGCGATGTGGTCCACCGTGCGCGCCGCCGGCGAGCGCATCGTGCAGATGGTGTGGGCCGACCTCAAGCCGCGCGACATCCTCGTGCCCGGCGCCTTCGCCAACGCCGTGCGCGCGGTGCTTTCCGTCGGCGGCTCGGTCAACTGCATCAAGCACCTGCAGGCCGTGGCCACCGAGGCCGGGTGCGGCGTCGACGTCTACGGCCTCTTCGAGCGCCTGGCCGACGAGGTGCCGGTGCTGGCCGGCGTGCGCCCGGTGGGTGAACGCTCGATCGAGGAGTTCGACGCGGCCGGCGGCTGCCGCGCGGTGATGAAGCAGCTCGAGCCGCTGCTCGACCGCGAGGCGCTCACCGTCACCGGCCGCACGGTGCGCGAGAACCTCGAAGGCGTGCGCGTGGCCGACGCCGAGGTCATCCGCCCGATGTCGCGGCCCGTCTCGCGCCGGCCGGCCATCACGATGCTGCGCGGCAGCCTCGCGCCCGAATACGGCATCGTCAAGACCGGCGTCATCGAACGCAAGTTCCGCCGCTTCAGCGGCCCGGCGATCTGCTTCTCGGCCGCCGACGACGCCATCGCGGCGCTGAAGCGCGGGGACATCCGCCCCGGCCACGTGGTGGTGATGCGCGGCGCCGGCGTCTGCGGCGGCCCCGGCATGGGCGGCGGCTCGTCGCGCGTCGTGTTCGCGATCGACGGCGCGGGCCTCGGCGAGCAGGTCGCGATGCTGACCGACGGCCACCTCTCGGGCCTCGTCTGCAAGGGCCTCGTCGTCGCCGAGGTGTCACCCGAGGGCGCGGTGTGCGGGCCGCTGGCGCTGGTGGCCGACGGCGACACGATCACCATCGACCTCGACACGCGACGCTGCGACCTCGAGGTGGACGAGGCCGAGCTGGAGCGCCGCCGCGCGGTGTGGCAAGCGCCCCCCAAGCAGTTCGACCGCGGCTGGCTGCAGATCTACCGCCGCAACGTCGGCCCGCTGGCGCAGGGCGCCGTGCTCGTCGATCCGAAGTAGAAACTCCCCATGAGAACGACGCAACGCAGCGACGAGCGCATCCTCGCCTCGGACATCTTCGACCGCGATGACAAGAGTCCGCCGCGGCCCGACTGGGGCTTCCACGAGGAGCCTGGCCGCCGCATCCCCATCTACCACCGCTGCGACGTACTCGTCGTCGGCGGCGGCCCCTCGGGCACCGCGGCCGCCGCGGCCGCCGCGAAGGAAGGCGCCAGCGTCACGCTGCTGGAACGCTACAACCACCTGGGTGGCCTCTCGACCGGCGGCCTCGTCATCTGGATCGACCGCATGACCGACTGGCAGGGCCAGCTCGTCATCCGCGGCTTCGCCGAGGAACTCTTCGACCGCCTGCCGCCCGACGCCGTGGCCGGCCCGCCGCTGGTCGACTGGGGCAGCCAGGACCCGGCGAAGGCCGCGCACTGGAGCCAGCGCACCGCGGCCTACCACGGCGTCGTCACCTGGTCGCCGACGATCGACCCCGAACGGCTGAAGCTGCTGAGCCAGGAGATCGTGCTCGAGCGCGGCGTGAAGCTCGTCTACCACTCGTGGGCGGCCGAGCCGATCACCGAGAACGGTGTCGTCAAGGGCGTCGCCTTCGAGAGTAAGGAAGGGCGCATGGCGATCATGGCCCGCGTCGTGGTCGACGCCACCGGCGACGGCGACCTCTTCGCGCGCGCCGGTGCCGCCTTCGACAACGACATCGAGGAAGCCGACGTCCACCACTGCATGAACACGGCCTGGCTCTTCGCCGGCGTGGACATGAACCGCTGGATCGAGTTCAAGGCCGGCCAGCCCGAGGCCTTCGCGGCCTTCATGGCCAAGGGGCGCGAGACCTGCGGCCTCTTCGAGCGGCCGTTCGTCAGCTGGCGCAACGACGTGGCGCTGTTCATGGGCCCACGGCAGACGGGCTACTCGGCGCTGAACGTCGACGACCTCACCGCGGTGGAGGTGCGCTCGCACCGCGCGATGGAGCGGCACCTCGCGTACTACCGTGCGCACGCACCCGGCTTCGAGAACGCGTACATGATGCTCTCGGCGCCGCAGCTCGGCGTGCGGCACGCACGCCGGCTGAAGGGCGTCGACGCCGTGCTGCGCCGCCGCTGGCCCGAGGGCACGCCGCTGCCCGACGAGATCGGCGTCACGCCCGCGGTGAGCCCGAAGTTCCCGAACATCTCGATCCCCTACGGCGCGCTCGTGCCCGAGAGGCTCGACGGGCTGCTGGCCTGCGGCCGCCACATCAGCTGCGACAAGAACTCGCACGGCTTCATGCGCGAGATCCCGCAGTGCTGGATCACCGGCCAGGCGGCCGGCGTGGCCGCGGCGCTCTCGGTGGCCCAGGGCGTGCAGCCGCGCGCGGTGGACATCGCCCGCGTGCAGGCGGCGCTGCTGAAGCAGGGCGCTCACCTGCGGCCGGCGGCCGAGCCGAGCGCCACGAAGGGCGCCGCTGCGGCAGCCGATGCGCCGGCTGCCACGCCGGCCTCGACGACCGTCGCCGCGGGCCGCTGAACGGACAGGCCGCCCGGAGCGCCATGCAGCTGACCGACGAGGAGCGCGCGATGGCCGACGGCCGCGACGGCCCCGCCGTCGCGCGCGCGATGGACCTGCTGCTGCGCTACGGCCGCGCACTCGGCGCCGAGCGCTTGGTGGCCACGAACAACATCGTCGCCTCGGTGAACGCGACGACGCCCTTCATGCGCGACTTCGCGCAAAAGAAGGGGGGAAAGGGCGGCGGCATGGACGCCGTCTTCTCCGAGTTCAGCCTCGACAGCGACGTGACGGTGCCGATCCCGAAGATCCGCGCCTTCACGACGCACACGCAGCTCGGCTTCGTGCCCGACGAGCCCGAGCGCATGGGCGTCGACGAGGCCACGGTGCGCTTCTACCGCCAGGGCGAGGCCTTCCTCACCGGGCTCGGCATCCAGGCCACGAACACCTGCACGCCCTACCAGGTGGGCAACCTGCCGACACGCGGCGAGCACTGCGCGTGGATGGAGTCGTCGGCGGTCGTCTACTGCAACTCGGTGCTCGGAGCGCGCACCAACACCGAGGGCCGCGAGAGCGTCGGCGCCGCAATGCTGACCGGGCGCATCCCGTACTGGGGCTACCACGTCGACGCCAATCGGCTCGGCACGCACCACGTGCGCATCGAGACGCCGGTGACGAGCACCTCCGACTGGGGCCTCTTCGGCTACTGGCTCGGCGAGCAGGTGCAGGAGCGCGTGCCGGTGGTCGAGGGCGTGCAGGCCGTGCCCAACCTCGCGCGGCTGAAGCACTTCGGTGCCGCGGCCTCGTCGTCGGGCGGCGTGGAGATGTACCACCTCGTCGGCATCACGCCCGAGGCGCCGACGCCGGAGGCGGCCTTCGGTGGTGCCGAACGCCTGCGCGCCGCCCGCGCGAACCACACGCTGCGCTTCGGCCTCGCCGAGCACCGCGCCACGTGGGAGAAGATCAACGCCACGGGCAAGGACACGAAGGTCGACTACGTGATGCTCGGCTGCCCGCACTACACGCTGGAGCAGCTGTGGGAGGCGGCGCGCCTCATCGAGGGCCGCAAGGTGCACGCCGACTGCGAGCTGTGGATCTTCACGCCGCGCGCCATCAAGGCGGTGGCCGACCAGAACGGCACGACGAGGATCCTCGAGGACGCCGGCGCACGCGTGATGACCGACAGCTGCTCGGCCATGAGCCGCGGCGTGCCGAAGGGCACGCGCGTCGCCGCCTTCGACTCGGCGAAGCAGGCGCACTACCTGCCGGCCATCCTCGGCGTGCAGGCCTGGTACGGCGACACGGCCGAGTGCATCGACGCGGCGTGCACCGGGCGCTGGCAGGGGCGGTTCGCGTGAGCTCCCCGACCACCGGGGCCACCGAGGCGGCCACGACTCCGGTCACGACTTCGGCCGCGACTCCGGCCATCCCTGCGACCACCCCCGGGCGCACCGCCGCCGACGTGGCGAACGCCCCGCTCGTGCTGCGCGGCCGCGGCGTCGTGCCAGGCCGCGCCGAGGGCGAGGCGCTCGTCACGCGCGACCGCATCTCGGGCTGGGGCGGCATCGACTCGCGCACCGGCACCATCGTCGAGACGCGGCACGAGCTGCGTGGGCAGAGCTTCGCCGGCAAGGTGCTCGTCTTCCCCGGTGCCAAGGGCTCGTCGGGCTGGTCGGCCGCCTTCCACCTGACGCGCACGATGGGCACGGCGCCCGCCGCGATGCTCTTCAACGAGATGACGACGAAGATCGCGCTCGGCGCCGTCGTCACGCGCGCGCCGGCGATGACCGACTTCGACCGGGATCCGCTCGCCGTCATCGAGACCGGCGACTGGGTCGTGGTCGACGCCGACCGCGGCATCGTCGAGGTCCGCAAACGCGCCCGGCCTGCGCCCGGCGTGGCAGCAGACGCCGCGCCGCGCGCCTGACGCCTCTCTGCAAGCCAGACCCCTGCTTCCTTCGCCCCACCCCCAGGAGACACGACCCATGAACCGACTCCGCCGCCGCCAGTGGCTGCAGCAGGCAGGCAGCCTCGCCGCTCTTTCAGCCGTGGGCGCGCCCTCCCTCGCGCTCGCGCAGGGCGCCGCCGCGAACTGGCCGACGAAGCCGGTGCGCATCATCGTGCCCAACGTGCCCGGCGGCGCGCTCGACATCCTCGCGCGGCTGCTCGAGAGCGAGCTCACGAAGACCTGGAAGCAGTCGATCATCGTCGAGTTCAAGCCCGGCGCCGGCACGCTCACCGGCACCGACCTCGTCGCCAAGAGCGCACCCGACGGCTACACGCTCGGCATCCTCGCGATCGGCGTGCTCGGCATCCAGCCGGCGCTGCGCAAGGACATGCCCTTCGACACGCTGCGCGACCTCTCGGGCACGATGCTCGTCGTCGGCAACATCCTGATGACGGCCACGCCGAGCATGCCGTTCAACAACCTCGCCGAGCTCATCGCCTACGGCAAGGCCAACAAGGGCAAGCTCAGCTACGCCACGGCCGGGGCCGGCAGCTCGATGCACCTCGCCGGCGAGCAGCTCAACCTGCTCACCGGCATCGAGATGCAGCACATCCCGTACAAGGGCGCGGGCGGCGCCTATCCCGACGTGATGAGCGGCCGCGTGCCGCTGCTCATCGACCCGCTGTTCAGCTCGATGCCGCACGTCAACTCGGGCAAGCTGAAGCCGATCGCGGTGATGGGCCTGAAGCGCGATCCCGCCGCGCCGAACATCCCCGCGGCCGGGGAGACCTTCCCCGACTTCGACTTCGCCAGCAACCTTGGCATCGGCCTGCCGCGCGCCACGCCGCCGGAGATCATCGCGAAGATCAACGCCGACGTGAACAAGGCGATCCGCTCCGAGGCGCTCGCACCACGGCTCAAGGAGATGGGCCTCACCGTCACCGGCTCGACGCCCGAGCAGTTCGACGCGCACATGCGCAAGAGCCTGAAGACCTTCGCCGACATCGTGAAGGCGGCGAACGTGAAGATCGACTGAGCGAGGCGAGGCGGAAGCGGCCGGCGCCGCGGCCGGCTGCGGGCCGCGGGACTCAGGCGTCGTTCGCGCCCGGCGGTGCCGGTTGCACCGGCCCGGCGCCGTCCAGGTACGCGTCGAGGAAGTCCAGTCGCGCGTCGTGCGGGTTGGCAACCATGCGGAAGGTGTCGCCGAACTCCAGCCACTGCTCCCCTGCCGCGTAGGGCGCCCACGGCGGCACGCGGCCGACCCCGGCCGCGAGGTCGGCCCCGGAAGCAAAGGCCACCCAGGCCGACGCCATCGCGTCGGCCACGGCCTCGTCGCGCGCGTCATGCGGCTCGGGTTCGCCCGAGCGGCCGGCCGCGAGCTGGCCGAAGACGTAGGCCACTTCGTCGCCGTGGTGCGGGCCGCCTTCGGGATCGTGCTCGCGCCCGGGTCGCCGGCGCGTGAAGCGATAGCCGTGGCACCGCGGTTCCTGGCGCGACATCGCGCGCATCAGCAGGCGGGCCCCATCGTTGAACTGCGTGTCGGCGAAGGCGGCCGCGACGGCGGCCCGCGCCCCGTCGTCATCGGCCGGCCCGTACCAGGCGAGCGCTTCGGCCGCGGCACGCGGGAAGTTGGCCTCGATCAGCGCCCGCGCCGCGGCCGCGTCGGCCACCGGCCAGGTGCGCGTGAGCAGCGTGCCTTCGTCGGCGTTGGTGCCGACGACGATCGGCAGGCGCCGCAGGCGACCGGCGCGCCACGCGGCCCGCTCGTCCTCGGCGACGAGCACGCCGTCGTGGATCGGCCGCAGCAGCCGCGGCGTGGTCAGCCCGCGCACGGCGGGGTTCAGCCGCGGCATCGCCGCCAGCACGCGGCCGGCGTCGAGCGCCCGCAGCGCCTCCAGGTCGTCGCCCAGCTCCCGGCGGGCGGCGTCCTCGGCCTGCGCCAGCGTCGCGAGCGGGCGGCCGCAGCCCGGGCTGTGCAGGATGGCGCGATGGAACAGCCCGGCCGCCGCCGGCACCGTGAGCATCAGCGCGATCGAGGCCGAGCCGGCCGAGACGCCGAACGCGGTGACTCGCTTCGGATCGCCGCCGAAGGCGGCCACGTTCCGCTGCACCCAGGCCAGCGCCGCCAGCTGGTCGAGCAGGCCGTAGTTGCCGCTCGTGCGCCGGCCCTGCAGGCGTTCGGCCTCGTCGCTCAGCCGGGGGTGCGCGAGCCAGCCGAACAGGCCGGAGCGGTAGTTGAAGCTCACCACCACGACGCCGCGCGCCGCGAGATGATGGCCCTCGCTGCGCGCGTCGGCGCCGCTGCCGCCGACGAAGCCGCCGCCGTGCACCCAGACCATGACCGGCAGCGATCCCGGGGCCGCATCGGCCGGCGCCCAGACGTTGAGGTAGAGGCAGTCCTCGCTCATGCGCCCGGCCCGCAGCACCGGGGAGGGTGCCTGCGGGAAGTCCGCGCCGTAGCCCGAAGCAGCCCGCAGGCCGGCCCACGGCGCGGCGGGCGCCGGGGCGCGCCAGCGCAGCGCACCCACGGGTGGCGCAGCGTAGGGAATGCCCTTCCAGCTGCGCACCCGGCGCACACCGGCCCCGATGCCGCCGGAGCCCTCGGCCCATGCGCCGGCCACGCGGCCGGCCTCGGTGTCGATCACGAGGGCGCTGTCACGGTCCATCGGCACCTCGAGCGGCCGTCAGGCGCGGCCGAGCGAGGGCCCGGCCGGCGGTGCGGCGACCAGCCGCGCGCGCACTTCGGTGGCCAGCTCGACGAGCCGCCTGCCGTTGCGCCTGAGCACCGGCAACGGCAGCCGCGAGGCGTGGCCCAGCGAGTTGAAGGCCATCACCGCCTGGGCGTCGCCGGCCGCGCCCTGCACGAACGGCACGGCCACCGAGTGGGTGTTCGAGCTGAACGTGCCCGCGGCGATGCAGTAGCCCTCGTCCATCACCTGCGCCACCGCCTCGTCCAGTTCGCGCTGCAGCGCCGGCCACTCGCGCCCGTAGGTGCCGCGCAGCTGCTCGTACAGCGCGGCGCGCCGGTCGGGGCGCAGGCCGGCGATGCAGGCGCGGCCCATCGCCGTGCGCACCAGGGGCACGCGGAACCCGGCGCGGTGCAGGCGGTTGGGGTGCGGGTCGCCGAGCGCGTACTCGAGATAGAAGACGCTCAGATCCTCGTGCACGCCGAGGCCGACGTTGGTCTCGGTGCGCTGCGCCAGCGCCAGCATCAGCGGCCGCGCCACCGGCGGCACCGTCTGGCTGGCGAGGTACGGGTAGGCCAGGCCCACCACGCCCGCGGCGAGCTCGTACTTGCCGAACTCCTCGCGATAGCGCAGGTAGCCCAGCCGCGTGAGCGTCAGCGTCAGGCGCGAGACGGTCGGCTTCGTGATGCCGGTGATCTCCGCCAGCTCGTGGTTGCCCAGCCATTGCCGGTCGATCTGGAAGGCGCGCAGGATCGCCAGGCCGCGCGCCAGCACGTTGTTGAAGCGCGGATCGGGGTCCGAGGTCTTGATCTGGATGCCTTCGGAATAGTCGGGCACCACGACCTTGGCGGCGCGCGGCGGGCGGCCGACGCGCTTCTCGCGGAAGGGCGCCACGCGGGCGCCGCCCGGCTCTGCACGCTTGGCCCGTGAGCTGCCCATCCGCCCCGCCCCGCCTCACAGGTCCAGCACCAGCTCGGCGCTGCGGCTGCCGGAGCAGCAGATCATCATCGTGCGGTTGCTGCGCCGCTCGTCGTCGGACAGCAGGGAGTCGCGATGGTCGGGCAGGCCTTCGAGCACGCGCGTCTCGCAGGTGCCGCAGATGCCCTGCTCGCAGGAGCTCGGCACGTCCAGCCCGGCCGCGCGCAGCGCCTCGAGGATGGTCTGGCCCTGCCGGACCGCCACGGTGCGGCCGCTCGCGGCGAGCCGCACGCTGAAGCCGCCCTCGTGCGCCGGTGCATGCGCCGCGTCGGCCAGCGGCACGAAGCGCTCGACGCGCCACGCGAGCCCCGGGCGTGCCCGCGCCGCGGCCTCGAAGGCGTCGAGCATCGGCGCCGGGCCGCAGCAGTAGACGGCCGCGTCGGCCGGCGCGGCGGCCACGAGGCCGGGCACGTCGAGCAGGAGGCCCCGTTCCTCGTCGACGTGCAGGTGCGTCTCCGGTCCGGCGAGCAGGTCCAGCAGCGCCGCCTCGTCGCGCCGGCGCACGCTGTAGTGCAGCGCGAACGGCCGCCCGAGCTGGCGCAGCCGCTGCACCATGCAGGCCACCGGCGTGATGCCGATGCCCCCGGCGATGAACACCGAACGCGGCGCGGCCTCGTCGAGCGCGAAGTGGCAGCGCGGTGCCGACACCGCGACGAACTCGCCGACGCGCAGCCGGTCGTGCGCCGCCACCGAGCCCCCGCGGCTGCGCGGGTCGCGCTTGATGCCGACCACGTAGCGGTGGCGCTCGCCCGGTGCGTTGCACAGCGAGTACTGGCGCACGAAGCCGCCCGGCAGGTGCAGGTCGACGTGCGCACCGGCCTCGAAGGGCGCCAGCGCGGCTCCGTCCGGCGCGCGGAACTCGAACAGGTGGATGCCGGCGGCGGCGTACTCGATGCGCGTCAGCCGCAGGGACGACAACGGGGCGGTCACCATGGGCGTGGATTGTGGTCCCCGTTCACGACCACACCGCGAAGCACAGCCCCGTGCCGGTGCCGGCCGGCGTGCGGTAGCCGGGCAGGTAGCGCATCGACCGCAGCGCGAGATGCTCGGTGGCGCCGGCCATGCAGATCCAGTTGCGGATCTCGGAGTTGCCGGCGTTCAGCAGCTCGCGCGGCAGCGCGCACAGCGCCTCGGTGTCGCGCTCGCGCAGCGCGCGCATCACCTCCGCGTCGAGCGCCTCGTTGACCGTGAAGTGGCTGAGCCCGCCCGAGGCGACCACGCCGACGCGCCGCTCGCCCGGGAACGACTCGATCGCGGCGCGCAGCGCACGGCCGAGCCGGTGGCAGCGGCGCGGCGTCGGCTGGTTCGGCGGGTAGTAGGTGTTGAGGAAGATCGGCAGCACCGGCAGCGGCTCGCCGTCAAGCAGGCGGCGGTGCACGAAGCCGAACGCGTGGCCCTCGCCCTGGCCCTCGGGCAGCGTGTCGGCGACGGCGACGTCGAACTCGGCCAGCACGAGCTGCTCGATGACGTGGCGCGCGAGCGCCGCGTCCACCGGGTAGTCGCGCGGCACCTCGGGCTCGTAGAAGCGCGCCGAGGCGTCGCGCGCCCAGGTCGGCCCCGGGCGGTGCCGCAGCGGCACGTTCGGGATCGTCTCGCCGTGGTAGACGAGCACGGCCGGCAGGTTGTCGGTGTGGAAGAGCTCCTTCTGGTCGTCGCCGACGATCACCAGCGTGTCGAGCGCCGCCTCGCGCAGCACGCGCCCGAGCGCGGCCACCTCGGCCATCGCCGCCTCGTAGCGCTCGGCCAGGCGCTCGGGCGCGAGCTCGGGCAGCACGCGGTCGCCCGCCAGCGCCAGCAGGCCGGCGTAGTCGAGCGGCCGCCCCTGCAGGTCCTGGTGCTCGCGCTTCGCGTCGAGCTCGATGAAGCGCGGCCAGTCGCCGGGCCGCGCGTTGAGCATGGGCGTGTGGGAGCTGCCGACGCCGAGCACGATCGAGGCCATCAGGGATTCTCCGGGGGTGCGTCGATCCGGGGCCGGGAAGCCCCACGAGATCGTTTTTTGGAAATATATTTTGATCCAGATCAATGCGGCGACCTCGCCGCGCCACGCCGGGGCGGCGTGCAGCGACCGGCCCGTGACCCTCCTGTCCGAGACAAGCAAGGAGTGCCCGCATGACCCGTGACCCCACCTTCCCGAGCCCTCCGCGCCGCCGCGCGCTGCGCCTGCTGGCCGCCGCGGGCGCGGCGGCGCTCGGGGTGACGCGCGCCAAGGCGCAGGACACCTCCACGATCACCGTCTACGTCGGCGCGGCCTCGTCGATGGACTTCGCGGCGCGCGTCATCGCCGACCAGCTGCGCGACTCGCTCGGCCGCACCGTGATCGCGGTGTCCAAGCTCGGCGCCGGCCAGCGCCTCGCGCTCGGCGAGGTGAAACGCGCCGCGCCCGACGGGCGCACGCTCGGCTTCGCCACCACGGGGCCGTTCTCGATCTATCCGCACGTCTACACCAAGCTCGACTACGACCCCGAGCGCGACTTCACGCCCATCGCCGGCATCTCCAGCTTCGACGTCGCGATCTGCACCGGCCCCGCGACGCCGGCGCAGAACCTGCGCGAGCTCATCGAGTGGGCGCGCAAGGAGAAGGACCCGGTGTTCGGCTCGGCACCGGGCAACGGCTCGCTGTCGCACTTCCTCGGCATCTCCATCAACCTGGCCACGGGCCTGAAGATGACGCACGTGCCGTACAAGGACAGCGGCGTCGGCCTGGTCGACGTGTCCGCCGGGCGGCTGCCGATCATGATCACCGGCCTGTCGGGGCAGGTGGCGCTGCACCGCAGCGGCAAGATCCGCCTGATGGCGGTGTCCGGCGCGACCCGCTCGCCGCTGGTGCCCGACGTGCCCACGCTGCGCGAGGCCGGCATCAACCTCAGCAGCACCACCTCCACCGGCCTCTTCGGCCCGGCGGGCCTGCCGGCCGACATCGTGCAGCGCCTGCACGACGCGGTGCAGCCGATCTTCGCCAACCCGGTCATCAAGGAGAAGATGGCCCAGCAGGCGATGACGCAGTGGCGCGCCACCGGCGCCGAACTCGCGGCGCTGATCCGCGAGGAACGGAAGACGTTCGAGACGCTCGTGAAGGCGAGCGGCATGACCCCCGAGCCGGCCTGAGCCGCGCCCCTTCGCCGACCCGCCCGCCCCGCCGTCGTCGCCTCGCGCCGCGCCGACGGCCGGGGCCGGCGCCCTCCCCCAACGCAACCGCCTCGTCCCGATGAGCGTTCGACAAGACAGGATCGATCTCACCCGCGTCGGCCCCGGCACGGTGATGGGCCGCTTCATGCGGCAGTACTGGATCCCGGCCGCGAAGTCGTCCGAGCTGAAGGCCGACGGCGACCCGATGCGGCTGATGCTGCTCGGCGAGAAGCTGATCGCCTTCCGCGACAGCGCCGGCCGCGTCGGCGTGATGGACCACCGATGCCCGCACCGCTGCGCGTCGCTCTTCCTCGGCCGCAACGAGGCAGGCGGCATCCGCTGCATCTACCACGGCTGGAAGTTCGACGTCACCGGGCGCTGCGTCGACATGCCCAACGTGCCGCCGGCACAGGACTTCAAGGACAAGGTGCGCGCGCGCGCCTTCCCGGCGGTCGACCGCAACGGCATCGTCTGGGTCTACATGGGCGAGCGCCAGGTGCCGCCACCGCTGCCGATGGTGGAGGCGACGCTGCTGCCCGAGGCCGAGGTGACCGTCGGCTTCATGCAGCGCCGCTGCAACTGGATGCAGGGCCTCGAGGGCGACATCGACACCTCGCACTTCGGCTTCCTGCACGTGGGCCACCTCGACCCCGCGAACGTGCCGCCGGGACACCCGCTGGAGCACACCGCGAGCGAACGCGCGCCCGAGTACCACGTGCGCGATGCGCCCTGGGGCACGACCTACGGCGCCTACCGCGGCATCCGGCCCGGCCAGACCTACTGGCGGTTCGCGAACTACATGTTCCCGTTCTTCACCCAGACGCCGCAGGGCGAGTTCCACCGCAACATCCAGGCGCGCGCCTGGGTACCGCTGGACGACGAGCACACGATGATGATCTTCTGGCGCGCGAAGAACGGCCAGCCGCCCACCAACACGCCGCTGAAGGACGGGCAGCCGCTCGGCGGCACGCGCCCGGCGCCCGACTACCACCCGAACTCCACCGACTGGCTCGGCCGCTTCCGCTGCGTCGCGGTCGAGGAGAACGACTGGCTGATCGACCGCGAGGCGCAGCGCACGAACCGCATCTACTCCGGCATCGACCACGTGGCGCTGCAGGACCAGGCGGTGACCGAGAGCATGGGCCCGATCACCGACCACGCCTTCGAGCACCTCGGCGCGAGCGACCTGATGGTCGCGCGCACGCGCCGCCGGGCGCTGCAGGCGGCGCGCGCGTTCGCCGCCGGCGCGCCGGCCCCGGCGGTCGACGACCCCGAGGTGCTGCTGGGTGCGCGCAGCGGCTACTTCGAGATGCCCGCGTCGGTGCCGTGGACCGAGGCCTACGACGCGCAGATGAAGACCGTTCAGCGCGCCATGCCGGCCGACCGCGGCGCCGCCGTGGCCGCCCCGTGAGCCCCCTCAGGAGATCCGCATGAAGCCCCACCTCCCCTCGCGCCGACGCGCCGTGCTGCGCGCGATCGGCGCCGGCGCGGCCGCGCTCGGCGTGCCGCGCGCCTTCGCGCAGGCCGACGCCACCGTCACCGTCCTAGTGGGCGCCGCCTCCACGATGGACGCGGCGGCGCGCATGACCTCCGACTTCCTGCGCGAGGCGCTCGGCCGGCCGGTGATCACCGTCAGCAAGCTCGGCGCCGGCGGCCGGCTCGCGCTCGGCGAACTGCGCCGGGCGGCGCCGGACGGCCGCACGCTGATGCTGAGCACGAGCAGCCCGTTCACGATCTACCCGAACATCTATACGAAGCTCGAGTACGACCCGGTGGCCGACTTCACGCCGATCTCCGGCGTCTGCTGGTTCGACGTCGCGCTCGCCTCGGGCCCGGCGGTGGGCCCGGTGTCTCCGGCCACCGACCTGAAGGCCGCCATCGCCTGGGTCAAGTCCAGGGGCCGCGAGGCGCTGTACGGCAACGCGCCCGGCCAGGGCTCGGCGTCGCACTTCGCCGGCATCGGCCTGTCGCTGGCCATCGGCCACCCCATGACCTCGGTGCCCTACAAGGACAGCGGCGTGGGCATCACCGACCTCGTCGCCGGCCGCCTGCCGCTGCTCATCACCGGCACCGGCGCGCTGACGGAGATGCACAAGGCCGGCCGCCTGCGCCTGCTGGCCACGTCGGGCCCCGAGCGCACGCCCCTCGTCAACGACGTGCCAACGTTCAAGGAGTCGGGCCTCGACGTCGTGGTCGTCAACTCGGTGGGCCTCTACGGCCCCCCGAAGCTGCCGGCCGAGATCGTCGCGCGGCTGCACGATGCGGTGCAGCAGATGCTCGCCCGCGCCGACCTGCGCGACCGCCTGCGCGGCTGGGGCATGACGCCGGCGTCGATGACCCAGCAGCAGCTGGCCGAGGCGCTGGCCACCGACCGGCGCCACTTCGCCGACCTCGTGAAGAAGAGCGGCTACGTGCCCGAACCCGCCTGAGCGGGGCGCCGCCCGGAAGCAAGCCGACCCGAGCCGCCACGAACCGCCCGCACGCAGGCGGCAAGCAGGCCGCACGCAGCCCGAAAGCAGGCCACAAGCACAAGAGCAAGGATGCCCCCATGACCCTCGAGACCCTGAACGCCGACCGCGTGCGCGCCGACAGCGAGGACCTCACGCGCGTCGGCCCCGGCACCGTGATGGGCGAGTTCATGCGCCAGTACTGGGTGCCGGCGCTGAAGAGCAGCGAGCTCGTGCGCGACGGCGACCCGCTGCGGCTGATGCTGCTGGGCGAGAAGCTCATCGCCTTCCGCGACACCGCCGGCCGCGTCGGCGTGATGCAGCACCTGTGCCCGCACCGCTGCGCGTCGCTCTTCCTCGGCCGCAACGAGGAGGGCGGCATCCGCTGCATCTACCACGGATGGAAGTTCGACGTCGAAGGCCGCTGCGTCGACATGCCCAACGTGCCGCCGGCGCAGGACTTCAAGGACAAGGTGCGCGCCAAGGCCTACCCCGTGGCCGAGCGCAACGGCCTCGTCTGGGTGTACATGGGCCCGCGCACGCAGCCGCCGCCGCTGCCGATGATCGAGGCCACGCTGCTGCCCGAGGACCGCGCCGACATCGTCTTCATGCAGCGCCGCTGCAACTGGCTGCAGGCGCTCGAAGGCGACATCGACACCTCGCACTTCGGCTTCCTCCACGTGGGCCACCTCGACCCCGCCGAGGTGCCCGAGGGCCACCCGCTGGAGCACACCGCCACCGACCGCGCGCCGCAGTACCACGTGCGCGACGTGCCCTGGGGCACGAGCTACGGCGCCTTCCGCCCGGTGCACAAGGACGGCGCCGCGCGCACCTACTGGCGCTTCTCGAACTTCATGTTCCCGTTCTGGACGCAGACGCCGCAGGGCCCGTTCCCCGTGCACGTGCACGCGCGCGCCTGGGTGCCGATGGACGACGAGCACATGATGTTCATCCACGTGCGCTGGCGCTCCGGCGCCAAGACCACGACCGAGCCGCTGAAGAACGGCCAGCCGCTGGGCGGCACGCGGCCGACGGTGGAGTTCGTGAAGCCCGCCGGCACCGGCTGGCACGACCGTTTCCGGCTGAAGGCCGACGAGAGCAACGACTGGCTGATCGACCGCGAGGCGCAGCGCAGCGGCCGCATCTACTCGGGCATCGACAACATCCACCTGCAGGACCAGGCGGTCACCGAGAGCATGGGGCCGATCACCGACCACGCCTTCGAGCACCTCGGCCCGGGCGACCTGATGATCGCGCGCACGCGAAGGCGCGTGCTGCAGGCCGCGCGCGCCTTCCGCGACACGGGCGCGCCGCCGCCGGGCGTGGACGACCCGGAGATCTTCCTGGGCTCGCGCAGCGGCTTCTTCCTCGCCGACCCGGGCCTGGACTGGCTGCGCCTGTACGAGCAGGCGGTCGACACCTGCCAGCGCCCGGCGACCCCGCCCGCGCCACCGGCGCAGGCGACGCCGGCGCTCGTGCCGGCCAAGTAACCCGTAGCCGGGCCCGCGGCTTGAAGATCACGCGCGTCGAGACGCTCGCGGCCGACGCGGGCTACCGCACTGCCTCCTACGTCAAGCTGCACACCGACGAGGGGCTCGTCGGCTGGTCGGAGTTCTACGACGGCTTCGCGGGCGTCCCGCTCGCGCCGCTGGTCGAAGGCTTCGGCCGCCACGCGGTCGGCATGGACCCGACGGCCTACGCGCGCCTGTCCGAGACGCTGCTGGCGACGACGCGGCTCGCCTCCGGAGGGCTCGCGCACCAGGCCGTCGCCGCGATCGAGAACGCCTGCCTCGATGTCGCGGCGAAGGCACGCGGGATCCCGGTGTGCGCGCTCTTCGGCGGCCCGTTCCGTGACCGCGTACCGGTCTACTGGACGCACTGCGGCAGCTACCGCGTGCGCCACGCCGACTTCTACGCGTCGATCGGCAAGCCGCCGATCCGCGCGCTCGACGACTTCGTCGCGATGGGCCGCGAGGCCGCCGCGGCCGGCTTCAAGGTCCTGAAGACGAACCCGGTCTTCTTCGAGGGCGGCCGGGCGCGCTTCTTCAACGGCGGCTTCCGCATCGAGCCGGGCTTCCTCGACCGCAGCATCGCCGACGCACGCATCGAGGCCATCCTCGAGCAGCTGCTCGCGCTGCGCGAGGGCGCCGGCGCGGGCATGGGGCTGATGCTCGACGTGAGCTTCAGCCAGCGCACCGAGGGCTGCCTCCGCCTGGCGCGCCGGCTCGAGGCGCTGAACCTGTACTGGCTGGAGCTCGACCTGCGCGACCCCGAAGCACTGGCGAAGGTGCGCGAGGGCACGCACACGCCGATCGCCTCGCTGGAGTCGCTGCACGGCGTGCACGAGTACCGCCCGTACCTTGCCGCGCGCGGCGTCGACACCGCGATCGTCGACCCGCTGTGGAACGGCGTGCACCAGTCGGTGCGCATCGCGACGCTGGCCGACGCGTTCGACACGCACGTGGCGCCGCACAACCCGGTGGGCGAGCTCGGCAACCTGATGAGCGCGCACTTCTGTGCCGCGGTGCCCAACCTGCGCATCATGGAGCTGCGCCCCGACGAGGCGCCGTGGAGCCGCGGCTTCGTGACGGCACCGCCGCGCGTCGTCGACGGCGAACTCCACCTGCCCGACGCGCCCGGCTGGGGCGCCGAGGTGGACGAGGAGGCACTGCGCGCGCGCCCGGTGCGCGGCAGCGCCTGAGACACCCACCAACACCTCCGGCCGCCGGCACGACGGCCCACCGACGCACGATGAACATCCTGTACTGGGCCCGCCTGAAGCTCGCCGCCCGCCTGCTCGAGGAGGGCCTCGCGGCCGTGCCCGGCTGCGACCTCACCGTCGTCGAGACGACCGACGAGGTGCTGCAGCGGCTGCCGGCCGCCGAGGGCCTCGTGCTCTACGACGCGCCTGTCGCCGATGCCCGGCGCGTGGTGGCGGCCATCGACGAGCCCGCGTCGCGCCTGCGCTGGATGCACTTCGTCTCCGCCGGGCGCGAAGGCTTCGAGGCGGCCGGGCTGCCGCCGCGCCCCGCGATCACCTACGCCGCCGGGGCCGTCGCGCCGACCGTCGCCGAGCACGCGATGGCGCTGCTGCTGGCGCTCGGCCGGCGCGTGCCGGAGATGGTGGCGCAGGCTGCCGAGCGGCGATGGGACCGCGGCCTCGCGCAGCGCGCGTTCTCGCTCGAGGGGCGCACGCTGGCGATCATCGGCATGGGCCACATCGGCCAGGGCGTCGCGCGGCGTGCGCGCGCGTTCGGCATGCGCACGATCGGCCTCTCGCGCCGGGCCGCGCCCGACGCGGCGCTCGACGAGTCGCTGCCGCTGTCGCGCCTGCACGAGGTGCTGGCGCGGGCCGATGCGGTGGTGGTCGCCATCGCGCTGGCCGAAGGCACACGCCACCTGCTCGATGCCGCGGCACTGGCGGCCTGCAGGCGCGGCGCCGTCGTCGTCAACGTCGCGCGCGGCGGCGTCATCGACCAGGCGGCCCTCGTGCAGGCGCTGCGTTCCGGCCACCTCGGCGGCGCAGGGCTGGACGTGACGACGCCCGAGCCCCTGCCCGCCGACGACCCGCTGTGGACGGCCCCCAACGTGCTCCTCTCCCCGCACTTCGGCGGCGGCGGCAGCGAGGCAAGCCAGCGCCGGCTGGTCGAAGGCGCCGTCGGCAACCTGAGGCGGCTGCTGGCGGGCGAGCCGCTGCAAGACGTGGTGCAGCCGGGCCGCGGCTAGCTCGCGGGCTGCGCTTTCCCCTGTCGGCGCAGCCAGACGCTCGCCGGCCCCCGGGCGACCTCGCGGGCCGAACCGAACCGCCGAATCGAGTGGCCGAACGCGCCGGCCGAATCCGCCAGGTCGGCGACCCAACGACCCGACCGGAGGCCCCGCCTCAGTCCGCCGACTCGGCCGGCTTCGGCTGGTACTTGCGCACCCAGTCGGGCGTGAATTCGAACTTCTCGGCCGCGAACACGGCCGAGAAGCACAGGCCCGAAGTCTCCTTCGGCCACATCGTCACGTACTGCCAGCGCCCGCCGCGGCGCAGCAGCAGCACGTGCGCGGGCACGAGGCCGCTGCGCTGGTAGAGCGGATAGCGCGCGGCCGCCGCGGCATGGAAACGCTGGCGATCGCCGGCGTCGAGGACCGCGCGCTCGGCCGCCATCGACACGCGCATCGGCGGGCTCCCGTCGACGCAGCTGACGAGTTCCTGCTCCGGGGCGGGTTGCGCCAGGGCCGGCACCGCCGCGCCCAGCGCCAACAGCCCGATTGCACACCTGCTGCGTGGATCCATCGTCGTGCTCCCGCGCGCCCGGGCCACCGGCCCCTTCGCGGCAGTGTCGCCAGCCGTCGCGGCGGCGGCAAGCCGGCAAACCCGGCCGCGGCGTGCGCCGCGAGGGCGGACACGGCAATCCTGCACTGCGCGCGCGTCTACCATCGGCGGCAGGCGCGGCCCGTGTGCGCATCGGCGCGACAAACGACCCGCCCCTCACTGCTCCTGCGCCCGAGACACGCCGGACGCCCAGCGTCCCGACGCCGCCGCGCCACCGCGCCAACGCGCCACCCGGATGACGATGCCCTCCTCCACCCACTTCCGCCCCGTCCGGCTCGAGCACGCCAGCCGGCTCCTCAACCACGGCCCCACCGTCCTCGTGACGAGCGCGCACGGCGGCCGGCGCAACGTGATGGCCGCCGCCTGGTCGATGCCGGTGGAGTTCACGCCGCCCCGCATCGCCGTCGTCATCGACAAGCGCACGTACACCCGCGAGCTCGTCGTCGGCAGCGGCCGCTTCGGCCTCTGCGTGCCGGGCGCGATGCTCGTGGACCTCACCTACGCCGTCGGGCAGACGAGCGGGCGCACCGAGGACAAGTTCGCGCGCCACGGCATTGCCGCGAAGCCCGGCCCGGTGCTCGGCGTGCCGGTGATCGAGGACGGCTGCGCCGCGTGGCTCGAGTGCCGCCTGATCCGCGAGCCGCACACCGAGGAGGCCTACGACACCTGCTTCGGCGAGGTGGTCGCGGCGGCCGCGGACGAGCGCATCTTCGCCGGCGGCCGCTGGTCGTTCCGCGACGACAACGCGGCGCTGCAGACGATCCACCACCTCGGCGGCGGGCACTTCGTGCAAGGGGGCCGCACGGTCGTCGCGCGCCCGCTGTGACGCGGATGCGGACTGGAAGGCCATCGCGCTGGCGGCAAGGCGGCCATGACCTCGCTGCCGCCTCCGGCACCCGGACGATGCGCGTGCCGGCCCCGCCCGGCGGGGGCGCGATGCCCGCCTACGCTCCGGCCTGCCCCGGCCAGGGGCGGTGCCGGAACGTGTAGCGCCCCAGTTCGCGCCGCTCGCCTCCGGGCGCCACGGCCACCAGCGTGAGCCACAGCTCGTGCTCGGGCCAGGCCTTCACGGCCGCGGCGTTGACGATGCTGGTCACCTCGTCGGTCCCGGGCACGAAGGGCAGATCGTGCAGTTCGTGCCGCACGCCCGGCTCGAGCGAGTTCTCCGCCACCGCGTCCAGACGCTGCACGCCGGCCAGCGGCACCTCCAGGCGCGAGACGAGCAGGTCGTCGTCGGGCGCGACGGAGCAGTTCGCGCTGCCGTTGTGCGGCAGCCGGTACTCGCGGATGCGCAGCCCCTGGGACGTCGCGCGGCGCACGAAGGCGCCGCTCGTGAAGGCCGCCACCGTGCCGGCGCGGAAGGCGTCGCGCACGCCGGCCCCGAGCGCGACGAGCTCGTCCAGTGCGCGGCCGCAGGCGTCGCACTGCAGCAGGTGCGCGTCCACCAGGTCGGTGGCCGCGGCGTCGGTCTCGCCGAGCCAATAGGCGAGCAGCTCGTCGGCCGGCAGGTGCTTCAGAGTCCCGGACATGGCCGTCGCAGGCGGTGGCTCAAGGTTCGCCGGCGGCGCCTGCGCCGGCATCGCCGAGGACGCAGCGCCGCAGCTTCTCGATGCCGCGGTGGCGGATGACGCGCACGTGGCCGGCCGTGAGGCCGAGCTCGCGGCCGACGGTCTCCGAGGGCTGGTCGTCGTAGAAGGTCATCACGATCACCGCCCGCTCGCGCTCGGGCAGGCGCGCCAGGCAGTCGGCGACGCGCCCGTGGTCCAGGCGAGGCGCCACGTGGATGTCCGCCACCGAGACGGCGTCGGCGTGGCGCTGCAGCAGGTCCTCGCGCCGCCGCTCGCCGCGCCGCAGGTCCGTCACCGTGAGCCGGCAGGCCCCGAGCACGAACGACAGCACGCGTTCGGGCTCGCGCAGGCGGCCGCTGCGCAGCTGCTCGAGGGTCAGCACGAGCACCTGCTGCGCGAGGTCGGCGGCCGCGTGGCCGTCGCGCAGGTGGCGCTGGCCGTAGCGGCGCACGCGTGGCGCGAGCAGCCGGTAGAGCTCGGCCTCGGCCTCGGGCGCGCGCCCGGGCGCGGCGGCGGCGATGCGGCGCGCGGCGCGGGCCTCGGGCGAATCGGCCATTTCCGGGGGCAGCGCCGCGCCCTGCGGCGCGGGTGACTCGGACGGCGTCGGCACCGCCCGGGCAGCGGGCGCGGCCGCCGGGGGCGGCGCCTCTCCGGCCGTGCCGGGCACCGGCACCGCAGGCGCCGCGCGCGAGGCTTCCGGCCCGTCCATGGCGCCAGCATACGGGAGCCGCGGCCCCTCGTGCGGCGCATCGCGAGGGGCGATACCCGAGGCGCCGGAGGGCGGGCATCGCTGCGCGTCGGTGGCATCGCAGCAGCGCGGCCTGCGGGCGGGAGAGTCGCCCGAGCGTTACCGCAGGGCTGCCGTCGGGCCGCTGGAGGGCCGGCCCGTCTCTCCCTCTCTCGCCGCTCGTGTTGCAGCTGAAACGCGCGCGCCCGGCCGGCCGGCGTAACGCGCCGCCGTCTCGCACCACATCCCGCGGTCACTCAACCCCTTGCGAGGACCCGACCCATGATCACCGACCCCCAGGCCGGCACCAACGTGCACGAGATCGCCGACGGCATCTACCGCATCAACACGCCGATCGACCTGCCCGACGGGCAGGCCTTCAGCTTCAACCAGTACCTGCTCGTCGACGACGAGCCCTTCCTATTCCACACCGGTCCGCGCCGACTCTTCCCACTGGTGCGGACCGCCGTCGCCGCGGTGATGGCGGTGCCGCGGCTGCGCTACGTGGGCCTGTCGCACTTCGAGGCCGACGAGTGCGGCTCGCTGAACGACTGGCTGGCCGCCGCGCCGGCAGCCGTGCCGCTGTGCGGCACCGTGGCGGCGATGGTCTCGGTGGGCGACATGGCCGACCGGCCGCCGAAGGCGCTGGCCGACGGCGAGCGCCTCGCGCTCGGGCGGCACACGCTGCAGTGGCTCGACACGCCGCACGTGCCGCACGGCTGGGACTGCGGCCTGCCGCTGGACCTGGCGACGGGCACGTTCTTCTGCGGCGACCTCTTCACGCAGCCCGGGCGCGGCGAGGTGGCCCTGACCGAAGGCGACATCCTCGGCCCGAGCGAGGCCTTCCGGCAGCCGATGGACTACTTCGCGCACGCGCCGCAGACGCTCGCCACGCTGGACCGCCTGGCCGCGACGCGGCCGCGCACGCTGGCGTGCATGCACGGCAGCGCCTGGCGCGGCGACGGCGGCGCGCTGCTGCGGCACCTGGCCGAGGCGCTGACACCGGGGCGCTGAAAAGAGGCGGTGAAGTCCAGGCGCCGACGTCCAGGCGCCGGCGCCCAGGCATTTCCCTTCAGGCAATGACGCCCGGCGCCGACGTCCAGGGCCGACGCCGGGCGACGACGTCCGAGGCCGACGTCCGGGGCCGGCCGGAGGGCGCCGCGCGGGTAGCATGCCGGCCCCACATCGGCAATGGCGCGAGGAGAGCCCGGATGCCCGGCCTGCACGTCGTACGGTCCCCCCAGCGCGGTGGCGCGCCGCTGGCGGCGATCATCCTCATCGCGCTCGGAACGCTGTTCCTTCTGTCGAACCTCGGCCTCGTGCCGCGCATCGGGCCGCTGATCGCGAAGTGGTGGCCGCTGATCCTGATCGTCGTCGGCGTCTCGCTGCTCTGGCGGCGCAAGTAGCCGGCACTGACCGCGCCGACCACCCACCGGCCGCTCGAGGCCGGCTGCGCATGCCCGGCTCGCCTCGGCCGGTGCGCGTCAGCCGGCGCGCGTCGGGCGGCCGCTCCAGCCGGCCGCTCCAGCCGGCCGCTCCAGCCGGCCGCTCCAGAGCGCCGCTCCAGAGCGCCGCTTCAGCCGGCCGCCAGCGGCTCGGCGCGCAAGTGCGGCTCGCGGTTCGCCGCGGCGGCGGCGGTGCTGGCGCTCATGCGCTCGTGCATCCAGCGCGCCGTGCGCACCACGCCGCCGAAGCTGAACAGGTGCACGCCGACGACGTTGTCGTGCCGCTGCGCGTAGCGCGCCGCCACGGCCAGCTGCTCCGAAGGCTCGGTGTGCACCATCAGCTGCGCGATGCGCGTGCCCAATGAAGACAGCGCGCGCCTCGCCGCGCCGACGCCGCAGCGCTGCGCGTAGCGAAGCAGCTGCACGGGGTCGCTCGGCCCGGGCATGCCCACGTACACCGGCAGCTCCGGGTGATCGCGGTGCAGGCCGGCCAGCAGAGCGACGATGCGCTCGGGCGCGAAGCTGAACTGCGTCACCGCATAGACGCCGAGGCCCTGGCGCGCGGCCAGTGCCAGCTTCGCGTCCAGCGCGTCGCGCAGCGCGGTGGCGTCGATGCGCGGGTGGCCTTCGGGGTAGACGGCCACGCCGATCTCGCGCACGCCGGCGTCGCGCAGCAGGCCGCTCTCGAGCAGGTGCACGCTGTCGCGCCAGGGCCCGAGCGGCGCGGGCTCGTCGCCGCCGATCAGCATCACCCGGTGCACGCCGTGCGTGCGCACGGCCTCGCGCAGGAAGCCGGGCAGGTCGTCGCCGGCCGTCACGCGCCGCGCCGCGACGTGCGGCACGGGGTCGAAACCGCGCGCGCGGATGTCGGCCAGCAGCGGCAGCGACAAGGCCAGCGGTCGCGAGGGCAGCGAGGGCACGTAGACACCCGTGCCCGCCGGCAGGTACGCCGCCGCGTCGGCGAGTGCCGCCGCCTCGCGCACGGTGATCTCGATGGAGGCATTGCCGAGCAGCTCGGCACGGGTTTCGTCCTCGGCGCGCTCGCGCGCACCCGGCACGGGGGAGGCAGTCGTCATCGGGCAGGTTCCAGGCTGATCGGGTTCGTTCGCTTCAGGGCATTCAATGCGCTCACCGCGTGCGGGGCGGCAGGCGTTTGCGGCTCTCGCGGCTTTCGCGGCTTTCGCGGCCTTCGCGGCGCTCGGGGCGCTCGGGGCGCCAACCCCGGACGTTCCGGCGTTCCGGCCGCTCCGCGTCTTCGGCGGGCGCCGCTCACTCCCGCTTCCTCGACACCACGTACGACTCGTCGAGGAACCACAGGCTGCCGTGTTTCTTCAGCACCTCGGCGGTGGCTTCCAGGTAGTGCGGGCGGCCGAGCACCTGCGCCAGGCGCTCGTCGTCGATCTGCGCCACGTAGACGGCGGCGTTCCAAGCCGCGAACAGCGTCGAGGTGCCGATGGCCGAGGCCGTGGCCGACGCCACCTCGTTGGGCAGCGTGTGCATGTCGTAGCGGAAGATGGCGCGGTTGTCGGCGTAGGCGTTGAAGTTGAACTGGCGCGCCTCGCGGCCGAGCTCGTGCCGCACGGCCGAGAGCACGTCGTGGCGCGAGGTGACGAAGGGCTGCTCGCCCGGCCACACGCGTTGCACGATCTCCAGGCCCGGGTCGTTGCCGCACGAGTGGATGCCCAGCAGCCGCCCGCCCGGGCCGAGCGCGCGCACGAGCGGCGCCACCACCTTCTGCGCCTTGAACTCGGCGCTGACGCGCGCGCGGTAGGGCTGCGAGGCGATGACGAGGTCGAAGCCGGCCTGCGCCTGGCCCTGGCGCGGGATGACCTTGTCGAGCAGGAAGCGGTAGTCGTCGCGGTAGATCGTGAGCACCACCGGGCGCTCGTAGACCGGGTTGCCGGTCTTGGCGCTGTGCCGCGCCTGCCAGTGCGTGGCGAGGAAGCGGTCGAGCGCGCCGATCTGCTCGGCGAACTCGTGCGAGCTGGAGCCCGTGAGCGCCACCTCCTTCCACAGCATCGAGGTGGCCGCCGGCAGCGAGCGCGGCGTGAGCCACGGCGCCTCGGCGTAGTACATGTTGGTCACCGTCAGCACGGTGGCCGGGTGCTCGAAGAATCGGTCGGCCATCTTGTGCAGCGACAGCCGCACGTCCTCGAGGCTGATCTCCTTGCCGACGACGTAGAACGGCATCGTCTGGAAGCGCCGGTGCATCTCGCGCATCACGTTGGTGAGCACGGTGCCGTCGCCCATGCCGGCGTCGAACACGCGCAGCGCCGGCGGCCGCGGGTGCAGGTGCGCGAGCTCCAGGCCGACGCGGCGCGCGATCACGTCCTTCTCGCCGCAGGTGGTGACGAAGAGCAGGTACTTCTGGCGGTTGTCGAAGAAGCGGAAGTTGCGCTCGGGAGCGGCGGCGGTCGCGCCGGCGTCGCCTTCGGCCGCCGGCAGCGCCGCCGGCCGCGCAAGGGGCGAAAGGGGGTCGGTCGCGCGCACCATCGGCAGCAGCTCGGGCGGCGACACGAGCTCGGCCTTCGCCCCCTGCGCGCGCATGAACGCCTGCAGCCGCGCCAGCGTCTCGGGCTTGATGCGCGCGCCCTCGCGCAGCCGGGCGACGAGCTTGCCGTCGTTGACGGCGCGGCGGCCGAAGGTCGACTCGGCCACGCCGCGCTGGCGGCAGAACTCGGTGATGCTGTCCAGCAGCGTCGGCGCGGCGGCCCCGGCCGGCCCGGGACGGCCGGGGCGAACGGCGGGTTCGAACGCGGCGTCCATGCCGCAATGTAGGGGCCGTCGCAGTGGGCAGGCAACCTCACCTGGGAACTTCGGCGTCGGCGCAAAAGTGGGCAGTCGCCCACTCGTGCGGGTTTCCACCCTCCCGGCACGCCTGCGGCTCGCGTCGGCCCCGAGGGTGTCGGGCGGCATCGCGGGGGCCGGCGCCAGCCGACGCCGGCCGACACAGGCCGATGGCCACGAAGGCAAGCGCCGGCGACCGACCGCGCCCGACCGCCCCCTACGGCGAGACGATGGCCGACATCGTGGTCGCGAACGCGAACGGCAGGCTGTTGCGGTTGGGCTGCGTCACCGGCGCGCTGGTCGCCATGGCGGCGATGGTGACCACGTACACGTGGCCCGCGCTCAGCAGGCCCGGCGGCACCGTCATCGAAGTCTCGGCCGTCGTGAACGTGGCCACCGGCCGGAAGCGGCTGCGCGTGCCGTCGGGGAGCAGTTCGAGCAGGCGCACGAAGTAGCGGCTCGGCGTGCCCACGTCGGGTGCCGTCCACGACAGGCTCGGCGTCGAACCCACGGCCAGCTGGTTGGCGAAGAGCGTCTTGCCGTTGATCTGCGGATGGCGCGGCGGCGTGATGGCCGGCGCCAGCGTCATCGCCGCGTTGTCGCGCGAGGCCGGGTCGACGAGCACGCTCACCGACAGCCCGCGCTGCAGCGGCTCGCTCACGGTGGCGCCGGGGGCCAGGTAGTTCTTCGTGAAGCTGGCGAAGGCGTCGACGACGCGGTTCCAGTCGCTCGGGAAGGGGTTGCCGTAGCGCAACGTGCCGAAATCGATGTCCGCGCTGCCGAACGTGTTGAACTCGAGCAGCGAGTACGCGTCGGTCGGGTTGCCGTAGACGGGCGGCAGCGCGAACGAGCTCACCGCCAGGAACGTGGTGGCGGGCAGCGCCCCCGGATGCACGGCGTCGCGGTGGCGCATGAACGCCGAGCGCTGCCAGTGCAGGCGCAGGCGGGCGTTGGCCTCGATGTCGAGGAAGCCGGAGTTGACCGTCGTGGCCAGGCCGTCCGTCAGCGTCAGCGGCGGCAGCACCAGCGAGCGGGCGAGCACGCGCACGGGGCCGTGCGAGGCCACCGGCGCCAGCGTGGACAACTGGTTGATGTAGGCCACGTCGCCCTTGGCCGCATCGAGCAGCCCGCCGGCGAGCCCGTTCGGGCCGACCTCGAAGGTGAACGCGCCCAGCGCCGTCTCGCCCAGCCGCGGTGCGTTGACGAAGCCGGGGTCGGCCAGCGGCATCGCGAGGGAGTAGCCGTGCTGCGGCACGACCCACGCCAGCGTGTCGGTCGTCTGCCACGGCGCCAGGTTGCCGGCGTTCACGACGAGCCCGGTCGGGCTGCCCGGGAACGCCACGTCGGCGCGGCCGAAGGCGTCGAAGCTCCAGTCGACGAACGGCTGGTCGGTCCAGACGTAGCGGCTGCCCAGCCGCACCCAGTGCGGACCCTCGGGCACGCCGGTGATCGCGTAGGTGCCGTCGGCGCGCCTGGCCGATGCCGGGATCCTCGTGAAGCCGCCGGCGCCGTCGGGCACGATGGCCTCGACGGTCTGGCCCGTCACGTCGACGAACTGCTGCGTCGTCCCCGACGTGGCGCTGTGGAACGCGAAGCTGAACAGGCCCGTCACCGTGCGCGTCTGCACGGCTGCCGCCTGCGAGCGCACCTCGCCGGCCGGCTTGGCCGCCGCGGCACGCGCGCTCTCGGCCGCTGCCTCGGCGGCGCGGGCGCGCAGCCAGGCGGACTCGCCGTCGCTCAACGACACCGCGATGCCGCTGCCACCGCCGGCGAGCAGGTGCGCGAGGTTGGGGCGCACGCCCGTGCCCTTGGCCCAGTAGGCCTCCTGGTCGGGGGCGAGGCGGGCCGGCGCCGCCGTCGGGGCCGGCGCGGGCGCCGGTGGAGGCGCTGGGGCCGGGGCGGGGGCCGCGTCGGCGGCGGGCTCGCCGCCGGAGCCACCGCCGCCGCAGGCAGCCAACCAGAGGCCGCACAGGCACGCCAGCGCGGCGGCGGACATCCTGGTTCGCATCATCTCGGTGCCTCCCTCGACGAACGTCGAAACGTGTCTCGCCCTGTCGCGAACGATGCGGTCCGTTCCGCCATGCCGCAGGGCGTGTCCGGCGCCGGCACTGTAGGCACGCATTCGAGTGGGGGCACCCCCCCGGAGTGCGTGGTGGCCGCGTGTTCGTCCATCGGATGACCGACACGGCGGCCGATGCGACCAGCAGGGCCGATGCGGCCCATGCAGGTCATGCAGGCCATGCTGGCCTTTGGGGCCATGCGGCCCTTGTCGCCCGGGCGGCCGAGGGCGCCGGCGAGGCGGTCAGTCGGTCGCGCCGGCGAGCCCGCGCCACCAATACATCGGTGCCGCCACGCCCGAGGCCGCCGCCAGGGCCATCACCCAGCGCGCGCGCGCCGGGCCGTTCAGCCGCGGGTTGCGCGCGGCGTGCCAGACGAAGGCCACGCAGTGCCCGGCGCCTGCGAACAGGTACAGCACGATCGCGCTCACCGGGTCGGCCGTGACCTCCTGCAGGAAGGCGGCCAGCGGCGCCGGGGCGACGAGGAACGCGACGAGCAGGCCGGCGAGGAGCCCGAGCGGCACGCACGCGAACGCGCCCCACAGCAGCCCGCGCCGTGGCACCTGCCCCGGCGCGAGGCCCGAGACGAGCCCCGGCACCGCCGCGAGTCCGACCGCCGAGCCCGCCGCGCCCGCCCCCACGCCCGGATGCGCGGGGCGGCCCGTCGTCGGCCCGGAAGCGCCGGTCACCACTTCGGCGCGATGCGTTCGCCGGGCAGCACCTCGTACGGGTCGCCCCAGCCGGGCAGCGCGCGCAGCCGGTCGACCCAGGCGGCGATGGCCGGGAAACGCGCCGGGAAGTCGTAGCCGCTTTCCTCCACCGGGTAGAAGAGGTAGCCGGAGAGCGAGAAGTCGGCGATCGACGGCGTATTGCCGACGAGGAAGGCGCTCTTCTGCAGGTGCTTGTCGACGATGCCGAAGGCGTTGTCGAGCCGGCCCTTGAGCCACGCCATCACCGCCGGGTCGGGCGGCGTCGGGCCGAAGGCCTTGTTGAAGCGGTAGCTCGCGAAGTAGCTCGTGAACTTGTGGTTGTCGAAGAAGAGCCAGCGCAGCGCCTCGAACTTCTCGTCGTCGCTCGGGCCGAGGAAGCGGCCGTGCTTGCCGGCCAGGTAGGTGAGGATCACGCCCGACTGCGTCAGCCGCCGCGGGCCGTCGTCGAGCACCGGCACCTCGCCCATCTCGTTGAGCTCGCCGCGCCACCCGGGCGTGCGGGTGACGCCGTGCATGAAGTCGACGAAGCGCGTCTCGAACGGCACGCCCAGGGCGCGCAGCATGAACGCGACCTTGAAGGTGTTGCCGGACTGGGCGAAGCCGTGCAGGGTGTAGCTCATGGGTCGCGACGTTAGCGGCTCGCCGGCCGGCGCGCCAGCCGCCGCGCCCACGCCTTGCGCACTTCCTCCACCCACAGCACGCTGCTGGCCAGCGCCAGCAGCGGCAGCAGCGTCGCCGGCGCCAGCGGCACGGTGTGGAACATCGCGTTCAGCGGCGGCGCGTAGAGCACCAGCGCCTGCAGCACGATCGAGAGCGCGAGGCCGCCGAGCAGCCACGGGTTGCGCAGCAGGCCCAGCCGCAGCGCCGACGCCGTCGACGACTGGCAGTTGACGATGTTGAACCACTGCGTCACCGCCACGAGCGTGAAGACCTCGGTGCGCACGGTGTCGATCGGCACCCCGCCGTGCAGCCGCCACGCGAACCAGCCGAAGGCCACCGCGGCGGCGGTGAGCGCCATCAGCGCCGTCCGCACGAGCATCGGCCGGTCGAACAGCGGGTCGTCGCGCGGCACCGGCGGCCGGTCCATCTCCTGCCCGCTGGCCGGGTCCATCACCAGGTTCACCGTCAGCGTGCCCTCGGTGACGACGTTGATCCACAGGATCTGCACGGCCGCCAGCGGCAGCGGGTAGCCCACCAGCAGCGCCAGCAGCAGCACGACGACCTCGTCGAGCGAGGTCGCGAAGAGGTACAGGATCACCTTCTTCAGGTTGCCGTAGACGACGCGGCCCTGCTCCACCGCCGCCACCAGCGTGGCGAAGTTGTCGTCGGTGAGCACGATGCGCGAGGCGCTCTTGGCCACCTCGGTGCCGGTGATGCCCATCGCCACGCCGACGTCGGCGCGCGCCAGCGCCGGCGCGTCGTTGACGCCGTCGCCCGTCATCGCCACCACCTCGCCGCGCGCCTGCAGCGCCTGCACGATGCGCAGCTTCTGCGCCGGCTGCACGCGCGCGAAGACGGCCACGTGCGGCAGCACCTCCATGAGCTCGGTCTCGCTCATGCGCTCGAGCTCGCCGCCGTCGATGGCACGGTCGACCTCGCCGTTGCGGCCGTCGCCCGCGATGCCCAGCTCGCGCGCGATGGCCAGCCCGGTGAGCTTGTGGTCGCCCGTCACCATCACCGGCCGGATGCCGGCGCGGCGGCACTCGGCGACGGCGGCACGCGCCTCGTCGCGTGGCGGATCGATCTCGCCGACCAGGCCGAGCAGGCGGGCGCGGCCTTCGAGCGGCCCGTACGCCGCCGCCCCGTCGAGCGCGGTGCCGTCCTCCACCACTGCCACCGCCAGGACACGCAGCGCGCGCCGCGCCATCGCCTCGGCGGCCCGCGCGGCCGCCTCGCGCGTGCGATGCCCGTCGGGTGCCAGCAGGCGCAGCACCGACTCGGGCGCGCCCTTGACGAACACGCGTTGCGCGTGCCCCGTGGCCATCAGCTTGCTGTCGGCATCGAACGAGAGCTCGGCCACGCGCGGCACGGCCGATCGCACCGCCGCCACGTCGAGGCCCGCCTTGGCCGCCAGCGTGAGCAGCGCGCCCTCGGTCGGGTCGCCGAGCACCGTCCACGAGACGCGCTCGCCCTCCGGCGGCAGCAGCTCGGCGTCGTTGCACAGCACCGCGGCGCGCAGCATCTCCGCCAGCGCCGGGTCGTCCGCGGCGGTCACGACCCGCCCGCCTTCGCGCAGGTCTCCGGCGGGCGCGTAGCCGACGCCGCCGGCCTGCAGCAGGCGGCCCTCGCCCGCATCCGCCCCGGCGCCCGACCCTTGGCTCACCCCGCCGGGCAGCCAGGCGGCCACCGCGGTCATCTCGTTCTTCGTCAGCGTGCCGGTCTTGTCGGTGCAGATCACCGTCGTCGAGCCGAGCGTCTCCACCGCCGCGAGGCGACGGATGATCGCGCCGCGCGCGGCCATGCGCTGCATGCCCACCGCGAGCGCGATCGTCATCGCCACCGGCAGGCCCTCGGGCACCATCGAGACCATCTGGCTGATGGCCACCATCAGCAGGTCGGCCAGAGGCACGCCGCGCGCGAGGCCGAGCGCCAGCACGACGAGGAACAGGACGACGGCAGCCACCACCAGCGCGCGGCCGAAGGCGGCCAGCCTCTGCTCCAGCGGTGTCGTCGGCTCGACGGCGCGCTCGGTCAGCGAGGCGATGCGGCCGACCTCGGTGTGCACCCCGGTGGCCACGACGATCGCGCGCGCGCGGCCGGCGCTGACGTGGGTGCCGGCGTACACCATGCACCGGCGGTCGGCCAGGCCGGTGGGCTCCGGCAGCGCCGCGGGCGACTTGGCCACCGGCGCCGATTCGCCGGTGAGCGCCGCCTCGGCCGCCTGCAGCTGCGCCGCATCGACGACGCGCGCGTCGGCGCCGACGCCATCTCCGGCGGCCAGCAGCAGCACGTCGCCCGGCACCAGCTCGCGCGCCGGCAGCTGCTGCTCGCTGCCGCCACGCAGCACGCGCACCTGCAGCTCCGCCAGCCGCCTGAGCGCGGCCATCGAGCGCTCGGCACGCCCCTCCTGGAAGCTGCCGACCACCGCGTTGACGACGACGACGACGAGGATCACCGCCGCGTCGCCGTGGTGGCCGAGCAGCACCGCCAGCGCCGCGGCCACGAAGAGGATACCGATCAGCGGGCTACCGAACTGGCGCGCGAACAGGCGCCACAGCGGCCGCGGCGGCGGCTCGGGCAGCGCGTTGGGGCCGTGCTCCCGCTGCCGCGCAGCGGCGACGGTGGCTTCCAGGCCCTGTGCCGGATCGACGGCCAGGCTCGCCGCGACGTCGGCCGGCGCCAGTGCGTGCCACGCCGCGGGCGCCCCGCGCGGGCCTTCGGTCACGGGATCCATGCGCGGATGATGCTGGCCGCGGCCGGCAAAGTCCGCTTGACCGCCGTCAAGCGGACGCGAGTGCGGCGGCGCGCACGGGGCCCGCCGCGCGAGGCTCAGCCCTTCATCCGCGCGACGGAAGCGATCCAGCGCTCGAACGCCGCCATCTGGTCGCCGACGAACTTCTTCGTGCCTTCGTCGGTGCAGCGGCCCTCGGCGTCGAACTTCGTTCCGGCCATGCCGATGAAGACCTCGGGCTTGGCCAGCACCATCGCGTTCAGGAACAGCATCACCTTGCGCAGGTCGTACTGCACGCGCGCCCCGCCGAGCGGGCCCGGCGAGGCGGTGAGGATGGCCACCGGCTTGCCGGCCCAGGGCTGGTCTTCGCCGCGGCTCGTCCAGTCGAGCACGTTCTTGATGCCGCCGGGGACCGAGAAGTTGTATTCGGGCGTCGCGATCAGCACCGCGTCGGCGCGGCGGATGCGCTCGCGGATGGACGCCACCGGCGCCGGCAGGCCGGCGGCGAACACGTCGCCGTCGAACACCGGCACGTCGCGCCACTCGACGATGTCGAGCTGCATCGTCTTGGGCATCAGCTCGCCGGCCAGCTTCAGGGCCGCGCGGTTGAGGGACGCCTTGCGCAGGCTGCCGCACAGGCCGAGGACATCGAGGGTGCTCATCGTGGATTGGCTCCGGGGTTGCTACGAGAAAGGAAGAAGGTCGTTTCGGAAGGGGGCCGCTCGAAGGCATTCTCGGCGAGGCCTCGCGTCACCCTCGCCGGCGCCGGCGCCGGCGCCGCGGCCGACGACGTCGCAGGGTCAGCCGCGCGGCGTGCCGGCATCGCGCACCTGCGCGGCGCGCCGCGCGTCCCGGATGACGACGGCATAGTCCTCGCCGTCTTCGCCTGCCGCCGCGGCGCGCTGCAGCGCCGAGGCGGCCACGTCGGCCACCGGCGTCGCGACGCCGAGCGCCTCGGCCGCGCTGCGGATCAGCGCCACGTCCTTCTGCATCTGCGTGACGGTGAAGGTGGGCGTGTAGTCGTGCGCGCGCAGTGCCGGCGCCTTGGCCTTGACGATCGGCGAGGCGGCGGCGCTCGACTCCACCACCTGCCACAGCGTGCCCCACTCGATGCCGCCGCGTTCGCCGAGCGCCAGCGCCTCGGCCAGCATCGTGCTCGTGCCGACGATCAGCAGGTTGACGGCGAGCTTGGCGTAGCGCGCCTCGTCGCCGGCGCCGAGGTAGAGCTGCTGCGGGCCCCAGCAGGCGAGCAGCGGCTGCAGCGCGTCGAAGGCCGCCCGCGGCCCGGACGCGAAGACGGTCAGCTGCCGCCGCTCGGCCATCACGTTGTTGCCCGAGACCGGGCAGCGCAGCGCCGCGACGCCGCGCGTGCCCGCGAGTTCGGCGGCGCGGCCCGAGGCCTCCGGCGAGACGGTGCTGGTGTCGACCCAGGTCGCGCCCTCGCGCCCGGCAGCCGCCACCGCCTGCGCCACGGCCAGCAACGCGGCGTCGTCGGGCAGCGAGCTGAAGACGAGGGGAGCCTCGGCCAGCGCGTCGCGCAGCGACGCGGCCACGGCGAGGCCGCGCTCCTCCGCCGCCGCGCAACGCGCGGCCGCGGGGTCGAACACCGTCACCGCGTGCCCGGCCGCCTGCAGGTGGCCGGCCATCGGCAGGCCCATCTTGCCGACGCCGACGAAGAGCAACGCAGCCATCTCAGGCCCTGGCGCACCGGTTGGCGGGCAACGCGCTCACTGCGGCTTGATGTCCGCGGCCTTGACGATGCGTGCCGCGGCCTCGACCTCGGCGCGCAGGAACGTCGCGAAGTCCGCCGTGGACATCACGAACGGCTCGGCGCCGAGCCTGGCCAGGCGCTCGACGAGCTCGGGCGTGGCCAGCGCCTTGGCCGCCTCCTGCTGCAGCCGCGCCGTCGCCGCCGCCGGCGTGGCCGCGGGCACGACGAGCGCCACCCAGAAGACGTAGTCGGAGCCTGGCACGCCCGCCTCCACCGTGGTGGGCACGTCGGGCAGCTGCGCGCTGCGCCTGGCGGTGCTCACGGCCAGCGCCTGCAGCTTGCCGTCGCGGATCAGCGGCAGCGCCGAGGCCAGGGGCGCGAAGAACCAGTCGCTGCGCCCGCCGATCACGTCGCTCATCGCCTCGGGCGTGCCCTTGAACGGCACGTGCACGGCCTGCAGCCCCGCCTGCAGGCGGAATTTCTCGGCGTTGAAGTGCGTGGCGCTGCCGACGCCGGCCGAGGCGTAGTTCAGCGCGCCGGGCCTGGCCTTCGCCGCGGCGACGAGATCGGCGACGCTCTTCCAGCCCTTGGCCGGGTTGACCACCAGCACGTTGGGCAGCGCGACGAGCGGGGTCACGCCCGTCAGGTCCTTCAGCGTGTCGTAGCTGAGGTTGGGGTAGATCGACGGGTTGGCGGCATGGCCCGAGCTCGGCACGAGCACCGTATGACCATCGGCCTCGCCCTTGGCTACCGCCGCCGCGGCGATGGTGCCGCCGGCGCCGGGCCGGTTCTCGATGACCACCGGCTGGCCGAGCCCCTTGGCCATCACCTCGCCCACCGCGCGCGCGGCGATGTCGGTGCCGCTGCCGGCGCTGAAGGGCACGACGAGCTTCACGGGCTTGCTCGGGAAGCCTTGCGCCCAGCCGGTCGTGGCGGTGGTGGCCAGGCTCGCCAGCAGCAGGCCGGCAACGAGGGTCTTCATGCGGGTCTCCTCTTCGAATGTTCGAGTGATGTGGGCGCAGTGAGCCGGGTGGCCCCGGCCCATCAGTGCAAGCCCAGCGCGCCGACGATCTTTCGGCCGCTGGCTTCCAGCGCCTGCAGCTTGGGCTCGAGGTCCACGCCGAGCAGGCGCCCCTCGCGCTTCTTCCAGCGGCCGCCCACCATCACGCTGTCGATGTTGGCGAGGCTCGCCTGGAACACCACCGCGGCCACCGGGTCGTGCACCGGGCGCATGTTGAGCGTGTCGGCGCGCACGAGCACGAGGTCGGCCTGCTTGCCCGGCGCCAGCGTGCCGATGCGGTGCAGCTGGCGCAACATGCGCGCGCCTTCGACGGTCACCCAGCCGAGCGCCTCCATCGCGCCGATAGTGCTGGTGGGCGGGATGCTGCCGTGCACCTCGCGGTAAGCCACGTTGTCGAGGCTGCGCTGGATGCCGAGCGCCACGCGCGCCTGCGTGAGCATGTCGCCGCTGAGCACCGATTCGAGGTCGACGCCGAGCGAGGGAGCACGGCCCAGCTTGCGCAGCCGCCCGGTGAGCGGGTGGCCGTGGCCCTGCGACATCTCGCTCTCGGCGGCGGCCGAGAAGCTCATGCCCAGCTCGCAGAAGCGCGCCAGTTCCTCGTCGCTGAGCGCGTGGCCGTGCACGATGTTGATCTGCTCGCCGAGCAGGCCTTCGCGGTCGAGCACCTGCCAGCCGCCGGGCGTGCGCGCCGGCCCGCCGCCCTGGTGCAGCGAGGCGATGACGCCCAGGTCGCGCGCCATGCGGAAGTCGTGCCGCGCCACCTCCAGCGTGCTGTAGTGCGGGCCGAGCACGGCGGCATGCACGCTCAGCAGGTCGCGGCCCTGGTGCGCCTTCATCAGCCGCTCGACCTCGGCGCGCGGGTGCGGCACTTCCCAGAATGGCGTCTCGCCGGGCTTGGGGTCGGGCTTGGGCGTTCCGTGGAAGAACGCGGCGCGGATGCCGGATTCGAGCAACCCGGCCACCGCGGCGTCGTTGTGCGCCGGCGTGCGGTTGTTGTGGCACCAGTCGGCGAGCGTGGTGGTGCCGCAGTTGAGCTGGTTGAGCGCGCCCACCAGCGTCGCGATGTGCAGGTCTTCCGGCGCGAACACGGTCGCGAGGCCGGCGTGCATCTTCTTGAAGTACTCGGGCAGCGTCCAGTTCGCCGCCACGCCACGCAGCGCCGTCTGCCACGTGTGCATGTGGGCGTTGATGAGGCCGGGGATGAGGATGCAGCCTTTGGCGTGGATGCGTTGTGCGTCGTCGGCGCGGATCTGGGGCGCGATCTCGGCGATGGTGTCGTTCTCGACGAGCAGGTCGGCCTGGGGCAGGACGCCCTGGCGGTCCATCGTGACGATGGTGGCGCCTTGGAGGAGGGTGCGGGTCATGGGGTGCTGCGCGTTGCTTCGCTGGCTGTGGCGTGGCCGGCGCTGTTGGGCATGCGGAACGTGGCGCGAGCAAGGCCGCGGGCGCAAGCCCGTCGGGGCTTAGAGGCGGCGGCCGGGCCCTGGGGGCCCGACTTCCCTGCGCTGCTCAGACTCTTGGCCCGGGCGCGGAACTCGTTGCACTCGCTTCGCTCGTGCCACTCAGACACCCGCGCCCAGCCAGATGTGGAAGCGCGTGAGTACACGCGCGGGCCAAGAGTCCTGCGCTGCTCGCCTTGCAGGCCGCACCGGGCGCAAGCGCCCGGTCGCTCGCCAGGCACAAACAGTCCACTGGACTGTTTGTGTCCGGGCTCGCCGCCGCCTATGCGCCCCGCCGGGCTCGCGCCCACGGCCTTGCGGAACCGGTCGTGGTGATCGAAGAGCGGACCAAGCGGCGCGCGGCATTGCGCAGGTTTGCAGCCGTCGCTGCACCGATGCAGGTTCACCGGTCTGCCGCTGCTGCCGACGATGGTGCCGTGTTGCTGCGCGGTGCTGCCTTCGCGAGCACAGACCCCGGTTCCGCAAAGGGCGGTGCGGGCCGGTCGCGGCGCGCATATGCGGCGGCGAGCAGCGCAGGGGAGTCGGGCCCCCCGGGGCCCGACCGCCGCATCTAAGCGCCGCGGCCGGCCCGCACTGCCCTTTGCCGCAGCGGCCGCGGACATCCCGCAGAACGTGGCCCGCAACAACGGCGGCGAAGCCGGCAAGGCAACCTCACCCCGCCAACCCATCGTCCACCTTCACGTTCTCCGGCTTCAGCTCCAGCCCCGCATCCGCGGCCACTTCCTTCAGCAGGATCGCGAAGTCCACGTCGTCATGCCCACGCCCCACCAGCCGCGCCACGCTCTCGCGCGTGGCCGCCGCGGCCGGCATCGGCACGCCCAGCGCCTTGCCGGCGCCGAGCCCCAGGTCCATGTCCTTCAGCAGCAGCTTCGGCGTGAACGTCACCTGCTCGAAGGTGAGGTTCGTCAGCACCGGCGACTTGTAGCGCGTGTACATGCTGCCGAGCACCGAGTCGTTGATGCTCTCCAGGAACACGTGGCGCGGGATGCCGGCCTTCTCGGCGAGCACGGTGATCTCCGAGAGGCTCTGGATGATCACGCCGAACATCGTGTTGTGGGCGATCTTCCAGACGCGCGCCAGCTCGCCCTCGCCCACCCACATCATCTTGCGGCCCATCGCCTGCAGCAGCGGGGCCACGCGCTCGTAGTGCGCCTTCGGCCCCGAGGCCACGATCAGCAGCTTGCCGGCCTTCGCCACCTTCGCGTTGCCGCTCACCGGCGCGCAGAGGTACGCCACGCCCTGCGCCTCGAGCCGGCGGCGGATCTCGGCCGAGCCCTCCTGCGAGATGCTGGAGCTGTCGACCACCATCGTCGGCTTCTTCGGTCCGGTGACGAGGCCGCCCTCGCCGAAGAGCACCTCCTTCAGGTCGTCCGTCGTGCTCACCATCGTGAACACTACGTCGCAGGCCGCGAGGTCGAGCTTCCCGTCGACGATGGTCGCGCCGTAGTCCGCCAGTGGCAACGCCTTGGCGCGCGTTCGGTTCCAGACCTTCACGCCGTGGCCCGCGGCGGTGAGGCGCTTGACCATCGCCTCGCCCATGCGGCCGAGGCCGATCCAGCCGATCGAGAGGGTTGCCTGCGTCATCGTCGTTGCTGATCGAGAGTTGAAGTGAATCGTTCGTCGTGCCGGGCGAGGCCGCGCCTGCGTGCCGGTGCCCGTGCTCCGGCGTTCAGTCCAGCTGCGCGCCGGAGCGGCGCACCGCCTCGCCCCAGCGCTTGATCTCGTCGGCGCCGAAGACGGCCAGCTCGTTGGCCGGCAGCGTGCGCGACTCCACGCCGAGCTCGGCCAGCTTCGCCGCCACCTCCGGCTTCGCCAGGCCCTTGGCCAGTGCATCGCGCAGCCGCGCCACGTCGGCCGCGGGCGTCGAGGCCGGCGCGTAGACCATGAACCACGCGACGAGGTCGAAGTCGGCCACGCCCTGCTCCTGCAGCGCGGGCACGTCGGGCGCCGCAGCGCTGCGCTTCGCGCTCGACGCGCCCAGCGCCCGCAGCTTGCCGGCCTTCATGTGCGGCAGCACGGCGGCCGGGTGATAGAACATGAACTGCACCTGGCCGCCCATCACGTCGGTGAGCGCCTGCCCGCCCTGGTTGTAGGGCACGTGGATCATCTTGCCGTTGCCGCCCACGAGCCGTGCGGCGAGCAGCTCGCCCGCCAGGTGCCCCGAGGTGCCGTTGCCCGCCGAGGCGAAGGTGACGCCGGCCGGCTGCGAGGCGGCCGCCTTGAGGTCGGCCAGCGACTTGATCGGCGAGTTCGCCGCCACCACCAGCAGCGTCGGCGTGAAGCCCGCCAGCCCGATCGGCACGAAGTCCTTCTGCGCGTCGTAGGGCAGCTTGCGGTACAGCGTGGCGTTGATCGCGTGCGTGCCCACCGTGCCCATCAGCAGCGTGCGGCCGTCGCCCGGCGCCTTGGCGACGAGGTCGCTGCCGATCGTGCCGCCGGCGCCGGCCTTGTTCTCGACGACGAGCGGCTGGCCGAGCACGCCGGCCATCGCCTCGCCCACCTGGCGCGCGACGATGTCGGTGGTGGTGCCGGGGCCGAAGGGCACCACCATCTTCAATGGCGCCGCACCCTGCGCGTGCACCGCGCCGGCGAGGGAAGCAAGCAGGGCGAGGCCGGCGGTGCGGCGGGTCAGCAGGGATCGGGTCATCGGGTTGGTGGGAGTGAGGGAGACAGGTGAGAGCGGATGATTCGCCGGGCGATGCGTGCGCGCCGCGTCGGCCAGCCAGTGGCAGCGGTCAGGCCCCTTCGCGCGGCGTCCAGAGCGACTGCCCCGCGCGCAGCGCCGCGTCGTGGTCGCCCAGTAGCGGCGGCGCGGTCACCTTCAGCGCACGCTCGCCGTCGAAGCTCACCGGCGAGCGCACCGTCGTCCATCGCGCTCCCGGCTTGCCCGGGTGCGGCGCATCGACGAAGAGCTGCAGGTGCTTGGCCTGCGGGTCCTCGGGCACCTCGTTGGTGTCGTACATCGGCGCGTGCGGCACGTCCAGCGCCTCCAGCCGCCGGCACCACTCGGCGCGCGGCTGTTTCGCGAAGAAGCCGCCGAGCACGCCGATCAGCACCTCCTGGTGCTCGATGCGCGCCTCGCGCGTCGCGAAGCGCGGGTCGTCGAAGAGGTCGGGCTTCTCGATCGCCTTCGCGAGGCCCTCCCAGAACTTCGGCGGGCTGCTCATGTGCAGCGCGATCCACTTGCCGTCGCCGCACTTCAGCACGTAACTCTGCGAGACGCTCGGCCGGCTGTAGGGACCCATCACCTCGCCCTCGCTGAAGAGGTGCGTGAACGCGTCGAGGTTGAAGTGCGTCATCGCCTCGAACATCGAGACCTCGACGCGGCGGCCCCGGGCCGCCTTGCCACCGGCTGCGGCCTGGCCGTTGCGCGCCCGCTCGCGCTCGTACAGCGCGCCGAGGATGCCGTAGGCCGCGTAGAAGCCGGTCAGCGCGTCGGCCAGCGCCGGCCCCACGACACGCGGGTTGGCAGGGTTCACCAGCAGCTTGAGGAAGCCGCTGGCGGCCTGGGCCACGCTGTCGTAGCTCGGCCGCATCGCCGCCGGGCCGTCGCGGCCGAAGCCGCTGATGGCGCAGTAGATCAGCTGCGGGTTCAGCTCGCGCAGCCGCGCCTCGCCGGCGCCGATCTTCTCGGCCACGCCGGGGCGGAAGTTCTGCAGGTAGACGTCCGCCTCGCCCACCAGCTGGTCGAAGAGCTGCAGGTCCTCGGGCTGGCGCGTGTCCAGCCGCACGCTCTTCTTGTTGCGGTTGTAGGTCTGGTAATGCGGGCTGTAGCTGCCGCCGCGGAAGGCGCGGAACGGGTCGCCCTCGGGCTGCTCGACCTTCACGACGTCGGCGCCGAGGTCGGCCAGCAGCATCGAAGCCGCCGGCCCGGTGATGAAGGTGCCGTGCTCGAGCACGCGCACGCCGGCGAGGACCTGGGCCATCGTGGGTCTCTCCTTCAGCCGTGCGCCTTCAGCGTCACGCCGGGCGGCAGCTCGCCCGTGTAGCGCTGCTCGCGCGTGGCCTGGTAGCTGAGCGCAAAGCCGATCGGCCGCGCCAGTTCCTCGGTGAGGTGGCCGATGAGGCCCGCGCAGCGCGCGAGGATCGGCACCCCCTTCAGCGCGTCGGCCGGGAAGCCCACGTCCAGCAGCACCGCGGGGATCGCCGCCGAGACGTTGAGCCGCAGGTCGCGGTTCGTCAGGCCCGGCAGCACCTTCTCCACCGCCTCGGCAACGGCGATGAAGTGCCCCGGCGTCTTCGCCTCGGTCGCCACGGCGAAGAGGCGCGCCACGCGCGGGTCGCGGTCCTTGTGCAGCGGGTGGCCGTAGCCGGGAATGGCGTGCTTGGCGGCACGCATCTCGCGCACGATCTCGGTGGCGGCGGCTTCGAGCGAAAGCCCCTTGTCCTTCGCCAGCGCGTCGATGCGCAGGAAGAGCCGGCCCGCCGTCTCCGAGGCGCCGAGGATCACCGAGCCGCAGCCGAGGATGCCGGCGGCCACCGCGCCCTGGATGGCGTCGGGCGCCGCAGCCAGCGTCATGCGCGCGGCCTGCACGCTCGGCACCAGGCCGTGCTCGGCGATGGCCACCAGCGTGGCGTCGAGCACGCGGCTTTGCTGCGCGTTCGGCCGCTGGCCGGTGACGAGCAGCCAGAAGTAGTCGGTGAACGAGAGCTTGCCGATGAGGTCGCGGCACAGGTCCGCGCCGCGCACGACGATGGTCTCGTCGTCGCTGCCGCAGATGGCCGATTCGGGGAGGGTGGCTTTGCCGATCTTCATTCGAACGCTCTTGCGCTGCAGTTGCATGGGCCGAGCCGCCGCCGCGGAACCGGCTTCGCCGGGCCGCTGGCGGTGCCCCCCTGGGGGGAGGCGCCGCAGGCGCTTCGGGGGGACGACACTTCAGGCCGGGGCGAGGGCGAAGTCGTACTTCGCGCTGTGCCAGGTCTTGTCCATCTTGCGGCCGTCGGGCGCCGTGCCCGGGCCGTGCTTCTCGTAGGGCACGATGAGGCTGTCGCGCACGCCGAAGACGGCGTCCGAATCCAGGTACGGGCTGTCGTGCGGGAACAGGTGCGTCGTCACCGAGACATAGCCGTCCTTGTAGACCATCGCGTGCACGTGGCCCGGGCGGTTCGGGTGGCGGCCCATCTTGCGCAGCATCTCGCCCACCGGCCCGTCGGCCGGCACCGGGTAGTAGGTGGGCTTGATCGACCAGAAGTGGTAGCGGCCCTCGCTGTCGGTGTGGAAGCGCGCGCGCAGCCGCATGCCGGCGTCGCCGCCCATCTGCATGTCGTAGACGCCCTCGCCGTCGCCGCTCCACACGTCGACGCAGCAGCTGGCCAGCGGCTTGCCGTGCGTGTCGGTGACGCGGCCGCTGTAGTACGTGGGCTCGCCGGGCATGCCCTTGCCGATGTCGCTGCCCAGCGGCAGGATCGGCGCGCCCTCCCAGTAGAAGGGCCCCTGCACCGTGGCCTCGGTGGCGGGCACGGTGGCGGTCTTGTCGGCGAGCGCCCTCTTCGAGCGGCGCATCTGGTCGAGCTGCACCACCAGCATCGAGATGCCGAGCGTGTCGGACAGGATGATGAACTCCTGCCGCTTCTCGTCGCAGGTCTGGCCGACCTTGGTGAGGAACTGGATGGCGGCCATCCATTCCTCGGGCTTGAGGTCGAGCTCGCGCACGGCCGCGTGCGCGTGCTTCACCACCGTGGTGATGATCTGCTTGAAGCGCGGGTCGGCGTCGGGGGCCAGGCGGTCGATCACGGCCTGGGTGATGTCGGCGGTCTGATGCTGCTGGGTCATCTTCGTTCTCCGGGAGGGATGGCGAGTCGGGTTGGCAAGGTTACGGCCGCGGGCGCGCCGCTGCTCGCGGCCGTGCCCCCGCCTCAGGAGGGTCTGAACAGGTCGCGCGGGATGCCGGCGGCGGCGAAGAGATAGTCGCGCGACGCCTCCAGCTCGCGCCGCAGGCGGCCGAGGTTCACGTCGAGCAGGCGGCCCTTCCACTTGCGCACCTTGCCGGCGACGATGACGGTCTCGACGTTGCTGCGCTCCATCAGCGACACCACCGCGCCGGGCACGTGGTTCAGCGGCGCGACGTTGATCGCGTCGGCGTCGAGGATGACGATGTCGGCCTCCTTGCCCGGCGTGAGCGAGCCGACCTTCCTGTCCAGCCGCAGGTCGCGCGCGCCGTTGATCGTGGCGTAGCCGATCACGTCGCGCGCGGTGAGCAGCGGCGCGCCCGGCGTCGGCGGCATGTTCGGCTCGCCCAGCTTGTTGGCGTTGACGAACATGCGCTGCAGCGCCATGGTGGTGCGCATCTGCGTGAACATGTCCGCCGTCAGCGTGCACTCCACGTCGCTGGAGAGCGAGGGCCGGATGCCCAGCGATTGCGCCTTGATGATCGGCGGCGTGCCGTGCGCCATGTTCATCTCGATGGGCACCGCCAGCGACACGCTCGCGCCGACATCGCGCACCTTCTGCCAGCCGAGGTCGGACATGCCCGTCATGTGGATGAAGAAGTTGTCCGGCCCGATGCCCAGCGTGCCGCTGTCGCCACCCAGCCCCTGCGCCAGCAGGTCGAGCGTGGGCCGCATGCCGAAGGTGCCCACGATGTGCGCCGCGACCGGAAGGCCCAGTTCGCGCCCGAGCTTCCACGCCGCCTCGTAGCCGGGCAGGTAGATCTCGCCGCCCATGAACATCGTCAGCAGCTGGTCGGTGGAGCTGAAGTGCTGCAGCTTGATGCGCTTCGCGTCGCCCGGGTACTGGTTGCCGGCGACGGGGCCGGCGCTCTCGAAGTAGCCGAACACGGCGCGCCGGCCCGAGTCGCGCAGGGCCTTGATCTGCACGTCGCTGTGCGTGGGCGAGTGGTGGATCTGCGAGATGTCGTGCACCGTCGTCACGCCGGCGTCGAGCTGGCTGAGCGAGCCGAACAGCGTGCTGATGTAGACGTCCTGCGGCCGGTAGCGCGGCGCGAAGGTCTGCAGGATCTTCTGGAAGTAATTCTGCGTGATGTTCGCGTCGAGGCCGTCGAAGAGCAGGCCGTCGGCGAGGAAGCTGCGCAGCGCCGTCTCGAAGAGGTGGTGGTGCGTGTCGATGAAGCCGGGCATCACGATGCGGCCCTGGGCCTCGATGACGGGCACGCCCCACGCGTGCAGGTTGGGGCCGACGGCGAGGATCTTGCGGCCCTCGACGAGCACGTCGGCCTGCGCGAAGTCGCCGACGGCCGGGTCCATCGACATCACCGCGCCGCCGCGGATCAGGTAGCGGCGGCCGGCGTGGCCGCTGTGCGAGGGCTCGGCGCCATCGCCGTGCGCCCGGGCCTCGCGGGGTGAGAACAGCGCCATCGCGCCGGCGGCGGCCGTGCCGGCCGCCGAGGCCTTCAGGAACCCGCGCCGCGCCTCCCAGCGCCGGCCGTCCGGCCTGGTCGGTCCGTGGGCCTGGGGCAGGCCTTCATCGCAGAGCTTGCACATGGTTCTTGTCTCCTGGATGCGGTTGGCCCGCCGCGGTGGGTCCCAAGGCCCCGGCGGGAGGGGGTGGGCGGGTGCGGTCCGTGGCCGCTGCCTCGCGGTTGGGTGCGTGCGCCTCGCCGTGGACCTCGTAGTCCACCTGGTGGCGCGCGATGCGCAGATCACCGAGCACGCGGCGCACGCGCAGGTGCTCCGGGTGCGTCGCGTAGGCGGCCAGCGCCTCGCGCGAGTCGAACTCGGTGTAGAGCACGACGTCGCACGCATAGTCGATGCGGCTCTCGTCGACGCCCACCTCCAGGTGCAGCAGGCCGGGCACGCGGCCGCGCAGCGACTCGAACTCGCTCTTGACCAGCGCGACGTGGCGCGCGCGCGTCGCCGCGTCGTCGCCGCGCACGTTCCACATCACGATGTGCTTGATCACGGGGTCGCCTTGCTGCGCTTGCCGTTCACGCCGCCGGCGGAAAGCCCGCACGCTGCGGCCACAGGTTGACGAACGCGTGCACCTCGGTGCCTGCGTAGAGGCCGGCGCGGGTGAAGGGCTCTTCGGCGAGCCACGCATGCGCCGCCTCGCGGCTGTCGAAGTCGATGGCGAGCAGGCTGCCGATCATCGCCACGCCGTCGTCGTGCGTGAGCGGGCCGGCGAAGGCGATGCGGTCGGCCACCTTCGCGAGGTATTCCTTGTGCTGCGGGCGCATGCGCGTGCGGAGTTCGGCGGCGCCGGGCTTGTCGAGCAGGCGGAAGACGTAGATCACGGGGTGGGGCCTTGTTCGGTGGCGCGGGTCTTCGGGCCGGCATGGGCCGCGGGCTCGGGCAACTCGCGGTTGTGCTTGGCGGTCGACGAAAGCTGCGCGCCAAGGACCGCGCGGCTCGGGCGCGGGCGGGCCGGCCGTCTACGCTCAGCTGCGGCGGCCCTCGCTGCGCGAGGGCTCCCCTGCGATGCTCGGCCCTCAAGGCCGCTCCGCAAGGCAAGCTTGCTCCACGGAGCCGCTCCGCGGCCGACCTTGAGGTCCTGCGCTTCTCGGCACCGCAGATGCGCGTCGCCAGCCGGCCCGCCCACGCCCGAACAGCGCCCGTGGTGGCAGGCGACGAGAGGGGACGCGCCGACTTGCGACTTCGCCGCGTGCCCTTCGTCGAGCACAGCGACTGCTGCCGCAAGGCCGGGGGCCCGGAGGGTGCGGGCGCAATCAGGAGCGAGCGCCGAGCAGCGCAGCCGGGAAGGGTCGGCCGCGGAGCGGCTCCGCGGAGCAAGCTTGCCTTGCGGAGCGGCCCTTCCCGGCGAGCATCGCAGGGAACCCCTCGCCTTGGCGAGGGGCGCCGCGACGCGCCGGCGCCCTGCGGGCCTCCGGCCTTGCCGCACCGAACTTGGCGAACCCCAGGCAGCATCGGAGAAGGTCATGCCGCAACCCCCTCACACGCCCAGGTAGGCCCGCCGGATCTCGTCACGCTGCATCAGCTCGTCGGGCGTGCCCTCGGCCACCATGCGCCCTTCTTCCAGCACGTAGGCGCGGTCGGCCACGCGCAGCGCGGTGGCCACGTTCTGCTCCACGAGCAGCACCGCCGTGCCCTCGCGGTGCACGCGCTGGATGGCGCCGAAGAGCTCGGTCACGATCAACGGCGAGAGGCCGAGCGAAGGCTCGTCCAGCAGCAGCAGGCGCGGCCGCGCCATCAGCGCGCGGCCGATGGCCACCATCTGCTGCTGGCCGCCGGAGAGCTCGCCCGCGGCCTGGCCGAGCTTCTCCTTCAGCGCCGGGAACAGTGCCAGCACCATAGCCAGCGTCTCGGCGCGCTTCGCCTTCGCCGCCGGCAGGATGCTGCCGATCTCGAGGTTCTCCAGCACGCTCATCGAGCCGAACAGCCGCCGCCCCTCGGGCACGAGCGCGATGCCCGCCTCGCAGAAGCGGTGCGCCGGCAGCGCCGTGATGTCGCGCCCCTCGAACACCATGCGCCCGGCCTTGGCGCGCAGCACGCCGGCCAGCGTGTTGATGAGCGTCGTCTTGCCGGCGCCGTTGGGGCCCACCACGCACAGCAGCTCGCGCTCGCGCAGCTCGAAGGTCACGCCCCACAGCGCCGGCGCGGCGCCGTAGGCCACCTGCAGGTTCTGCACCTCAAGCATGGCGGGGCTCCAGGCCGGACGAAGGCGCGCCGGGCGGCCGGGCCGTGCCCGTGGCGTCGGCCGTGGCCGCGGCGCCGCCTTGCGAGGACGCCGGCGCCGCCGACGGCTCGGCACCGCCCAGCGGCGCGTGCGCCTGGCCGAGGTAGGCCTCCATCACCTCGGGCCGCTGCATCACCTCGGCCGCCGGGCCCTCGGCCAGCAGCTCGCCGTGGTCGAAGACGACCACGCGGTCGGTGAGCGCCATCACCGCGCGCATCACGTGCTCGACGAACACCACCGTCGCACCCTGGTCCCGGATTCGCCGCACCAGCGCCACCGCGTCGTCGATCTCGGCCGGCGTCAGGCCGCACAGCACCTCGTCCAGCAGCACGAGGCGCGGGCGCGAAGCCAGCGCACGCGCCAGCTCCAGGAACTTGCGCTCGTGCAGGTTCAGCTCGTCGGGCAGCACGTGCGCCTTGCCTTCCAGGCCGGCGAAGGCGAGCCAGGTCATCGACTCACGCCGCGCCACCTCGGGGTTGGGCAGGCCGCCGCCGAACATCGCCGCCAGCGCCACGTTGTCCAGCACCGTCTGATGGCCGAAGGGGCGAGGGATCTGGTAGGTGCGCGAGATGCCGGCGCGCGCGATGCGGTGCGCGGCGCTGCCGGCGAGCTCCTGCCCCTCGAAGACGACGCTGCCGCCGGTGGGCACGTAGTGGCCGCTGACGACGTTGATGAAGGTGGACTTGCCCGAGCCGTTGGGGCCGAGCAGGCCGAGGATCTCGCCGCGTCGCACCTCCACGTCGACACCGGCCAGCGCCTTGACGCCGCGGAAATGCTTGGCCAGGCCGCGCGCCTTGAGCAGCACGGCGCCTGTGGGCAAGGCATCGCCGCCCGACGGCGCCGGTGAACCCGCGGACACGGAGGCCGCGGCGGCACCCCCCGACCCAGAAGAGGACGACGCCTGGGAACCCGCCGCGGCAGCGGCAGTTGCAGCAGGGACGGGCGCGGCCTTCGCCGCACCAACGGCCGACACCGCCGCGCCGCGCCGCCGCGCCCACGCCCGCTGCACGCGCGGCAGGATGCCCTCGGGCATGAAAAGGATCGCCGCGATGAGGACGACGCCCACCATCGCCTTGCCCGCCACCGCGTAGTTGGCCGCGGTGAAGCTGTACAGCAGCAGCGTGATCGCCACCGCGCCGATGGCGGGCCCCGCCCAGTGGCGGCTGCCGCCCAGGATGCTCATCAGCACCACGGTCAGCGGCACGGTGATCGTGAACACCTCGCCCACCGTCACGTAGTTGAGGAAGAGCGCGTGGATGCCGCCGGCCACGCCCGCCAGCGCGCACGAGATGGCCAGCGCGACGAGCTTGTAGCGGTAGGTGGGCACGCCCATCACCTCGGCCGCGTCCTCGTCGTCGTGGATGGCGAAGAGGCCCGCGCCGAGCTTGCTGGCCGAGATGGCCCAGGCCACCAGCAGCGTCACCGCCGCGGCGGCCAGCGCCAGCAGGTAGAAGGTGGACGAGGGCGTCGGCCCGATCTTCGGCACCTCCACCGCGGCCAGCGAGACGCCGTTGCCGCCGTCGATGGGCGTGTTGACGATCACCGTGCCGAGCACGAACGTGACGGCCAGCGTCAGCAGCGCGAACACCTCGCCGCGGATGCCCTTGACGCGGAAGACGATGGCGCCCACCACCACGCCCAGCACGCAGGCCACCAGCGCGGCGGCGGGCAGTGTCCACAGGAACGGCCAGTTCCACTTCGACATCAGCGTGGCGCTGGTGTACAGGCCGGCGCCGAAGAACGCGCCATGCCCGAACGAGAAGTAGCCGGTGTAGCCCGAGAGGATGTTCCAGCTCGTCGCCAGCACGATCCAGTGCAGGATCAGGTAGAGCAGCGAGTCGTAGAACGCCGGCAGGCCGAGCGAGGGCACGAACGCGAGCGCGATGGCCGCGCCGAGGATGGCGAGCGGCGTGCGCTGCGTGAGCAGCTTCAGGGTGCCGGTCATTGGACAGCCCTCCGCGCTGCGCGCTCCGGGATGAGCGCTTGGGAGCGGCCCGGCGCGCTCATGCCGCCCTCCCGGGGCGGAAGAGCAGGATGGCGATCAGCAGCGTGAAGCTCACCAACGGCGCCCACGACGGCGCCGTCACCGCCATCGTCACTGCCTCGCTGACGCCGATGACGATGCCGGCGATCAGCGGCGCCAGCGCGCGGCCCAGGCCGCCCAGCATCACCGCTGCAAACACCACGCCCACCCAGGCGTAGATCTGCGAGGGTGCGAGCGTGAACCCGAGCGCCAGGCACAGCCCCGCCACGCCGGCCAGCGCCGAGCAGGTGCCGGCCAGCAGCAGCGAGTTGCGCCGCTCGTGGATGCCGAAGGCCGCGGCGATGGGCGCGTCCTCGGCGCTGGCGCGCAACGCCTTGCCGATGTCGGTGTAGCGCAGCACGGCCCACACCGCGAACGAGAGGCCGACCGCGAGCAGCAAGGTCAACAGCTCAGGGAGCGGCACGTACAAGCCCGCCACCTTCCAGCGGTGCTCGCCGTAGCTCGACTCGAGCTTGCGAAAGTCGGCGGTCCAGATCGCCTGGATGATCGCCTCGACGATGCCGGTGAGGCCGAACGTGACCAGCAGCGAGTTGAACGGCGTGATCGCGAAGCGCGCCATCAGCGCGTGCAGCAGCGCGCCCATCGCGAAGAACGCCGGCACGATGATGACGAGCGTCATCAGCGGGTCCATGCCCTGCGTCGAGAGCTGGTAGCACAGGTACGCGGCCAGGAACGCGAACGCGAAGTGCGCCAGGTTGATGAGCCTGAGCAGCCCCCACGAGAGGCTCAGGCCCAGGCCGAGCAGGCCGTACAAGGCGCCGATGAAGACGCCCGACAGGATGCTCTGCGCCAGCAGGGACGCACTAGGCAAGGTCACGGCCGGATCTCCGGATAAGGCCGCCCAGCGACCGCCGCGGAGCCGGCTCTGCCGGGCCGCTGGCGGTGCCCCCCGGGGGGGAGGCGCCGCAGGCGCTTCGGGGGGGAACCATCAATTCGCTTGCACGGTGGCGCCCGGCGCCGCGAACTGCTTCGGCCACACCACCTTCCACGTGCCACCCTGGATCTGCTTCACGCGCATCAGGTCGTCGCCGTACTGGCCGGGGCCGTTGAAGCGCAGCTTGCCTTGCAGCGTGTCGGGCTGGTTGGCGCGCAGCCAGGCGGCAATCGCCTTGTCGTCCAGGCTCTTGGTGCCCAGCACGCCGGCTTCGAGGATCTGCCACGCGGTGTAGCTGGCGGCGGCCTGCACCTCCACCTGCACGTCGGGCAGCTTGGCCGCGGTGCCGCGCTCCTTGAACATCTTGATGAACTCGGCCGCGCCCTTGGCGTTGGTGAACGGCGGGTGCTCCTCGAAGATCGTCACCGAGAGCGCGTTCTTCGCCTCCGGCAGCGTGACCAGCGGGCCCGGCGCCGGGTAGAGGTAGAAGTGCTGCGGCGGGATGTAGTCGATCTTCTTCATCGCGTCGAGCAGCAGGTTGCCCTCGAGGCCGATGGCGCCCACCCACACGAAGTCGGGCTTGGCGTCCTTCACGCGGTTGGCGATGGGGCCGAAGTCGCGGTTGCCGAATTCCCAGTCGAGGAACAGCACCTCGGTGAGCCCGCGCTTCTTGAACTGCTCGCGCGCACCGGCCGAGAGGAACTGGATCGACGGGAACTTGCTCGTCACGATGGCCACCGTCTTCGGCGGCTTCGGGCCCGAGGCCAGCGCGTCCATCACGGTGTTCGGCACCGACACCGCGGGGTCGGGCCCGAGCGACCAGGCCGGGAAGGCCATGTCGTACTTGACGAGGTTCGGGATGCCGAACGTGTGGTGCACGAGCACCTTGTTGTAGCGCTGCGCCACGCCCATCGCCGAGAGGATGGCGCCGGTGGCGTAGGGGCCCATCAGCAGGTCCACCTTGTCGGCGGTGACGAGCTGCTCGTACAGCGTGCGCGCGAGGTCGGGCTTGCTCTGGTCGTCCTTCAGCACCCACTCGAGCTTGCGGCCAAGCCAGCCGCCGCGCGCATTGACCTGGTCGATGAAGATCTCGCCGACGATCTTGTGCACCTGGCCCGTGGCCGAGAGCGGCCCGGTGAGCGCCAGCGTGCTGCCGATGCGGATGGGGCCCGACTGGGCCTGCGCCTCGGCCACGAGGCCCGAGGCGGCCGCCAGGCCGGCGACACCGGCACCGAGCACCGCGCGGCGATTGACGTTGGAAGAGTTCATCGCGTTGTCTCCTTCGGTTGTGGAACACAGGTCGCAGCCAAGTGGCCGCCGCGGAGCCGGCTCTGCCGGGCCGCTGGCCGCAGGCGCTTCGGGGGTGGGCTCATCAGTCGGCTTTCAGGTTCGCGGCGCGCACGAGCTTCGTCCAGCGCTCGAGGTCGCGCGCCAGCATCGTGCGGCTCTCGTCGGCGGTCAGCGGCAGCGGCCGGCCGCCGGCCTTGGTGAAGGTCTCCTTCACCTCGGGCAGCTGGGCCACGCGCTGCAGCTCGGCGCGCAGCTTCGCCAGCGCCGGGGCGGGTGTCTTGGCCGGCGCGAAGAGGCCGAACCACGATTCGAGGTCGAGGTCGACGCCGCTCTCGCGCAGCGTGGGCAGCTCGGGGTGCATCGGGTTGCGCTGCGCGCCCGAGGTGGCCAGGCCCTTCACGGTGCCGCCGCTCACCTGCCCGCGCGCCGTGGGCGCGAGGTCGAAGAAGAGGTCGACGCGGCCGCCGATCAGGTCCTGATAGGCCGCCTGCGCGCCCTTGTACGGCACGTGCAGCAGCTCGACGCCGGCCTGGTGCCACAGCGCCGCCGCCAGCACGTGCTGGCCCGAGCCGTTGCCCGCCGATGCGTAGCTGAAGGCGCGCGGCTGCGCCTTCGCCTTGGCCAGCAAGTCGGCGAGCGAGGCGACCGGCAGGTCCTTGCGCGCCATCAGCGTGTAGCTATAGGCGACCGCGTTGCCCACGGGCTCGAAGTCCTTCACCGGGTCGTACGGCAGGCTCGGGTAGAGCCCGACGTTGAGCACCATGTTCGAGACCGAGCCGACGAGCAGCGTGTACCCGTCGGCCGCCGCCTTGGCGGCTGCATCCGTGCCGACGAGCGTGCCCGAGCCCGGGCGGTTCTCGACGACGACGCCCTGGCCGAGGCCCTTGCCCATCGCTTCGGCCAGCGTGCGGCCGACGAAGTCGAAACCGCCGCCCGGGGGCTGCGGCACGATGATCTTCACGGGCTTGCTGGGAAAGTCGGCCTGCGCGTGGGCGGCCCACGGCACGCCGAGCGCGACACCGCTGGCACCAGCCACAGCGGCGGAGTGACGGAGGAAGACGCGGCGCTTCATCGGCATCGCTCCCTCACCGTTCCAGCGGCCCACCGGCCAGCCAGCGGGCGCCACGGCGGTACAGCTCCTCGACCACCGGCCCCTTGAGCATCGGCATGTCGAGCTTGACCTTGTAGCCGATGCCCGTCTGGATGTAGGCCAGGTGCCGGTAGCCCTCGGGGAACGAGGCGAGGCGCGTCGCATCCAGCTTCGGTACCGCCGCGGGGTCGAGCGGATCGATGCGGTCCTTCTCGTAGATGGGCTGGCGGTGCAGCAGCTTCCACTCCCCTTCGTGCTTCGTCACGAAGTCGTAGAAGCGGCCGGTGCAGACGATGTCGCACGGCACGCCTTCGACGAGGCCGCGCTGCGAGATCGTCATCTTCGTCTGGGCGATCGCGCGGTTCGCGTTCGCGCCCTGCCCCAGCTCGATGGCCGAGCCGCCGAGGAAGTGCAGGATGCTCACGCCCTTGGCCCAGCCCTCCTGCGTGACGCGGATGAACTCCTTGTACGGCCCCTGGAACCAGGTGGCCATCATCACGCCATCGGGGTGCCAGCAGGTGGCGAAGCGCTCCCAGTCGCCGGCGTCGCGCCAGACGGCCCAGCGCTCGACGAGGCGGCGGATGAGCAGTTCTTCCTGCAGGGTGGTGTCCATGGCGGAAGGCGGGGTGGGTCGGAAGGTGGGTCGGTGAAAGGTGGGTGGGCGGGCGTGCAGTCCGAGGGCGGCCGGCTCAGGCCTCGCGCCCCAGCGCACGCAGCAGCGTGGCCACCGGCCCGGTGGGCGGCGCCTCGGGTGTGGGCGTGAACGTGGCGCGCACCGTCGGCCGCGCGCCGTTGGCGGGCGGGCGGTGCTGGTTGAGCGCCGTCACCAGCGTGGTGAGGCCGAGCACGTCGGAGAGCGCCTCCAGCTCGTGGGCGGGCCCGGCAGCCTTGCCCGGCGCGGCGCCGGTGCCGCCGGGCCCGGCCGCTGCGGCGGGGCCGGCCGCAGTGCCGTCCGCCCGGGCCGCCTCGGCCAGGAAGCGCAGGCCGGCGCGCCACTCGTCCTCCGTCAGCTTCACCTCGCGCGCGAAGGCGTGCAGGTGCTGCACGAGGCTCGTCATCACGTCGCGCAGGCGCGCGTCCTCGGCGCCGGCGTGGCAGGCGATCACGGCCTGGGTGATGTGGTCCTCGTCGATGAGGGGCATGGCGGTGCGGCGCGCGTCGGTGTTCGAGCGTGGGGCGCGAATCTAGACTTCCGCGCGCTGCACAGAAAGGCCGGCTGGCGAAAGCAACTTTTCCGGCGGCCGGAAAACTGCGGGTTAACTTGGAGGCCGGCCGGCGCGAGCCGGCGACGGTGGCCGAGCAGCAGCCGCAAACAACACGGGCCGCGCAGTGCGCGGCCCTTCGGCAAAGGCCGCGCAGGCGCGCGACCCTCGGCTCGTGGGCGGTGGCCGGGCGTCGAGGCGGCACCCGGCCCCCGGCCCGGGCGGGCTCAGTGCGCCGGCGTGCCGCCGCCCACCGCGCCGCGCGTCTTCCACAGCGAGTAGCCGATGCCACCCGCCAGCAGCGCGGCCGTCACGCCCAGGCTCAGCGCCGCGGGCACCTTGCCGTCGAACACGAGGTCGCCCAGGAAGATCTTGGCGCCGATGAACACCAGCACCATCGCCAGCGCGTACTTCAGGTAGTGGAAGCGGTGCACCACCGCCGCCAGCGCGAAGTACAGCGCGCGCAGGCCCAGGATGGCGAAGATGTTGCTCGTGTAGACGATGAACGCGTCCGGCGTGATCGCGAAGATGGCCGGCACCGAGTCGATCGCGAACACGAGGTCGGCCACCTCCACCAGCACCAGGCACAGGAAGAGCGGCGTCACCCACGTCACCGCCTTGCCCGTTGCCGGGTCGGGCTGGCGCACGATGAAGCGCTGGCCGTGCAGTTGCTCCGTCACGCGCAGGTGCTTGCGCAGGAACTTGAGCACCGGGTTGCTGGCGATGTCGGGCTTCTTGTCCATCATCATCACCATCTTCACGCCCGTGGCGATGAGGATGGCGGCGAACACGTACATGATCCACGCGAACTCGGCGACGAGCGCCGCGCCCAGGCCGATCATGATGGCGCGCAGCACGATCACGCCGAGGATGCCCCAGAACAGCACGCGGTGCTGGTACTCGCGCGGCACGGCGAAGTACGTGAAGATCATCGAGATGATGAACACGTTGTCCAGCGCCAGCGTCTTCTCGACGAGGTAGCCGGTGACGTAGAGCTTCACGGCCGTCCACGCCCTCTCGTCGGGCGTGGCCGCGGCGGCGATCTGCGGGTCGATGGAGCTCGTGCCCGAGTAGGCGAGGTAGATCCAGTACACGACGGCGGCCCAGGCGAGGCCCAGGCCGATGTACAGCGCCGACATGTTGAGGCTCTCGCGCACGCCGATCTCGTGCGCCTCGCGGTGCATGACGCCCAGGTCGAAGGCGAGCACCGCCAGCACGACGGCGATGAACGTGAGCCATATCCACACCGGCATGCCGAGCCAGAGGGTGGTGAGCGTTTCCATGGTCTCTCTCAGGGTTCAGGTGAAGGTCAGAGCACGTGCGCCACGGCCGTGCCCGCGCCCAGCATCGCGGCGATGGCGGCCAGGGCCACGATGTCGCGCTTCTCGTTGCGCAGCCGCCAGGCGTGGATCGCGGCCCAGGCCAGGCCGGCGGTGAGCAGGGCGAGCAGCGTGGTGGTGGTGTCCATGGAGAGAGCCCCTCGATTCGTTTGGATGGCGGATCATCGGCAGCCGGCCGCTTCGGATGAAGCAGCACCGGGATGAGCGCCACTTCGGTTTTTCCGAGCCCGGCCTGCGCCTCCGGCTGAGGTCTCCCCGGGCGGAGGTCGCCCGGGCCGGCCAGCCGGGCTGGCGCCAGCGCCTAGGGACATCCGCGAGGGCCGCCCCCGCAGGCGGCGCCTAGACTCCCCGGCATGGAACGAGCAGGCCGCAAATCCGGCGAACCTTTCCGGCGCCCGGAAAACTGCGGGTAAACGTCATGGACCGCTGGACGGAGATCGCCCTCTTCGTGCAGGTGGCCGAGCTCGGCAGCCTGACGAAGGCGGCCGAGGCGCTGCAGCTTTCCAACGCCGCCGCCAGCCGCCACCTGGCAGCGCTGGAAGAGCGGCTGGCCGCGCGGCTGGTGCAGCGCAACACCCGGCGCCTCTCGCTCACCGACGTGGGCGAATCGTTCTACCGCCGCTGCAAGCCCCTCTTGGGCGAGCTGAACGAGGCCGAGGCCGAGGTGAACGCCGCCGTGCTGAAGCCCACCGGCACGCTGCGCATCACCGGCAGCCTCTCGTTCTGCATGATCCACATCGCGCCGCGGCTGCCCGAGTTCACCGAGCGCTACCCCGACCTGCGCGTGGAGATCGTGGCGGCCAACCGCTACTACGACCTGCTTGACAGCGGCATCGACGTGGCCATCCGCACGCGCGAGTTCGAGGCCGACAGCAACATCACCGTGCGCCGCCTGGCCGAGACGCGGCGCATCCTGGCCGCGAGCCCGCAATACCTGCAGCGCCACGGCGCCCCCTCCACGCCTCAGGACCTGGCGAAGCACAAGCTGCTGATCTACACCAACGCGCACAACCCCGACCAGCTGCGCTTCACCCGCGACGGCCAGACGCTGGTGCTGCCCGTGCAGGGCCTGCTGGAAGCCAACGACGGCCAGGTGCTGCGCGCCGCGGCACTGAAGCACCTGGGCATCCTGGTGCAGCCGATGTACATCGTGCACGAAGACGTGGTGGCCGGGCGGCTGGTGCCTGTGCTGAGGGAGTGGGAGCTGCCGAGGCTAACGGTGAATGTGGCGTACCCGACGCGGAGGCACCTGCCGGCGAAGGTGCGGTGCTTCGTGGATTTCTTGGTGGAGCAGTTCGAGAAGAATGACTATGAGCGCCGGTGGACGGCCTGATCGATCCGCCCCACAACCCGTCTTGCACGACGAGGAGGCCCGAGATGCAAACGCTGGACTCAGAAGGTCTGCATGCCATAGCGAACACCGACGCAGCGGATCGCCAAGCCGATCTTGTCTTTGTTCACGGGCTGGGAGGCGGCGCACACACAACTTGGCACCACAAGAAGCCTGGCGATCCGGCCCACGTCTTCTGGCCCTCCCTCGTCGCCAAGGCGATTCCTCAGGTGGGTGTTTGGTCATTCGGGTACGCCGCTGGGGTCACCGAATGGGGCAAGGCAGCCATGCTTATTGAGGGGCGGTCGGGAAACCTCGCCAGCCAGCTCGCAAATCACGGCTTCGGCGACCGACCCATCGTCTTTGTCGTGCACAGCCTCGGCGGTCTTGTCGTGAAAGGCCTCTTCATCAGCCGCGCGCTTGAGGCCGATCCTGATCGGAATCGACCAATTCAGGCGATCCGCGGCATTGTCTTCCTCGGAACGCCACATCGAGGATCGCCGATCGCGTCAGCCGCATCGCGACTCGGCGGTCGCATGATCCAGGAACATGTTCGGCAAATGCGCGCATTCGAGGAAACGCTCGACCGGCGGCACGATGACTTCATGGCCGCCGTCAAACAGAGGAACATCCACATAGAGACCTTCGCTGAGAGCAGAAAAGTCGTCCGGCTTTTCCCATTCATCTTTGGCTTGGTTGTTCCACGTGCGTCCGCAAACCCCGGGGTGGGAAACGTTCACGACGTTGATGCAGATCACTTCAGTCTCGTGAAGCCACCGCCGAGTGGGCCTGTCCACGACACCGTCCACTTAGGTCTGATTCGCATCGTGAAGGGGATACTGAAGCAAACGCCTAGCGCTGACGCAACATCGACACCGGCTGTCAGTGCCGAGAACGTCCCAGCGCGCGTCGACCCGCCCGACCTAGAGATCCGGCTAGACGAAGACTCTTGCTTTGTTGGCGGGGATGAGCGGGCCGTCACGGCTGCCTTTGAAGTCAACCGAGTGCGCCGCGCCGGCAGAGAGGTTAGGTTCACTCTTGTGCACGCGGGCGTGGCACTGGCGGAGCAACGGATCGCAGCACTCCGCGGGCAAGGCACGCAAACTGAACGGGATGAGGGTCAGTACCGACACTGGATGACTTACGCCGACTTTTTGTCTGAGGTCCTACCAAACCTTCACCGGGCGCTGGATCTGGTTGCCAATGAGGACCGCCTTCGAAGCAGGGGCCTGTTGGCCGCCGACGAAAGTCTTGCGCAGATCATGGTCGGTGTTCGCAACGCGACGTTCTGCGCAGGCACGCCCGCGCGCTGGGACGGCAACACATCTCCGCATTGGCTCGGCAACGCCAAGGACCGGACTACTCACCTCTACCTCTGGTGGCGGGGCGACCCGGACCTCAGCGCGATACTGGAGATCACTCCCGACGAGGATGATCAGATAACAGATCGCTATCGCAAGACTTCGAGCGGTCTTCGGTTGTTTGGGTCAAGCACTGCACTCGACGTCTACGCCCTCTCGCTTGCCTCGCTGTACGGGCTGGCGATCCCGTTGATCATCCTCAAGATCGCAGGCCGATGGGCGAGCCGCAACTCCGTGCCCGATGACGCCCTTGACTTGACGCATTGGGTGTTCTCCCATAGCCCGCCGAAGCACTCGTCGATTGCGCCGCCCGTTGGATCTGCGGAGTTCGCACGCCTGCGTAACGGGCAGTAGCGTTACCTCGACCTCGCCAAGCCAAGTCCGACTGCTGAATACCACCGCGCTTTGTCGGCTCTCAGTAGTACTGCCTGATATAGCTGTACGCCTTCTCGAACAGCTCCTCCTCGGCGTGCAGCTTGTACTTGAAGAGCGCCTTGCGCAGCGCCTTCTTGACCTCGCGCTCGCCCGCCTGCGTCCCCTGCCATCCGGGAAACCGCACCAGCCGGACAATCTCGTCGATGTCGACGACCACGCGCTCGACGATGATTGGTGTCTCCGGCGTCTTGATCTCGTTCAGTAGCTGGGTCAGCGCCGCCTTGCCGCGGTCTTCGTCCTCCTCGGGCGGCGTCTCCTTCTCGGCCTGCAGCGTCTCCTTGGCGATCTGAAGCAGTTCCTTCAGGAACTGCACGCTGTTGATCTGCCCCGCCTCGAACCGGTCCTTCAACGCATCCAGCCGCTCCGACAGCTGCTTGAACTTCGGGTTGCCCGCGTGCTTGCGCAGCCGGCGGTTCAGCTTGATCTCGATCTCCTTGGCCTTCTTCGGGTCGGGATTCGAGAGCACCGCCTCCAGCAGGTCGGCGTCCAGCACCAGCGTATCCAGATCATCGCGTACGGCATCGACATGCACGTTCTGGTGGATCAGCTCGATGGTCTTGGCACCCAGCGAGTGCCAGATCAGCTTGCCGTGGCCGCTGGAAGGTTGCACCGACTGGTACACCTGCGAGAGCCACTTGTAGTCGGTCTCGAACGGGCTCAGCATGCCGTCCGGTGACAACGCGTCCCAGATCTTGTTGAGCACGCTGTACTCGGCTGCGAAGTTGTCTCGCACCTCGTTGTTCGGCAGGCACTGCTGCGCAGCAATCAGACCCTCATAGCCCTGCAAGCTGCGGTCGCACCCGGCAAAGAAGGCCAAGCCCTTCTGCATCGCTTCGGGCAGCTTGTCCTTCAGCTCCTGGATGTTGCTGACCACCTGCCTGACGCTCTGGTCGTCGAACTCCAGCGCCGCCGCCACGTCGTCGAAGATGCCGAGGTAGTCGACGATCAGGCCGTGCGTTTTCTGCTCGGAGTAGGTACGGTTCACCCGGCAGATGGCCTGCAGCAGCGTGTGGTCCCGCAGCGGCTTGTCCAGGTACATCGCCTGCAGGATGGGCGCATCAAAGCCCGTCAGCAGCTTGGCCGTGACGATGATCAGCTTCAGTGGGTCGGCCGGGTCGCGAAAGCGATCGAGCAGCCGTTCCTCTTCGTCACGCGCACGGTCGTACTTCGCGTACTCCGGGTGGTCCTTCTTGTCGGCCGCCTGCACCGACATCACGATGTCCGTGGCCTCGGGCGGCAGCAGCTTGTCCAGCTCGGCCTTGAACAGCAGGCAGGACTCCCGGTCGAAGGTGACGATCTGGCCCTTGAAACCGTTGGGCTCCACCTTGGTCTGGAAGTGCTCGACGATGTCCTCGCACACCTTGCGGATACGCTCGGGCGTCTTGACCAGCACGGCCATCTTGGCGGCGGTCTTGGCCAGGTTGTCCTTGTCCAGATCCGACAGGCCGCCGGTCAGATCCTTGTAGGCGGCGTCGAGCGCGGCCTTGTCGATGTGCAAGTCGACCAGCCGGGGCTCGAAGTGCAGCTTCAGCGTGGCGCCGTCGCGGATCGACTCCTCGAACCCGTATCGGCTCATGTAGCCCTTCTCGTCCTCGTCGGCACCGAAGGCATAGAAGGTGTTGCGGTCGGCGCGGTTGATCGGCGTGCCCGTCAGTCCGAACAGAAACGCGTTGGGCAAGGCCTCGCGCATCTTGCGGCCCAGGTCGCCTTCTTGCGTGCGGTGGGCCTCGTCCACCAGCGCGATGATGTTGCTGCGCGTGTTCAGCGCCCCGCTGGCCTCGCCGAACTTGAAGATCGTCGTGATGATGATCTTGCGCACGTCCTGCGCCAGCAACTGCTGCAGCTTCTCCCGGCTGTCGGCCTTCTCCAGATTCGGGATGTCCGCCCCGGTGAAGGTGCCTGTGATCTGGCTGTCGAGATCGATCCGGTCCACCACGATCAGCACAGTCGGATTCTTCAGGCCGGCATGCATGCGCAGCTTCTGCGCGGCAAACACCATCAGCAGCGACTTGCCCGAGCCCTGGAAGTGCCAGATCAGGCCCTTCCTCGGGCGGCCCGCCAGCACCCGCTCGACGATTTTGTTGGCCGCCTCGTATTGCTGGTAGCGGCAGATGATCTTGATGCGGCGCTTCTTCTTGTCCGTGGCGAACAGCGTGAAGCTGCCGAGGATGTCCAGAACGACATGCGGGCGCAGCATGCTCTCGGCTGAGAGCTTGAGGGACTTCAGTGGGTGGTGCTGGCCGTCTTCGCCGTCCCCATCCAGATGCCAGGGCCCCCAATCCTTAACTGGCAGGCCGATCGACCCGTAGTGGTAAGCCTTGCCCTCGGTGGCCACCGAGAACACGTTGCAGACGAAGAGTTCAGGCACGAACTTCTCGTAGTCGTCATGCACCTGCACCGCGGCGTCGACCCAGCTGATGCACTTCTTGACCGGCGTCTTGGCCTCGATCAGCACCAAAGGCAGACCGTTGACCAGCAGCACCAGATCGGCCCGGCGCTCAGTGGGCCCTGCGCGGTAGGTGAACTGCTGGGTGACGACGTACTGGTTCTGCTTCGGGTCGTCCAGGTCGATCAGCCGCACCGGGACATGCTCGTTGTTGGGGCCGAAGGGCATGGAGCGCTCGCCGCGCATCCAGGCGGTCACCTCCTCGTTGGCGCGGATCAGTCCGTCCGAGCGCACCGACAGCACGATGGCTCTAAGTTTGTAGAGCACCTCGTCGGCCCGGTCAGGTTGGGCGGCAATCTCGGGGTTTAGGTGGATCAACGCATCGCGCAGCCAGGGCTCGACCAGCACTTCCTGAATCTGGCGTGGTAGCTCGGAAGGGGCTGCATACCGCCAGCCGATGCCTTTAGGGCAGGGGCCGTAGCTGGGCAATGGTTCCTGGGCGGCGTTTGCCGGAGTCGGCTTGGTCGGGCCTGCAAGCAAGTCCCGAACGTAGGCCTCAACAGTGTTGGATTCGCTAAACGCCGTCATTTGCAACTTGTCCAGCAAAGATCACTTGCTTCACTAGCTTGCTTCGATCGAGCAGCCTGGATCGCGCGAGATCGAGTTGCTTCAGGATCTCTACCAACGTCAACTGCTCATCTAGCGGTGGAACCGGCATGAGCATTTCCGCCACACCAGCAGCAGACAGATGGGCGATCGAAGTAGTTTTCAAGCAGCGCGCTGCAAACTGCCCCGTGTACAGACAGTGCTGGAAAAAGGCATGCGCGAATCTGGGCAGAAGGTCAGGATGGCACCTAAACCGCAGCAAAGTCATTTGGAAGCATATGCCCTCTGGCCCATTCTCGAAGATCGCACTGCGGCCGACAAGCTCCCGACTCTGGCCTTCATTCAGAAGGATGTCGCCTGGCATCAATTCGTACTTTGCGAGGTCTCGCTCCGCAAAGTGCATGGTCATCAAGTCAGAGAAGTCAATGTAGCCGTCAAAGACATTGGCGACGCGCAAGTAGGGACGGACGTTGTCCCCTTCATGAACACTCGGCTGCCGCTTCTGCCCCAACTGAACGTCGCCCGCTTCGCCTACTCGCTTGACCTGCCAGTGCGATGGGTATGTATCCACTGAACCACGATCTGGTCGGAAGGTATCCGTCAGTGCAGACCTCCTTGCCACAGAGAGTGCCCGAAGCGCATCTTCGATTGCATACGCTGCCTCGTTTTGCGCACACAGGCGATTCAGCAGTCTTCTCTGCTCTGAAGGTGGCGGCAACAAGAACTGAAAGTCTGCCAAGCTCGTCCAGTTTGTTCGTGGGCTTAGGGAGCCTGCCGATGTACCGACTGCGTGATCGAAGAAGGCGTCGGTCTGGCAGATGAACGGCAGCAACTCCGGCAGCAAGACCTTTGAGTCCTTGGTCTCCAGCACATAGATGTCGCCGGAGCAGACGCCAGAGAAGTCGGGCACGGCGACCTTGCGCTGGTAGGCGCGTCGCTTGCCGAACAGCACTTGTCCGGGCTGAAAGATGCTCGTGAAAGTCACGCCGTCGGCGACGTCGCCCCAACTGCGGATGCGCAGATCGCCCGGTTCCAGGTGTTCCAGGCCGACGTAGCGCCCAATGCCATCGGCCAGTGGATCCTGGCTGCGCGCCTTCGAAAGCTGCACCACATCGCCAAACTTCACCTGGAGCCAGCCGGGTGTCAGGCTCTTGGTTCTCTTGTCAGGCACGCCCGACGTCCTCCTGCGTCAAGTCATCTAGCGTTTCGACCAAGGCGTCCATCTGCTGCCAGAAGGCACGGCCGTCGTTCTGCCACTGCGCCCAGGCCGAACGCAGCGATACCGCATCGCCATTGCCGTCGGTTGCAGCAGCTGCCGCGATACGCTTCACGTACAGCGGGATCGACAGATTGGCCGCATTGGCGCCAATCTCCGCCAGCGTAGCGACCTTGGCGAAACCGGGCACGTCCGCAAACGTCTTGTAGGTGGCCAGGATGCGCTGCTGGTGCGCGGGCGTGAGAAAGCTCTGTGCCCGCTCGCGGGTGACCTCGTTCACCGCGTCGATAAAGATCACCTTGCCCTTGCGTGCAGCCGTCTTCTTGCGGTTGCAGATGACGATGCACGACTCCATCGGGGAGTTGTAGAACAGGTTGGGCCCGAGGCCGATGACGGCCTCCACCCAGTCTTGCTCAACCATCTTGGCGCGCATGGCCTGTTCCTCGTTGCGGAACAGCACGCCGTGCGGCCAGAGTACGGCGCAGCGGCCCTTGGCGGTAAGGCTGGTCAGGATGTGCTGCTGGAACGCATAGTCAGCGCGGCCCTGCGGCGGCGTACCGAGGGAGTTTCGACCCCACTTGTCGCTGCTCCAGGCCTCACGGTTCCACTGCTTGATGGAGTACGGCGGGTTGGCGAGGATCACGTCGAACTGGCGCAGGCGGTCGCCCTCGATGTGCTTAGGATCGGCCAGCGTGTCGCCCCGGATGATCTCGAAGTCCTCCACGCCGTGCAGGAACAGGTTCATGCGGGCGATGGACGACGTGATGAGGTTGCGCTCCTGTCCGTAGAGCTTGAGCGTGCGGTGCTCGCCGCCCGAGCGCTTCACTTCGTCCAGCGCCGAGATCAGCATGCCGCCAGTGCCGCAGGTGGGGTCGTAGATCGACTCGCCGGCCTGCGGTGCCAGGAGCTGCGTCATCAGGTGGACGACGGTGCGGTTGGTGTAGAACTCGGCCGCCGTGTGACCGGAGTCATCGGCAAACTTCTTGATCAGATACTCGTAGGCGTTGCCGAGCTCGTCCTCGGGCACGTTGGCCACCGACAGCGTCTGGGTCGAGAAGTGCTCGATCAGGTTCTTCAGCGTCTCGTCGGGCAGGCGCTCGCGGTTGGTCCAGGGTGCGTCGCCGAAGATGCCGTCGAGCAGGTCTGGGTTGGCGGTCTCGATGGCGCGCATGGCCTTCTGGATGGCCGCGCCGACGTTCTTCGGCGTCTGGCGCACGTCGTTCCAATGCGCGCCCTCCGGGATCTGGAAACGGTGGTTCTCGGCGAACTGGGCGTAGGAGAGGTCGCCACCTGAGTTGGCCAGCGCCGTCTGGTATTCCTCGTCCCAGACATCCGAGACGCGCTTGTAGAAAAGCAGAGGGAAGATGAACTGCTTGTAGTCGCCGGCGTCGATCAGGCCGCGCAGCAGCACAGCGGCGCCCCACAGGTAGCTTTCGAGTTCTTGTTGAGTGATGCGGCTCATCGGATCTCTCCATCCAGCCATGCTTCAGGCGGAACGACTGCCGTCTGGCCTTGCACGCGGACTACATGGGACCACGCCGAGCCAACTAGAGCGAACACTATGAAGGCCGTTCCACCGTCCACGAAATCCTCATCGAGTACGTAGTGCGCCTTGAGGTTGCACGGGCTGATCCCCTCCGCAAAGCCCAGTCGCTCAAGATCTTCATGATCGGCGGTCGGGAGAAGGTCCGCAACGCTGGACCACCTGGTCGGGCTGATGGCCAGGCTTCTAACGAGAGGTCCGTCCGATTTGGCGCAGATGGCATTCACCGCCTCCCGCAGCTTCCATCGGTCATCGAGGGTGCCGATGTGCAGGTGATCGCTCATTTCAGCCAGCCGCCTTCCGTCATGACCTGAGCTAGTCGCTCCTCGGCCTCTCGGCACCGGGTCAGCGCTACCTTGAATGCGGCGATGGCCTCGGGCAGCGGGGGAATGTCTTCCTGCAGCGGGGGCAGCACGTAGCGCGAAATGTTCAGCGTCCAGTCCTCCGCTTTGATTTCATCGAGCGTGACGACCCGGGCGGAGTCCGGCACGTCGGCGAACTTCCGGTACCAAGCCAAGATGTCCTTGGCGTGGTCCAGTTCCAGGAAGTTCTGCGCTCGGCCGCGGCGGAACAGGCGCGAGGCATCGGCGATGAGCACCTTCTTCTTCCGCGCTGTGGGCTTGCGCTTGCGAAGCACCAGGATGCAGGCCGCCAGGCCAGTGCCGTAGAACAGGTTGGGCGCCAGACCGATCACGGCCTCGACGAGGTCCAACTCGAGCAGCTTCTGGCGAATGCCTCCTTCGGCCCCTTTGCGAAAGAGCGCACCCTGCGGCAACACCACGGCCATCCGGCCCGACACCTCGGCCATGGACTTGACCATGTGCTGAACCCAGGCAAAGTCGCCGCTGGACGAGGGCGGCAGGCCGGCAAAGTTGCGGCCGAAGGGGTCGTTCAACCACAGGTCTTCGCCCCACTTCTCGAGCGAGAAAGGCGGGTTGGCGATCACGCAGTCGAAGGTGGCGAGTTGGTCGCCCTCGAAGAACGCCGGGTTGCGCAGGGTGTCACCGCGCACGACTTGGAAGTCCTCTATGCCGTGCAGGAACAGGTTCATGCGGGCTATCGACGAGGTGGTCAGGTTCTTCTCCTGCCCGTACAGCTTGCCCCACAGCTGCTTCACGTCGCCGTGTTGTTCCTTCACGTGCTGCACCGCCGCCAACAGCATGCCGCCGGTGCCACAGGCCGGGTCGTAGATGGTCTCGGCCTCCTTGGGGCCCAGCATCTCGATCATCAGCCGCACCACGCTGCGTGGTGTGTAGAACTCACCGGCCTTCTTGTTGGTGGCGTCGGCGAACTTCTTGATCAGGTATTCGTAGGCATCGCCCAGCAGGTCGGAGGTGACGTTGTGGTTGCCCAGCGGCAGCTTGGAGAAATGCTCGATCAGGTCCTTGAGCAGCGCGTCGGAGAGGCGCTCCTTGTTGGACCACTGGGCGTCGCCGAACACGCCGTACAGCGTCTCCGGGTTGGCCTTCTCGATTTCGCGCATGGCGCGTTGCAGCGCCGCGCCCACGTTCGTGGCCTTGGTGCGCACGTCGTTCCAGTGGCAGTCCTCGGGGATCTGAAACCGGTGCGACTCGGGGAACCAGGCCAGCTGCTCGTCGCCCGTCTCATCGACGATCTCCTGGTACTCCTCGTCCCAGACATCGCAGATGCGCTTGAAGAAGAGCAGCGGGAAGATGTAGGTCTTGAAGTCAGCCGCATCGACCGGGCCGCGCAGGATGTTGGCGGACTCCCAGAGATGGGATTCCAGGTCGGGCAGGGCGACGGTCGTTGAAGTCATGGCGTTCTGCTCTTGTGGCGATCGGCGCGGCCACGCTGCTCCCGAACATAACCGCGATTCCTCACGTGCAGTCTAGGGGCGGAGTTGCGTGCGGCCATGAGCTGGACATCACTCTTGCAACCGGGTTGTGGCGTACGGGTATCGAGGCCAGAGTTCGGCGGCCGGACGGGGCACCCGGGAAATGCTGCTCGCAGTGTCCCATCTGCGCCTCGCGCCAGGCCCTGGCAACTGCGGCAAGATGACCCGAAGCGCCTGTTTCCCTTTCGTGCCGATGGCCACCCTCATCCCCTCCCTGACCACCTGCGTCTCCCGCATGACCCAGGGCGAGCGCCGCACCGCCGAGCGCCTGGAGCAGAAGCTCGACGATGACTATCTGGTCTGGTACGACGTGCCCGTCGGCCCGAAGCACGCGCACCCGGACTTCGTCGTGCTGCACCCGCGGCGCGGGCTGCTGATTCTCGAAGTGAAGGACTGGCGGCTGGAGACGCTGCGCACGGCCAGCAAGCCCACGTGGGAGATCCTGGCGCAGGGCGTGCCGAAGGTGGTGCCCAACCCCATCGAGCAGGCGCGGCACTACGCGCATCAGGTCGTCGACGCGCTGGCGCGCGACCCGCAGCTGACCAACGCAGAGGGCAGGCTCGCCTTCCCCTGGAGCTATGGCGTGGTGCTCACGCACATCACGCGCAAGCAATTCGAGGCGGCCGAGCTTCACCACGCCATCGAGCCGCACCGCGTGGTGTGCAGCGACGAGATGACGGCCACCGTCGAGGCCGAGGCATTCCAGAGCCAGCTGTGGGGGATGTTCCCCTTCCTGATGCGCGGCGTGCTCTCGCTCCCGCAGATCGACCGCGTGCGCTGGATCCTATTCCCGGAAGTGCGGGTGAACACGCAGATCGGCCTGTTCCCGGCCGATGAGCCGGAGGGCGCCGGCAGCGTTGATGCGGTGCCCGACATCGTGCGCGTGATGGACCTGCAGCAGGAGCAGTTGGCGCGCAGCCTGGGCGACGGGCACCGCGTGATCCACGGCGTGGCCGGCTCGGGCAAGACGATGATCCTGAGCTATCGCGCCGAGTACCTGGCCAAGGCGTCGCCGAGCGCCAAGCCGATCCTCGTGCTTTGCTACAACCAGCCGCTGGCTGCCAAGCTCGACGCGGTGATGGTGGCCAAGGGGCTGGCCGACAAGGTGCACGCCCGCAACTTCCACAAGTGGTGCCGCCAGCAGCTGGTGGCCTACGGGCAGGCCTTGCCGCCGCAGGGCCCGGGCCTGTTCGAACAGATGGTGGAAGGCGTGATCCGCGGCGTGGAGCGGGGGCAGATCCCTGCCGGGCAGTACCAGGCCGTGCTCATCGACGAGGGCCACGACTTCGAGGCCGCGTGGCTCAAGCTCGCGGCGCAGATGGTGGACCCGGCCACGAACAGCCTGCTGCTGCTTTATGACGACGCGCAGAGCATCTACCAGCGGCGGCGCGCGCAGCAGTTCAGCTTCAAGAGCGTGGGCATCCAGGCGCAGGGCCGCACGACGATCCTCAAGATCAACTACCGCAACACGCGGCAGATCCTGCAGACGGCCAGCATGGTGGCCGCCGACCTGCTGAAGCCGGAAGACTGCGCCGAAGACGGCGTGCCGCTGGTGCAGCCCATCAGCTGCGGCCGCGAGGGGCCGGCGCCGGTGGTGGTGCGGCTGCCCGGCCCGCACGAGGAGGCGAACAAGATCGCCGAGCTGCTGGCCGCGGCGCACCAGGAGGGCCACGCCTGGGGCGACATGGCCATCCTCTGCCGCCACCACGCCAAGATGGAGCGGTGCGCGGCCGTGCTGCGGCAGCGCCGCCTGCCGCACGAGGTGCGCAAGGGCAGCGGCACCCCGCGGCTGGCGGGGGCGGCGGCGTATTGAACCCACCGCCCCGGCGGGGCGAGCGAGGGGGCGCAACGGCGCCCGTTGACGCAGCTTGAGGGCGTGCGTCTGGCGCCGGCGCGAACACGCCGCCCATTTCATGTCGCCGAAAGCGCAAAGTGTCGACACGTCTTGTTGACGTGTCTTTCGCGGCGACCTAAGCTGCCGACGTGTCGCCATAACGGCGTTTTTGCATCATGAAGGCTCGCCATTCCCCCTGGCGCCCCGAGCTGCCGCACAACCAGCTGCCAGCGCTGCCCCCGGCGCGCGAGTTGGAGAGCCGCGCCGTGCTCAAGGCCTGCATCGAGGCGCGTGCCGCGCTGGCCGAACTGAAGCAAGCCGCCGAGCTGATTCCCAACCAGGCGATGCTCATCAACACCCTCCCGCTGCTGGAGGCCAAGGACAGCTCCGAGATAGAGAACATCGTCACCACCGCCGACCAGCTCTTCCAGTACGCGCAGGGCCACGACAACGCCGACCCCGCCACCAAGGAGGCGCTGCGCTACCGCACCGCGCTGCATCGCGGCTACCAGTCACTGAAGGACCGGCCGCTGTGCACCGCCACCGCCGTGGACATCTGCCGCACGCTGAAGGGCGTGGACATGGACATCCGGCGCACGCCGGGCACGCAGCTCATCAACGACCGCACGGGCGAGGTGATCTACACCCCGCCCGAGGGCGAAGCGCGCCTGCGCGACATGCTCGCCAACTGGGAGCACTTCCTGCACCACCAGACCGAGCTGGACCCGTTGATCCGCATGGCCGTGGGCCACTACCAGTTCGAGGCCATCCACCCGTTCACCGATGGCAACGGGCGCACGGGCCGCGTCATCAACATCCTCTACCTCATCCAGGAAGAGCTGTTGAACCTGCCCATCCTGTACCTGAGCCGCCACGTCATTGCGCACAAGGCCAGCTACTACGGCCTGCTGCTGGGAGTGACGCGTGACGAGGCCTGGGAGCCCTGGCTGCTGTTCATGCTGCAGGCCGTGGCCGAAACCTCGAAGTGGACCACCGGCAAGATCGCCGCCATCCGCAAGCTGGCCGAACACACCACCGAGCACGTGCGTGCGCGGCTGCCCAAGATCTACACGCGCGAGCTGGTGGACGTGATCTTCGAGCAGCCTTATTGCCGCATCGGCAACCTGGTGGACAAGGGCATCGCGCAACGCCAAGCCGCATCCCGCTACCTGCATGACCTGGCTGCGCTGGGTGTGCTGCGCGCCATGCCGTCCGGCAAGGAGAAGCTCTTCATCCACCCGAAGCTGATGCAGCTGATCAGCCGGGACAGCAACCAGTTTCAGCGCTACGACTGACAGTTCCGGAGTGACGATGGCCTTCGTGCAGCTGGGCTGCGCGGGCGAGCGGGCGGTGAAGCTGCGCAAGCGCTACGCGCAGGGTTTTCGCGAGTCGGCCCTGGCGCGGGAGCATGTGGCGTGGCGGGAGAGGATGGAGCGGGCGGAGTCCTGAATCCGGTGCCTTCAGGTGCCATGCGGCACGAAACCCGGCTGACCGTCTCCGCGGGGCTCTCCCGGCCGGGGCCGGCGCCGCGGCGGCCGCGCCCGTTCAGGCGGGGGGCGCCGGGCTCCAGGGATCGACCAATGGCACGCGACTGGCACGAAAGTCGGAGACATTGCGCGTCACCACCGCCATGCCGTGAACCAGCGCCGTCGCCGCAATCATCGCGTCGCGCTCGCTGAGTCGGTCTGGCACGTGCAGCCTCGCGCACCGCAGCGCCACCTGCACGTCGACGGGCAGGATGCGGCCGGAGAAAGCCGGCACCACGTGGTCGTCGAGCCAGCCGCGCATCAGCGCGCCCTGCTTCCGGTCACGGCGCTCGACCTGGAGAACGCCCATCTCCAGTTCCAGCAGGGTGATGACCGAGAGGTAGAGGCTGCCCGCCGGCACGCTGGCCGCCCAAGCCGTCACGCCCGGGTGGGCCTTCCCCGACTTCGACTTGCGCAGCTCGGAAACGACGTTGGTGTCGAGCAGGAATGAACTCACGCCAGGTCCGCGGCCTTGGTGAGCTTGCGCACTTTGGGCGGCGTGAACCGCACCGACTCGCTACCCGGCAAGGCCAGCAAATCGACGATGCTGGCCGCCGGCGCGACGAGAGACTCGTACTGCGCGATGCTGAGCAACACATGGGCCGGTCTGCCCCGATCGGTGATGAACACCGGCCCCTTCTTGGCCGCCTTCTTGGCACGACCGGTGTCCTGGTTGAACTCGCGGCTGGAGATCGTCGTCATCGTCATGGGCGCTCACCTCGGGGCTCATTGTAGCAACGTGGCTACATCGGCCGCGTGGCAGAAGAACGCGGACCGCCCTCGACGTGTCGTCGGCGGCGACGCACAACACCAAGCGGCCTGGCGCGCCTGCCAGGCGCGTCATGACGGATGCCTTGACACATGGCAAAGTCGCCATATGTCCTGATCATTGGCGGCCGCAGGAACATCGAGGTGAAGGCCATGGACCAACGCATCGCACGGGTCGGCAAGAGCAACCGGGCTCAGGTGGTCACCATCCCGCTGGAGTTCCGGTTCCCGGAAGGCATGAAGGAGGTGTTCATCCGCAAGGTGGGCGACGACGTCGTGCTGTCACCCAAGCCGGCTGACTGGAGCGGCTTCCTGGCTTCCGGCGTGAAGGTCAGCGACGACTTCATCGCCAATCTCGAAGATCTGCCGCTGCGGGAGCGTGACGCGGCATGACCCGCTGGTGCGCCATCAGACCGTGATGGACTGGACCTGCGAGGCGGCCGAGCACTACGCAGGCATTCGAGCCGACCTCAAGCGCAAGGGTCAGCTGATCGGTTCGAACGACCTGCTGATCGGCGCCCACGCCCGCAGCCTGGGCGCGGTGGTCGTCACGAACAACGTGAAGGACTTCGGCCGCGTGAAAGGGCTTGAAGTCGAGAACTGGATGGCCTGAGGCCATCCAGTTCAACGACCGCCCTCACGCCGCCATCTGACACCCCGGCGTCGACTTCGACAGCGCCATCTCCTCGTCGGTCATCTCGGTGGCCACGCCTTCGAAGAGCGGCGTGGAGAGGTAGCGCTCGCCGGTGTCGGGCAGCATGGCGCACAGCACCGAGCCGGCCGGGGCGCGCTCGGCCACCTGCATGGCCACGGCCAGGCTGGCGCCGCCGGAGATGCCGGTGAAGATGCCCTCCTCGGCCGCCAGGCGGCGGCTCCAGGCGATGGCGTCGGGGCCGGCCACGGGGATGAGCTCGTCGTAGTACTTGCCGTCCACGGCTTCCTGCAGCACGTGCGGGATGAAGTCGGGCGTCCAGCCCTGGATGGGGTGCGGCGTGAAGGCCGGGTGGCCCGAAGCCGGCGAGTGGTCGGCCAGGCGCGGTTGTGGCACGCCGCTGGCCAGCAGCGCGGCGATGCTGGGCTCGCTGAGGATGATCTTCGTGCCCGGCCGCTCGCGCCGCAGCACGCGCGCCACGCCGCTGACGGTGCCGCCGGTGCCGTAGCCCGTCACCCAGTAGTCGAGCCGCTCGCCCTTGAAATCGGCCAGCAGCTCGCGCGCGGTGGTGTTCTCGTGGATCAGCGCGTTGGCCGGCGTCTCGAACTGGCGCGCCAGGAACCAGCCGTTGGCTTCGGCCAGCTCCTTGGCCTTCTGCGTCATGCCGAAGGCCTTGGCGGCGCGCGGCGTGAGCACGACCTTGGCGCCGAGAAAGCGCATCAGCCGCCGCCGCTCGATGGAGAACGAGTCGGCCATCGTCACCACCAGCGGGTAGCCCTTGGCCGCGCACACCATCGCGAGGCCGATGCCCGTGTTGCCGCTGGTAGCCTCCACCACCGTCTGCCCGGGCTTGAGCTGGCCGCTGCGCTCGGCCTCTTCGATGATGCTGATGGCCAGGCGGTCCTTCACCGAGGCGGCCGGGTTGAAGAACTCGGCCTTCACGTAGACGCGCACATGCTTGGGCGCGATGCGGTTGAGGCGGATGCACGGCGTGTTGCCGATGGTGTCGACGACGCTGTCGTACAGGCGGCCTTGGCCCTGGGTGGTGCGCGCGGTGCTGCTCATCGATGCCTTTCGTTGCCCCCGGGAGGGGCCAGAGGGGAAGGGGCGGATGCTGCAGCGACGGGCGCGTCGGGGGCCCGGGCCGCGTTCAAGCTGTGGAGGGGCACAGGGTCTTTGCCAGCCCACGCGGCGACCACTTTCGAGACCGGCTGCACGCCGCCCCGACCCCCGGGATGCCTCGGGGGTCCGCGATCCATTTGTCTGCATATGATGGCGGTGCCGGGGCGGGTGAATGCAACTCGCTTGTCCCTGGCGTGCGAAAGACTTGTTCTTGGGCAGGGCGGCATGCAGCGAGCGTGTCGCCCTCTTTTTTTGCTCATGCCTCGTCGGTGGCCGCCCGGCGCGCGCTCCGCCCCGGCGGGCCGGCGGGGGGCAGCCTCTATGATCTTCGGCATGCCCGCCCGCAAGCATGCCCCCGGTTCGCGGCCCCGGGTCCCTCGCCCGCCCGCCGCCGCCGGGCCGGCTGCCGAGGGCGCCGGCGCGCCGGCCGCCGCGTCCACCCCCTCGCACCCAGCGGCCGCGCCGGCGGCATCGGCCGCGCACCTCGACGCCTCGGCGCGCGTGCTGCGGCGCTTTCGCAGCGTGTTCAACGCCGTCAAGACGCACTTCCAGCAGGTGGAGAAGAAGGTGGGCGTCGGCGGCGCGCAGCTGTGGGCGCTGAGCCTCGTGCGGGCGCAGCCGGGCATCGGCGTCGGCGCGCTGGCGCGCTCGATGGACGTGCACCAGACCACCGCCAGCAACCTGGTGCGCGCGCTCGTCGAGCAGGGGCTGGTGGAGTCGCACCGCAGCGGCATCGACCGCCGCGCCGCGCAGCTGAAGGCGACACGCGCCGGCGCGCGGCTGCTCGAGCGCGCCCCGGGGCCGTTCGCCGGCGTGCTGCCCGAGGCGCTGCAGCGCCTGGACGCGGCCACGCTCGCGCGGCTGGATGCCGACCTCGCATCGCTGCTGAAGCTGCTGCACGCCGACCGCCGCGGCGAGCACATCCCGCTGGCGCAGATGTAGCGCCGCCGCCGCGGCGCGGGCCGGGTCGAAGGGGACAAATACAATCCCGCCGATGCACTGGTGGCATCGGTTGCGCCGAAGCGCGCCCCTCGGTCCGCCCGCGGACGGGCCGGCCGCGCCGGCATCGCCCGCACCGCCCGTTCCGCCTGCACCGGGCCACCCGGCCGGCGCCGCGCCGTGGCGGGCGCTGTGGCGCGAGGTGGCCGGCGCGCACCCGTGGATCGACCGCGGCGTCGTGCTGGCCTTCGCCGCCCTCACCGGGCTGGCCGTCGTGGGCTTCACCTACCTGTCGGAGCTGGCCACGCACGCCCAGGCCGGCCTGCGCCACGCGGCGCCCTGGGCCCCGTGGGTGATGCTGCTGTGGACGCCGGCGCTGACGGTGCTGGTGCTGTGGTGGATGCGGCGCTTCGCGCCCGGATCGTTCGGCTCGGGCATCCCGCAGGTGATGCGCGCGGTCGACGACGAGGTCACGCCGGCACAGCGGCAGTGGCTCGTCTCGCCGGCCCTGGCGCTGCACAAGATCGGGCTCGTCTCGGGCGGGCTGCTCGCGGGCCTCTCGATCGGCCGCGAGGGGCCCACGGTGCAGGTCGGGGCGGGCCTGATGGTCGGCGCGCGCCGCTGGCTCACGCCGAGCTCGCGCATCGACGAGCACGACCTGATGGTCGCGGGCGCGGCGGCCGGCATCGCCGCCGCGTTCAACACGCCGCTGGGCGGCATCGTCTTCGGCCTCGAGCAGCTCACGCGGCGTCGCGGCCTGCAGCACAGCACGCTCAGCATCGCGGCCATCGTGCTGGCCGGCCTGGTGGCGGTGGCCTTCTTCGGCAACGCCACCTACTTCGGGCGGCTGCGCGTGCAGACGCTCGACTGGTCGCTGCTCGCCCCGGGGCTGCTGGTGGCGCTGGCCAGCGGCCTGGCCGGGGGCCTGTTCGCGCGGCTGATGGTGGCCTCGGCCCAGCAGCTGCCGGGGCGGCTGAGCGCCTGGCGGCTGGCGCACCCCTATCGCTTCGCCGCGGCCTGCGCGCTGGCCGTGGCGGTGATGGGCCTCGTGACGGGCGGGCAGACCGCCGGCGCCGGCTACGCGCCGACGCGGGCGCTGCTGGAGGGCGAGGCCGACCTGGCCGGCCTGTACACGCTGCTCAAGTTCTGCGCGACCTGGCTCTCGGCGTGGTCGGGCGTGCCGGCAGGCGTGTTCGCGCCCTCCCTTTCGATCGGCGCCGGCATCGGGCACGACGTGGCCGTGCTGGCCGACGTCGGGCGCGAGGCGGCCATCCCGCTCATCGCGCTGGGCATGGCCGGCTTCCTGGCGGCGACGACGCAGGCGCCGATCACCGCCTTCATCATCGTGATGGAGATGGTGTCCGGGCACGCGATGGTGCTGAGCCTGATGGCCTGCACGATGGTGGCCGCGGGCGTCTCGCGCCTCGTCTCGCCGCCGATGTACGACGG